>ENA-OUNH01000481-OUNH01000481.1-human-gut-metagenome-genome-assembly--contig:-NODE-481-length-11410-cov-2.250111_pt1 | contig 11410 bp, 12 predicted proteins | sample MGYA00242806_ERZ504814 | MGnify/ENA primary metagenome ERZ504814 (study PRJEB26092, sample SAMD00036389) | human gut metagenome | host: Homo sapiens | study: EMG produced TPA metagenomics assembly of...
TGTTTACTAACAAACCGAAAAAAAGGAAAAGACAGAAATAATAAGCCGAAAAACAATAAAAACTTATCAGGAAGTGGATAAGGCTGCAAGAAAACAGGAAGCTGAGAGGCAGAACAAAATTCCGAAAGATTCTGTTTATACCAAGAAAACAAATGAGGAACAGAAAGCAAAGGTAAAGTACCATTTATATTTCGACAAAAAAACAGGGAAAACGGATGGTAAAAAGAAAACCTTGTCTTCTGTTCCAAAGAAAGCATTAAAAAATGCAGTATATCAGAAAGCAGGCGAAGACGAAGAGGAAAACAGTGCTGTAGATGCAGCACATAAGCTGGTGCGTTCAGGTGAGTGGATATTACAGGAACATAGCAGTAGAAATATCCGGAAGAACCGCAGTCAGATACATAAAGAAAACCGTTTAGAGCAAAGAGCCTGGAAGAGTGCATCCAGGTATCAATATCAGAAATATCTGGAAGAACATCCAGAGATGCAGAAAAAGCTGATCAGAAAATTAATACAGAAGCAGAGGATTAAGCGAGAGTATCAGATGGCATACCGGGCTGGGAAGATTGCAAAAGAAACAAAAGACACCTCAATCCGGTCAGTAAATCTTGCTACTAAAATTGCAAGAAAGGCACAGGAAGTATTTGTAAGAAATGTAACTACTCTGATCTCAATGGGGTTGTTATTGATTTTGCTTCTTTCCGTAATGACAGGATTTGCTTCCTGTTCGGCTATGTTTTCTAATGGAATTTTCTACGGTAATCGCTTCCAGTTACATTGCGGATCCGGACGAAATTGAAAAAGCAGAGTTGTATTATACGCAGTTGGAAGCCAAGTCTTCAACAGAAAATAAACCAGATGGAAGCCCGGTATCCAGGAAAAGATGAATACAGATATAACATTGGTGAAATCGGCCATGATCCCCATACATTGATCAGTTATCTGACTGCCAGGTATGGGGATTTTAAGTTTGATGAGATAAAAGGAGAACTGGAAACAATTTTTTCTTTACAGTACGGAATCACCGTAGAGGAAAAAAAGTGAAAACCCGGCAGGAAACATCTACAATACAGGTAGGGCAGTCATTGGGAAATGTTGTGACCAGTGGATACTGTAACTGTCCTATCTGCTGTGGCGTGTGGAGTGGAGGACCAACTGCTTCAGGGGCAATGCCACAGGCTAATCATACGCTTGCGGTTGATGCTGCAAACCCATTTCTTCCAATGGGGACGAAAGTAGTGATGAATGGGATTGAGTACACCGTAGAAGATACTGGAAACTTTGCCCAGTATGGTGTCCAGTTTGATGTTTATTATGATAATCACGCAGTAGCTGAGGCACATGGTCATCAGACCTGGGAATGTTTTCTGGCAGAGGGCAATCAGAACTCTGTGGAAGTTACCCGTACAGTAACTGCAGATGTACTGAATGTTTCTGTTCAGGCAAAACCGCTTAGAAGTGTTATTCTGTCCAGAATGGAAGAGGATGAGCAGGAAATTTATGAAGAGGTCTATTCCAACAGAGGAAATTTACAGACATATAAAACTCCGGTTGAGTTAAACTGGTATGCCTATATCAGTACCTATTATGGGTATTCTGTAAACAATGGAACCGGGCAGACACAACTTCACAGAGGTGTGACGGTTAATGTACGACAGGGAACAGAAGTGAAGTCAGCGATGAATGGTTTTGTTGTAGATGTAGGATATAGCGGAACTTTTGGAAATTATGTAGTTACGCAGGATAAAAAAGGTGTGCAGATTAAATACGCTTATCTGCAGAGCATTTCGGTAGCAAATGGTCAGGAAGTAACAACAGATACTGTAATTGGTACAACGGGAAGTACAGGAAGTGCAACCGGAAGCCAGTTATATTTGGAACTGGTCAAAGATGGGGAATATTATAATCCTGTTTTTTATATCAGTACCGAGATAGCGGGCTGTATGGTGGAGGCGGCAGTTATGATGATGAGACTGTGCGGAGATTATTTGCGGAAGCAGACAAATATCTTGGTATGCCGTATGTATGGGGCGGTTCCAGCCCGGAGACTTCTTTTGACTGTTCTGGTTTTGTAAGCTATGTGTTTACCAATTCGGGTGTCTGCAATATGGGAAGACTTACTGCACAGGGAATTTATGACATTTGTATGCCTGTATCACCAGAAGAAGCAAGGCCAGGAGATATTATCTTTTTCACTGGGACGTATGATGCGGGAGAGCCGGTTACCCACGTAGGAATTTATGCCGGAGATGGACAGATGATCCATTGTGGAAATCCAATTCAGTATACGTCCATTAATTCTGCATACTGGCAGTCTCATTTTTATGCTTTTGGCAGGCCATAAGGAGGGGCGTATTTGAACATTGAACGAATAAAAGAAGAACTTGCAAGAACCTACGTTAAGATTGAAAAGCTACAGAAAAAAGCAAGGGATCTGGAAGAACAGAAGAAACAGGCAGAGGATATGGAGTATCTGAAAATTATCCGAAGCAATGGAGTTTCCGCAGAGGAACTTCAGTTGATGATTGATATCAGTAAGGAGGAACAAAAAAGATATTGGAAACCAGAGAAAAGGAGCGGACAGAAAATGAAGAAATTTCATAAAAGAGCAGCTGATTTTTAACCGCAGCTACGTTAGCAGGACTTCCGGCAGGAGCTTTCTTTTATAGTTCGCCCGGAAGTCTGACTGTATGGGCAGATAATGTAGAAGTGGAATCATCAGAAGAAAGCAGCCCGGAAGATGTTGATTTTTCAGATGGATCAGAAGCTGAAATTCATGCAGATCCAGTGGAACAGGCACAGGAAGATGCAGGAAATGATGTGACGGAAACACCAGAAGTAGGGATTACCTTTACAGAACCCGAAGGCTGGCAGACAGATACGGCAACCGTAAAAATTCAAGTGGAAGATACAAAGAATACAGGTGCTTTTTCTATTGCAAAAGTAGAAGCAAGACTTTCAGAAAATGGAGGATGGTCAGACATAACCGGAAATATGGAAGTATCCATCTCTTCTAATTGTAGTGTTTATGTGAGAGTTACCGATCAGAATGGAAATACTTATGAGCAGAATCGTTACATAGAGTGTTTTGATAAAACCAAACCAACTATTATTGCGGCTGCGAAGAATGGGATACTGATCGTGCAGGGAGTTGATGCGGAATCGGGAATTGCTGCTTTGTATGTCAATGGAAATGAATTCACAGAACTGACGAATAATACATTAAATGTCCGTTTGCAAAAAGCGGATACTTCCTATGAATACTTTACCCTGCAGGCAAAAGACAAAGCAGGAAATATGTCAGAGATCTATAAAGTAGGAAACCCTTATTATGAAAATCCAGATGCAGTAAAAGAGAATACAGAGGTTTCCGGAACGGAGCAGAATGCAGCTTCTTTGCCAGCCGATGGAACTGCAAGTAAGCCCACCAGTGCTACGGCAACCGTAACGGAACATCAGACAACGAACGAGACTGCTACTGCACCAACAGAACCAGAAAACACAGGAAATGAAACGGATACAGAAGCAGATACCGGACGGGTGCAGGGAGAAAGTTCTGCTTCCGGCATGACAACAGGAACAGTTCAGGACAAAGGGGGAAGGAATTTTATACGATCAAGACAAAAAGTGATAAGGTTTTTTATCTGATTGTAGATAAGGATAAAACGGATGAAAATGTTTATCTTCTTACAGAGGTAGGCGAAAATGATCTTTTGAACTTTACGGATACCAACATGGTCACACTTCCACAGAACCAGGCTATTGCAGAATCCGCACTGCCACTTGAAACAGAGAAGATCACAGAGATACCGGAACCAGAAGTTACGATCATACCGGAAGAAAAGGAAGAACCTGAGAAGAAAAGCAATAATTCCGGCACGATTTTATTAATGCTGCTGGTTCTGGCAGGAGTTTGTGGTGCTTACTATTATTGGAAATTTATGAAAGGAAGAAATACTTCTTTTGATTATGAAGAGGACGAGGACGACGATGAGGAGGAAGATACAATTCGTGAGGATGATGAAGAATTAGAAGAATATGAAATGGAAGGTGAAGTAGAAGACGAAGAATCAGAGGAATAACTTTGTTTCACTTAATTACAGCGACAGGCGCAGAAAGGAGATTGAAAATTGCAGCTTGTAATTGCGGAAAAACCCAGCGTAGCCAGAAACATTGCGAAGGTGCTTCATGCCACAAACGTAAAAGATGGCTACCTGGAAGGAAAAGAATATCTGGTTTCCTGGTGTATTGGGCATTTGATTGAACTGGCCAGTGCAGATCAGTACCGGGATGACTGGAAAGCATGGAAATATGAAACACTTCCCATGATTCCGGAGAATTGGAAATATCAGATTAAAGAAAGTACCAAAGGGCAGTTTCGGGTTTTAAAGGAACTGCTTCACAGAGCAGATATCACAGAAGTTATATGTGCAACAGATGCAGGAAGAGAAGGGGAGTTGATTTTCCGTCTGGTATATAACCAGGCAGAATGTAAACTTCCCTTTAAAAGACTGTGGATTTCTTCCATGGAGGAAAAAGCAATTCTGGAAGGATTTCAGCAGCTGAAAGATGGACATGAATATGATGATCTTTATTATTCTGCAGTGGCGCGAAGTGAAGCAGACTGGCTGGTAGGAATTAATGCCACCAGACTGTTTACGGTACTGTATCACCATCGGTTGATTGTAGGACGAGTGCAGACACCTACACTTGCAATGCTGGTGGAACGGGAAAAGAGCATCGAGAACTTCCAGAAAGAGAAGTATTATCTGGTTCATCTTCTGATGGATGGATTGGATGCTGTAAGCAACCGGATAAAAGAGAAAAGTGCTGCCGTTCAGATGATGGAGGATATGAAGGATGAAACTGCACAGATTCTTTCAGTAAAGAAAGAGAAGAAAAAGGTACAGCCGCCGAAATTATATGATCTGACCACATTACAGAGGGAAGCAAATCGTCTTCTTGGATTTACGGCACAGCAAACCTTGGACTATACCCAAAGCCTTTATGAGAAGAAACTGGTGACGTATCCAAGGACGGATAGCCAATATCTTACAGATGATATGGAAGAAAATGCTCTTCTGGTTGTCGGGGCAGTAAATAGTATGTTTCCTGAAATGTCAATAAAGGGTTCAGAACCAGATATAAAGAGACTTTTGAACAGTAAAAAGGTATCAGATCATCATGCAATTATACCAACGGTAGAAATTACAAACATGGATTTAAAAGCACTTCCGGGTGGAGAAAAGGAAATTCTCATGCTGATTGCATCAAAGTTATTATGTGCATCGGAACAGGAATACATATATGAGAGTATTAAGACTGAAATTTCCTGTCATGGAGAATTGTTTACTGCATCTGGAAAGAATGTTCTCCAATATGGATGGAAAGAAGTGGAAGAACGGTTCTTTAAATCATATGGGAAAAATGCAGAAAAGCCAGAAGAGGAGGAAAGTGATTTTCCAGATATAAAAATAGGACAGGTATTTGAATGTGTTGTTGTAAAATTTAGTGAACATTTTACAGCACTGCCGAAACATTATACGGAGGATACGCTCCTTAGTGCCATGGAACACGCTGGAAGCTCGGATACGATAGAAGACGCAGAGAGAAAAGGGCTTGGAACTCCGGCTACCAGGGCAGCGATTATTGAAAAACTGATTGAGAAAGGCTTTATTGAGCGTAAAAAGAAGCAGATATTACCTACAGCAGATGGAAGAAATCTGATCAGGATTCTTCCGGAAATGATCAAATCACCAAAACTTACAGCAGAATGGGAAAATGATCTGACACTGATTTCCAAAGGTCAGAAAAATGCAGAAGAGTTTCTTTACGGAATTGAAAAAATGGTTACCAAACTGGTAAGTGATAATGGAGAGCCAGTGGAAGAATACCAGAAACTATTTTCGGATGATCGAAAAGAGATTGGAAAATGCCCAAGATGTGGCAATAAGGTTTATGTGGGAAATAGAAATTATTATTGCTCAGGAAGTGATTGCAATTTCACGTTATGGAAAATAACCGATTTTTTGAAAGCCAGGGAAAAACTCTTGATGAAGCAACTGTCAGGAAGCTGCTGAGTGAGAAGCAGGTGCATTTCAAAGATCTGGTATCAGAGAAAACAAAAAGAAAGTATGAAGCAACTATAAAGATGGAGGTTTCAGAAACTGGAAATCCAAAGTTTCAGTTGATTTCCGGAACGGAAGAAGGAAAAAAGAATGAAGAATAAAAAGAATATGAGAAGATTTTTGTCGGGATTCCTGGCAATGCTTACAGTATTATCCACAATTTTATCACCAATGCTGTCTTATGCGGCAGATGTGGTACCAGCACCAGAAGAGCCACCGTTATATGAAGAAATAAAAATGAACTGGATGCGGATGAGGTGGTAAAAGCAAAAGATCTGGAACTGGAAACAGGCAGCATTTTTGAAGTGGAGAAAGACTTTACCGGACTGGAAATACCAGATGAAAAAAGGTAAAGATCACTTTCCATGAGGCAAAAAATGAGGAAAAACAGGACTTTACAACAGATTACGAAGATACATACAAAGCTGTTTATTATGTAGAGCCAGTAAGCGGGCATCCAATTTATCAGATTTATCGTAAGCTGATTGTAAAGGAAGCTGCGGTACAGGTTGCTGAATCTGAGAATCAGGAATCTGTAAGCAATCAGGAAAATGAGAATGAAGCAGAAGACGAGGAGCCAGCCATAGGCTCTGCAGAGAGTGAAGAACCTGTGCAGGATGAGGTAAATGCAGAAATTCCGTCAGAGGATGAAATTTATGAAGAAGTAACTCCGACAGAAATTCCTGTTGAGGAAGAGCCAATAGACACATTAATCCCGGAAAACCCGTCTGAGGAAGTTTCAACAGAAGAACCAGCCATAGATAATCCGGATACAGACAGCACATTTGAAGAAATTGCAGATACAGATCCGGAAGAAATGCCAGAAGCGACAGACGATTCTTTTACAGACGGAACAGAGAAAACAGAAGATGCAGATGGAAATTATCAGGTAAATATTGTTCGTGGAGAGGAATTTCATATTGAGCTGAACCATGAAGATGGACAGTATCAGCCAGGAGAAACCGTTGTATTTTCCGGAGATATGCCGCAAGGCAGCTTAATTGCAGTAGGAACAACAAAAGTACAAGCAAACCAGACAGAGAATACAGAAGATTTATTATATTCAGAGGTGACTTATCACGAAGAATCGGATAAATTCAGTTTTGAAATGCCAGCAGATGACATTGATCTAAGTGTTTCCACGGATCAGGCAGAGAACGGTATCATGTTACTTGCAGCCGATACTCCATGGGATGATGCAACAAATATTGAAGCAAATAAATATTACTATTATTCAGATGGCCAGCTTCATCCGTTTGATACAGTTATGGGACAGGGTGGAAATGACAGCTACAAATATGTTCGTTACAAAGCAGGCGGAAAGACTTATACAGTAAATGCGTATTGTATGCAGCACTCCATGCAGTCACCTCCAAGTGGGACAACATATAAAAATATGGTTGAACTGGATGAAGGTGGAGATGATAAATATTTGAGAAAAGCCTTATTCTATGGATATGGCGGTCCAGGATGGGGACATACATTCAATGGATATAATGTAAAATCCATTATGGAAAAATATGGATGCAGTTCTGAGACAAGAGCCATGCAGCATTACCTGGTTGACTATTTATATGATGGCGAATCCGGATTTGGAGGTGCGCTTTCTACAACCGCTAAAAATATGCTGAAAGAGATTAAAGCAGCTCTTGCTAAAATGCCTGATCCGACAGCAATGAAACTTCTTCCAGGACTTTCCGTTAATGCAACGGGAAAGGAAACAGAAAGTTTTACCTGGAAGGCAAATGAAGCATTTACCATTACCATTCATCTAGAGAACGGAGTAAGCCTTGTTAATGAAACCACAGGAAAAACGGCATCTGGAAATGTCACTGTAAAGGGTGGAGAGAAATTCCATCTTGTAGCTACAACAGCCAATATGGGTAGCCTAAAAGGAAAGTATGCGATTACATCTAATTCCCTTTGGATTTCCATGCAATGCTCTTAAAATTGGAGAGTTCACAGGACATTGGTTTTGGCTACTATACAGATTCCTCCGACCTGCAGATTACAGTTGACTGGCCGGAAGAAGCAGTTATTGAAATTACAAAGAAAGATGGAGATACTGGAAAAAATCTAGCTGGAGCCGTGTATGGGGTATATAGTGATAACGCCTGCACAAAGCTGATTGCTAAAATGCCGCCAACAGACAGCAATGGTTCTTCACGTGCAACTCTTACTAAGACACAGGATACAGTTTACTTAAAGGAAATTACAGCACCAGAAGGTTATGTTGTCCAGGCTTCCTCTTATGGAGTGAAATTAGTAGTTGGCAGTACGACCAAACAGACTGTAACGGACAAAGAGCAGAAAGGAAATCTGACCGTTTATAAAGAGGGTGAGGTTTTCGTAGGAGCTGTATCTGATGAAAATGGAACTTTATCCAGTATGAGAAACGCCGTCAGAAAGGGGCTGTTTATAACGTATATGCTGCCGAGGACATTGTGACAGCAGGTGGAAAAACAGTTTACAAAAAGGGCGCAGAAGTAGCAAAAAATCTGATCACAGGTGAGGACGGTTCTGTAACTGTAAAGAATCTTCCACTTGGAAGCTATAATGTAACAGAAGCACAGGCACCGGAAAATTTCTATAATGCAAAAGAAACAAAGAAAGTAACCATTTCTTATGCAGGGCAGACTGCAGAAGCAGCTTTCTCAGAGACTACTTTTGCAAATGATCGTCAGAAAGCAGTGGTGCAGGTGATAAAGAAAGACAAAGATACTGACAATGCACTTTCTGGAGGGTATTTTGCCCTGTTTGCAGCACAGGATATGAAAACAGCAGATGGAAAAGTAGCGGTAAAAAAAGATGCTCTGATTGAGACTGCAATTACTGGTACTGATGGAAAAGCAGCATTTAAAGCAGATCTTCCAGTGGGATTTTCTTATTATGTAAAAGAAGTCCAGGCTCCGGCTGGTTATGTCAGAAATGAGAAAGATACTTATTCTTTCCAGTTCAGTTATACCAATGATGAACAGGCAAAAATTTCTTTCAGTCATACTTTTGTGAATGACAGGGTCAGTGCTGCAATCTCTTTGAATAAAAAAGATGCCGAGACAAAAGAAAATAAGGCACAGGGAGATGCTTCCCTGGAAAATGCGGTGTATGGACTTTATGCAAGAAACGACATTACCCATCCAGATGGAAAGACAGGCGTTATTTATAAAGCCGGAAGCCAGATTGGTACGCTAACTACCGATAAAGAGGAAAAAGCAAAGGATAGAGAATCTTTATCTTGGAGAGTATTACATCAAGGAAATTACCCCATCCGTAGGATATCTGGCAGACGAGCATGAATATGATCTTGTATGCAGTGATGAAGGTGATCTGACAGCGGTTGTAGAAAAAGAGTGTACCTCACTGGAAACGGTGAAGAAACAGCCGTTTGAACTTATTAAAGCTGCCAATAATGGAGACACAGATGCTGCATTACTATCCGGAGCTGGATTTAGTGCATATCTGGTATCTTCTTTGGTGGTAAAAGAGGATGGAAATTATGATTTTTCCTCTGCAGAGCCAGTTGTGATCGGTGAAAATGGAGCAACAGAAATTTTTACAAATGAGAAAGGTTATGTAAAATCCATTGCAATTCCATATGGAACATATCTGGTGAGAGAAACTACAACACCCCATAATTACAAAACCTGTAGATGATTTTATTGTCCGGATTACAGAGAATAAACCAACAGAGCCGCAGACATGGAGAGTTCTTTTGGACAAAGAATTTTCTGCAAAACTGAAAATCATCAAACAGGATGATGAGACTAAAAAATCAGTTTTAATTCCGGGAACAGAGTTTAAAATTTATGATCTGGATCATGAAAAATATGTAGAGCAGGTAACTACATACCCGACAACCGTTACACATACCTCTTATTTCACAGATATAGACGGATATCTGATCTTGCCGCAGAATTTAAAAATCGGTCATTATAGAATCGAAGAGGTAACAGCACCGACGGTTATACCATTACAAAAATTATGTCGAAATACAGGTGGACACCAATACCCTGTATCAGACTGATCCGGTATCAGGTGATGCAATCATTGAAGTTGTATATGAGAATCATCCGGTGAAAGGAAAACTCACTGTACAGAAAAAAGGAGAGGTTCTTTCGATCTATAAGAATGATTTTAAGTATGAAGTTCAGAACCTTTCCGGTGCAGTATATGAAGTGTATGCTGCAGAGGATATTTATACAGCTGATTTCCAGAAAGATGACACAGGAAAAAGAATCCTGGAATATGCAAAGGGTGTAAAAGTTGCAGAACTGACAACGGATGAATCCGGAAAAGCAGATCTTGATAATCTGCCTTTAGGAGAATACAAAGTGGTAGAAAAGACTGCACCAGAGGGATTTGTATTAAATGAAGAAGAACAGAAAATTTCTTTCGTCTATGCAGACCAGGATACACCAGTGATCTCACAGAGTGCAGAGTTTATAAATGATCGCCAGAAAGTAGAAGTGTCAGTTGTGAAAAAAGATGCTGAAAATGAGAAAGGGCTTTCTGGAGCAGAGTTTGGTCTTTACGCAAAAAGAGGATATAAAAGCAGGGGATAAGGTACTAGGTAAAAAGCAGACGAACTGCTTAACAAAAGCGGTAACAGGTGAAGATGGAAAAGCTGTTTTTGAGCAGGATCTGCCATTTGGAACTTATTATGTGAAAGAACTGGCAGCCCCAGATGGTTTTGTATCTTCGGATGAGCAGATTGAGGTGACTGCGAAATATCAGGGACAGGAAGTAAAAACAGTGAAACTGGAAACTGTTTTTTAGGAATGCGCCGACAACAACTGAATTTACGAAATCAGATATTACAACAGGTGTGGAACTTGACGGAGCAACACTGACGATTTTGGATTCAGACGGAAAAGAAGTAGAAAAATGGACTTCTGTAAAAGGAAAAGCTCATGTAATAAAAAGACTCCATGTGGGAAAAACCTACACACTTCGGGAAGAGTTTGCACCATATGGTTATCTGCAGGCAGAGGAAGTGAAATTTACAGTTTCTGATACTGCAGATGTTCAAAAAGTAGAAATGAAGGATACTGTTCCGGTTGGACGAATCATCATCAATAAAAAGGTGAATTTGTCAAAGAAGTTACCTGGAAAGATATGCTGGCAGGCGGCATGGACGCAGCATTTGGTTATGTTACAGGTTCTTTGAAAGATGTTACTTTTGAAATTTATGCAGCGGAGGATATCAAGGCTGCAGATGGGGAAAGCAGTGATTATTATAAAAAGGACGAACTGGTAGCAACAATTACGACAGATGCTCTTGG
>ENA-OUNH01000482-OUNH01000482.1-human-gut-metagenome-genome-assembly--contig:-NODE-482-length-11403-cov-3.248138_pt1 | contig 11403 bp, 15 predicted proteins | sample MGYA00242806_ERZ504814 | MGnify/ENA primary metagenome ERZ504814 (study PRJEB26092, sample SAMD00036389) | human gut metagenome | host: Homo sapiens | study: EMG produced TPA metagenomics assembly of...
TTCTTTCCCTTTTCCCATCCATCGGTTTACAAATTGACGGGCAGCCTCTCTTTGTTCTGCATCTGTCATGCTTTTTTCCTCCTAAATAATCGTGCATTCACAAATCTTTCTCCGACTATTTTTACATATCATATCCACAGTATATCATAAAATTATTACAGAACAGCATTCATATATCATTATTTGTATTGTGTCTGCACACAAGGAACTTCTACCGCCAAATCATAATAATATTGATACATGATCATGTTATCTTTTGCTTCTATATACACTCTCTGAGCTTCTTTCAGCAAGTTATTCCAAATATCTTTCCATTCACTAGGAGCCGAATCTAAAAACCACATATTATTAAATGACATTTCTATCGTCCCCCATAAATCATCTTCTTTACGCTCAGTTTTTATATTCATCTGCATATTTCGTGCAATTTCCAATGCATCTTTTTGTAAAAAAGTGAATTTCACTACTTTTTGAGGATCTGGAACTTTCTTAAAACGACGCATATGAGCTTCTGCCTTTTTAATAATTGTTTCCAATTGTTCATCATGCCATTTTTTATCCTCTAGTATCTCTTCTTCTGACATTTGCGCTTTTTCTTCATTAATTTCTCTTTGCATTTCTTCCAATTCATGCTGTGCAATATCATAATATTTCTTTTCAATCACCATAATCTCTCAACTCCATAAAAAAGAACAGTCAACATTTTCGTTACAACTGTTTCCTTTATTTTTGAAGTCCCCGGAGCATTTGTATCACTACATTCTGTTCTTTTTCATCAAGATTATTCCAAATATTCAGAACCTCTTGTTGTGATTCTGATAAGCTTACTGGAACATCCATTCCGGCAAAGAATTGTGCCATTGTTACTCCCAGTGCATCACATATCTTTTCTACAGTAGGCATAGTTGGTAAACTTTCTTTAGCAATAATTTTTCCAATCGAAGATTGAGATATACCAGTCAATTGTGACAGCCGATATTTACTCATATCACGTTTTTTACATAAAGCTATAATATTGTCCGCAATATAATCCTCTGTACGCAAGTAAATACACCTCTTTCCGATAGTAGTTACCTTAATTGTAACTAGAAATCCGCAAAATTATTAGAGATGTATCTTACAAGTACTTACTAAGGGAAACAGTAGTATTAAAACAAAAAAATAGAACTATATAAAGTTGTATTCCATTAATGTCAGCTTATTATCTAAATGCTCATATTCTCTTTGTATTTCTTCAATTTTATCATATAGTTTCAGCACTGTCGAACCCTTTATCATTTTATTCTCTTGGCACATCTGCCGGAATTTTTCTTTGTACTCCCGCAGTACTCTTCCTTTTTCCTCTAATTCCTCCAGTGTTTTGATTTCCTCTTTATCTGCCATGTATTTTCCTCCCAGACATAATTTTTAATACATAAATGATAACCCTTTTTTCGCTGTTGTTCAATTACAACTTATCGCCTTTTTCTCCCATCAATCGACAATCTTCTTTTTGCTATATACATATGATATACTTCTCTTTATACAACCAATTGCTGTTGTATAGCTCACCATTTTTTCTATCTACAACACAAGAAAGTCAAGTTGTGATGGAAAGGAGGTGAGGACATGGAAATAAATTATGCACTTATAGGCAAACGTATAAGAGAAACCCGCAAACAACGAGGATTATCTGCCGAGGAGCTGGCTGAAATTGCTGATCTTTCTACTGTTTATATAAGCTATATTGAAAATGCCAAGCGTAAACCCAGTTTAGAATCTTTAATCAAAATTAGCAACGCACTTGAAATTACTATTGATGAATTACTCTATGGGAACTTGTTATACAATCCTACGGAATATCAAACTGACATTGATTTATTAATGGCAGATTGTACCAGCACTGAAAAACGTTACATATTCGAGGTTCTTTCAGCCATAAAAAACATTTTACGAATCAATGATTGGCATCTATCCTCAAAACACAATTACGATGCTGATAACCCGAATGATTATTAAATCATTCAATAACAATCAAATATCTATTTCTACATAAACCATCCGTTAATCACTTAACCGATGGTTTATGTCTTTTTCAATCCAAAAATTCTATGATAGTTATATCAACTATAAAGGATGTCGCTATTGATGAAAGAAAGTGAAGAACGAAGCAGTAATATTGATGAACAGAAAGCCAGAATCCGGCAAAGATACAAAGGTATTGATCCAGAAGAACTGGAAGTAATTCCGGCACTTCCACCAGAGGATATTTTTAAAACAGAAAAAAAACTACGAGTAGCTGTATATGCAAGGGTATCTACGGATGATCCACGCCAAACATCCTCATATGAATTACAGAAAAATCATTATCAGGATGTAGTAAATAAAAATCCGAATTGGATGCTTGTAGAAATATATGCCGACGAAGGCATTTCCGGCACTTCGCTTCAACATAGAGATGCATTCAAAAAATGATTGAAGATTGTGAAGGCGGAAAAATTGATTTAATCATAACAAAAAGTGTATCCCGATTTGCAAGAAACGTTGTTGACTGTATCCGATATGTACGAGAGCTTTCTTCACTCCGTCCACCCGTCGGTGTATTTTTTGAAACAGAGCATTTAAATACTCTTGATCCCAAAAGCGAAATGATTCTGTCATTCATGTCAACACTTGCGCAGGAAGAAAGTCATACCAAAAGTGAAATTATGAATTCTTCCATTGAAATGCGTTTTCGTCGGGGAATATTCCTTACACCTCCTCTGCTCGGATATGACCAAGACGAAAATGGAGATCTTGTAATCAATCCACATGAAGCTAAAATTGTGCAGCTTATTTTTATATGTATCTTAATGGAAGTAGTACTCAACAAATTGCTGATTCTTTGACAGAACTCGGTTGTAAAACAAAAAAGAATAATGATGTCTGGTCATCCAGTACCATACTACAAATCCTTCAAAATGAACGCCATTGTGGGGATGTTCTGGCGAGAAAAACATGGACTCCGAATTATCTTGACCATAAATCAAGGAAAAACAATCAAGACCGTAATCAATACAGAAAAGTCGGACATCATGAAGCTATTATCTCCCGAGATGATTTCATAGCTGTTCAAAAATTAATTACAAATGCGAAATATGGAAATAAAGAGATTTTACCAGAATTACATGTGATACAAGAAGGCTCTCTAAGTGGATTTATAAGCATTAATCCAAGATGGTCTGGATTTAAATCCAGAGACTACTTTGAAGCATCTCAAAGCGTCCTTAAACCGGCAAATATGAATGCACCTGATACAATTACTGCTTCCGCCGGTTCCTTCGATTTAAGAGACTATGAAGTTGCTAGAGGACAATTTTTCTCCTCGGTTGGTCGGATTTCTGTTTCTTTTTCATATAAACAGATCTCTTTTAACAAAGATGCTATACGGAAATTTCCAAACATAAAATTTGTCGAAATGCTAATACACCCGAGCTCAAAACTACTTGCTATTCGACCATGTTCCTCTGAAACAAAAAATAAAGTGCAGTGGTCACGTCTCAAAGATGGTCAACTTATTCCAAAACCAATTTCCGGTGCTGCATTTTTGCCAACATTATACGAGATATTTAAGTGGGACAAAAAATGCAAATATAGAATATTAGGAGTTGCCCACCAAAAAGACAATGAAAATGTCCTTATTTTCAACATGGACGATACAGAAATACGAATCCCGACAAGTACCAACGAAGTATCCGCCCCCAATAACAACACGCCTGATACAATATCTGATTCTAAGAGTGTGTTAGCTTATCCTGCCGACTGGATGAATAGCTTCGGTAATAATTACTATACTCAGTCTCAAGCGCCAGAATTAACAGAATTTACAGTGGACAAAAACTGGCAAACTGCTTCAGAAAGTAAACCTTATAAAGAACCCGAGCTACAAACCACTCCCAAAGAAACCATTATACAAAATATAAAGAATATTATTACAGAAATTAAAGGAGACACCCAATGAGCGAGCAACCTATAAATCAATGGAATATGACTACAGAACCTTCTGATATGATGAAAATCAACACACCTATGCCAATAACAGTCGCACCCAGCCCCTCAAATCAAATGGAAGTCATTGACGATGATTCTTTCAGCTATGACGGTTATCAAGTTGTACGTGGCGAATTCTTCGCTCATATTTACGAACCTTCGTTTACGTTTAATAACTACAAGGTATCTGTAAATACCGCCTGCATAAAAAAGCTACCCGATGTCGAATATGTGCAAATATTAGTCAATCCCATTGAAAAAAACTGGCTGTCCGTCCCTGTCGAGAAGAAGAAAAAGACTCTTTTCGTTGGTGTTCCTCTGGAAAAAAGCGTTCGCCAAAACAAATCACCTGTCGAATTTTCTTTGCTAAAGTGATATCTCTCATGGATTGGAATCCTAATTATCGGTACAAGATTCTCGGCAAATTAATTCGTTCTGGCAATGAAATACTGTTCATTTTCGATTTAACTTCACCTGAAATATTTCCTCGTACACTAAAAGACAATGGAACTGTAACCACTGCTAGGACACCTTCTTATCCTGAAGAATGGAAGAATCAATTCGGTATTCCAGTGGAAGAACATCAGAAATCAATGCAAGTCAATATATTTGAAGGCTACGCAGTATTTGACATACAAGAAAAGAAGAAGGCAACTGATAAATCCATAGAAAAAGCAAAAGAACCATCAACAGCAGAAAGTGAGGAAAAATCCTATGAACAACAAACACTCTTCCCATCCACTAATATGTATTGACTTTAAAAAGAATCGTATACGAATCCACCGCAATACACTCCGTCAAATTGGTAACCCAGAATATATTCAACTTCTTGTTAATCCTGATCAAAAATGATAGGTATAAAGGCTAGTTGTGCAGAGGATAAATTGGCACATAAAGTTAAGGATTATTTTGTCATCAATGGTAACAGTTATGAATTGTACAGCCGAGAATTACTATATTCACTTTCCCAGCTTAACCTTTCTTGGGAGAAATTTAACATTTTTCGTTTAGAAGGCAATATTTACCCAGATAAGAAAATAGCTCTATTTTCCATGGATAACATCATCACAAAACTGCCACAAACAGAATTCAAATCAGAAATAATGGGAGATGAGTATGCGCAATTATAGTATATATACATTAAAAACAAAACTAGAATTCACCAATTTGTATCAATATCTCAGTGAAAAAGATTATAAACAACTTGAGCAACAGATATTATGTCATTCCTATCACACCCCCATCTGCACATGGAATGGTATTGTCATTAATGGTATAGAAGCATATGAATTATTTCGTAAACACAGTATTCCTTTCCGAATAAAAAGACTCCATTTTTCCAGTAAAGAAGATGTAATTTCATGGATATGTACTGACCAACTTAAACGAGAGGATTTAACCAATATCAATAAAAATACCTGATTGGGAAAAATATGATGCTGAAAAAATTTTAGTTTCAAGACAACTTTCATCTACGAATAAATCTCATATTTCCGGTGCAAGCATCGCAGCAAAAAAAATATCCGAAGAATGTAATGTAGCAATGGCTACCGTTTACAAATATTCTGCTTACAGTAGTGCACTAGATATAATTGATGAAAAAGTTCCGGATCTTGTCAAACGAGTTCGTTCTGGTCAGCTTTGGATTTCCCAAGCTAATATTATTGAACTTTCAGGATTATCAAAAGAGCAGCTTTTAAGTCTAAATAACTACCTTCTTGCCGAAAAGATAGAACATCTCAGTTATCATGATATGAAAAGGGAATTACTGTGGAATAATTACGCCAAACCGATATTAAAGAAAGAATCTTCCGTTTCTATTCCATCTATACGCAATCTGCCACAATTTGATCCAGATGCGGAAATTGCAAGTCTTACGTTGACGATTCCCTCATGGAACAGTTCTATCGAAAGAGTATTAAAAGTTTCAGATTTTAAAATTGCATCTGATACAGCAAAATATAAGCTTAAATATCAGCTTATGTGCCTAATATCAACCACAAATAATATTTTGAAAAATTGGAGGAAATATAATTATGGATGGAAATACCGAAGATTTACAAAAGTTTGTTCCCCAAGTGCATTTTGAGCAAATACCTATTAAAAATTTATGTTCAAATCAAGATTACCAACGTAATCTTTCTATCAAACACGTTCAGCGTGCTGCAGCTAATTTTGACCTTTATCAGATAAACCCTGTAAAAGTAAGTAGACGTGATGGGATAAATTATGTGTTCAACGGACAACACACTATAGAAATTGTCGCTCTCGTCTCTGGATCAAGAGAAACTCCTGTCTGGTGCATGGTTTATGATGATCTTGTTTACACTCAAGAAGCAGATATTTTTGCAAATCAGATGAAATATGTCAAATCGTTACTACCTTATGAAATATTCATGGCTAATATTGAAGCTGGTAATGATAGAGAACTTATTATTCGTGACCTTGTTGAATCATATGATCTCTCTATTACTTCTTCCTCTCGCCCCGGAGGTATATGTGCTGTATCCACTTTAATTAATATCTATGAAAATATGGTTTTCACACTCTTGATCGTGTTTTACGCCTTTGCGTTGCCACATGGGAAGGCGCGCCTATGTCCTTTAGCTCCAATATGCTTAATGCTATTGCCCGTCTGGATAATGCTTATGGAGAAACAATGAAAGATGACACATTTAAAGAAAAAGTAGGACGTGTCTCTGTCAGAGAAATCAGTCGTACTGCCAGAGAACGTCGTGCCGGTTCATTAGGGTTTGCAGAAGCTCTTTTACTAGAATACAATAAAAAATCCAAGTATTCACTTCCTTTTGAGAAATTATACACTCATAAAACACCCAAAAAAAGAGAACAATCAACTGAAGATGAATCCGGTCAAAGTTCCACTCCAGAAGGTCAGTTAGATTTATTTTCTACGGATCAGGACAATACTCAGGCTCTGCCAAACGAATAGCGCAGAGCCTTCAGCCTTCGTTCTATCCATACTTTCAAAAGAATACCCTACTCTAAGACTCCCTTTCATGCAAGCACTATTTTATCTTATTCCAAATTCATCATCCGCTCCATCCGCCACCTTATATATGAATATCCATTCCAAATATTTGCTTTTACCGGATACTCTTTCCTGTAAACAAATACAGTGTGATATTTAACAAAATGCATTCTACACCAGTTATGTATATCCTTCATATATATGTTACTTATACCGTTCACCCACTGTTCTAAAAACCATATGTCTTTATCTGACAATAACTCCATTATGAACAGTACATTATAATATTGAATGACACCTACTCTCTTCCTTTCCTCTATTAACCTTTTACACAATAACCTATACTTAATGTTCATATCGTTCCTATGCCTTCCCTCTAATCTATATTTTCCATCCTTATATACGTTATATATATAATTGTTATATAGTACATATAAGGCTCTGCAGCATATCCACTGCCTCTCCTCCACGAACTTCCCCTACAATTATCCTATCCGGTCTCATTCGAAGGGCTGACCGGATCAGATCTCGGATCGTTACTGACACCGCGCCCGCCATATTGGCCATTTTTGCCTCCAGACATACCAGGTTATCAATTCCCCGGATCTTAAGCTCCGCATTATCTTCAATGGTGATCAGGCGCTCATCTTTTGGAATATATTCTGTAACAGCTCCAAGGAATGTTGTTTTTCCACTGCCTGTACCTCCACCGATCACAATAGAATATCTTGCCTGAACAAGTTTTTTTAAAAACTGTGCACATTCTTCGGTGATGCTTCCAAAAGCGATCAGTTTTTCCATTGTGATAGGATCATCCGGAAAACGACGGATCGTCAGGATCGGACCATTCAGAGCAACCGGATAAACCACTGCATTCACACGTGCTCCGTTTTCCAGCCTTGCATCTACAATGGGCATGGACTCGTTGACAACCCGGTTACAGCGCCCTACGATCTGCTGGATCACATCCTCCAGCTTCTCTTCTGACGTGAAGACCTTATTCCATCTGGTCAGTTTTCCTCCACGTTCCACAAAAATATGATCCGGACCATTTACCATGATCTCCGTAACACTTTCATCATCGATCAGTTCCTGCAGAACATCCAGCTTGCGTACAGAACAGAACAGCTCCTGTCTGAGCTCTACTTTCTCCTTCAGTGAAAGAAACAGTTCCCTTGCCTGAGTTAATATCAGTTCATCGATCACCCCCAGGATCTCATCATCGGACAGCTCTCTGGAAACATCCAGCTGTTCCATGAGCAGATCATACATTTCCCGGAATTTTTCTCTGTTCATGACCGCTCCTTTCTCAAAAGTTCACGGATATAATCTCCCAGTTCACTCCAGACCAGCTGTTCTACGTAAGCGTCAGAAGAGATCCTATCCATATGAAAGGGCAGATGCACCTTTTCTGTTTTTCCAGGATCTTTTCTTATTCCAGATACGCAGAAGATTTTCGAATTGTGTCACCTTACAGACAGAAAGTGTGTCATTCAAAACCGGCATATAGATTTTTCTGCACATTTCCAGAAGCCGGAAATCCTCATCTCCATTTTCTCCCATATCCAGGATCAGCACTTCATAGGAACTGTGAAGTACGATCTCCTGCAACAGCCGCTCCCAGTCTTCCCAGTCCACGGTCCGGATATCTGAAGGTGTTCTTACAGGCGGTATAAAATCCAGATTGTTTACTGTCTGGATCATTCCGTTCATTCTATGGATCAGGTTTTCATTTCCCTGGCGAACATAATAAAACAGATCACTCAGATTAGCCGGAAATTTTTTCCCAAAAAAGTTCCTCAAAACCAGAATAGGATTCCAGATTCAGATAAAGAACGGCACGTTCTTTCGCCAGTATCTGTCCCAGCGCAAGTGCAAAGGATGTCTTCAGACATCTGCCAAGAGGAGAAAAAACACCGATGATCACCATTGTCTTTTTCAACACAGGAAAAGTTACCGGATCAAGAGACTTCTCTTCTCCATAGCAGGCCATCACCTCCCTTATCACATCTGAGGAAGATTGATATTTATACACACTTGAATACTGATCCAGTTCCGGAGGATGCACACCCTCTGAAAGAATGATGATCTTTCCGATACCAAGGTCACGGACTTCTTTTCGCATTGCTTTATCGGAAATCAGCAGCAACTCAATATGATTTTCTTTTCCGTAGGCAATGAGACTTTCCGCCGTGGTAAATGCCTGGATCTCAAACGGAAGATTCTTTTTCTGGTTCAGATAATCCATAAAATTGAAAGCATAATCCACCTCCAGATCACAGACCGCAAATATGTTTTTCTTCAATACACACCTCCTGCATAAAGCACCGCACTCAAAAATATGGGTACCGTAAAATGAAAGTTCTCCGGAAAGCTCATCCCCTTTCTGTAATAAGGACGTATCTCACCGGTACAGTAAAACTCATTCATATACTGATATAAATAAAGGAATCGTCGGCGGATACCGCCTGTAGAAATAAGAATTGCCAGAGAAATGCCTGCACCTGCAAGCAGAGAATAAACAATACATTCCATAACTGTCCGCGGCCCCATGATCCCGCCAAGTGCGCACAGAAGCTTGATATCTCCGGCGCCGATCATATGGAATATAAAAAGGATTCCCAAAAGAAGCACCGGCACGGCCACTCCTGCCAAAAAGATCACTCCACCTTTCGGCCCGTTTTCTGTGACCTGGATCAGGAAACCGATCATAAAAGAAAAAAGGATCCATCCATTGTCTACAGATGCATCTTTAAGATCCATCCAGACCGCCATCGCAGATATCACCACGGATAATTCTCCATAAAGAAACATACACGCCCCCTTTCCTTCTTAAATATATGTTTATTCAGTTATGATAAAATGGGATTTCCCGCCTGACCTGGCGGTGATCGATACCAGAAGATCTCTGGTGAAATTAATTATAGAATTTCAGGAGCATTTTGTCCAGCATTTTCGTTCGACAAATTCTGACACGAATTTTGCTGTCATCTGCTCCTGAAATTTTTTTTATCTTTTTATTTTTATCGTTTTATCTTCTATGATCCTATCGGATCTTTACTCCGTCCTTGATCACTGCTTTCAGTTCCAGATCCTGATCCAGCAGTACCACATGAGTCTTTTTTACCTGTTTCCAGAGATCCGTACTGTTCTTCCACACCAAGGCTTCTGGCCGGATTTATGGTCGCGCAGGCCACGGCTGTTTCCAGCGGAAGCTCCATCTTTTTAACAACTGTACGCATACAATCCATCAGATTTGTGGCAGATCCTGCGATCGCACCATCAGATACCAGCGTGGCAAGTCTTCCCACAACCTTAACATCCAGTCCGCCCAGTGTATACTGACCGTCCTGCATACCGGTAGCTCTCATACTATCGCTGATCAGGATCATCCTGTCAGCTCCCATCATCTGAAAGGTGGCCCGGACAACAGACGGATGGATATGGATCCCGTCACATATAATCTCTGCCATAACATCCTTATTATCAAAAACAGCACCTACGACGCCTGGTGCACGATGCGTAAACGCAGGCATTGCATTATACAGATGGACTGCATGGTTTGCTCCTGCTCTGCATGCTTCCATTGCTGTATCATAATCTGCGTTGGTATGTGCCAGAGAAATATTGACCCTTTCATGAACTTCCCGGATAAATTCTACTGCATGTTCACTTTCTTCAGGTGCAATCCCTATAAATTTTACCAGACCTTCCGAGGCCTTTAAAAAACGGTCGCAAATTTCTACATTACATGGCAGGATATTTCTCGCGTCCTGTGCCCCTTTTTTCGCCGGGCTGATAAAAGGCCCTTCCATATTGATCCCCAGAAAATCTGCCTTACGGCAGTCCTTTGTTTCTTTTTTATATTCTGCAGCTGTATGGAGGATCTGCTCCAGTTCCTCTACCGGTAAAGTCATGGTAGCCGGTGCGATCGCTGTAACTCCTACCGATGCCTCATATTCCGCGATCCTTCCAATCGCAGCCTTGTCTCCGTCGCAGAAATCATCTCCTTTGCATCCATGAAAATGCAGATCGATCAGTCCCGGAATGGCGTAGCAGCCTTTTCCGTCCAGAACATCCCCGTTAAGCTGCGGCGCATCCTTTTCTTCATAAACCTGTCGGATCTTATCCCCATCCAGGATAATCCCGCCTTTTACAAATGCTTTGTCCGGTGTAAAAACATACACATTATCAATGATCATAGTAAAACCTCCCAAAATCCCCATTTGTGATCATAAACAAAAAAGCAACCAGAAACATGTTCTGATTGCTTTCAGTTAATAGCCAGTACGGGAATCGAACCCGTGTTTCCGCCGTGAGAGGGCGGCGTCTTAGCCCCTTGACCAACTGGCCATATTCATTATTTATTGTCGTTTGATTGCGACTTTTAGTTGTTTCCCTCAACC
>ENA-OUNH01000483-OUNH01000483.1-human-gut-metagenome-genome-assembly--contig:-NODE-483-length-11395-cov-8.889421_pt1 | contig 11395 bp, 13 predicted proteins | sample MGYA00242806_ERZ504814 | MGnify/ENA primary metagenome ERZ504814 (study PRJEB26092, sample SAMD00036389) | human gut metagenome | host: Homo sapiens | study: EMG produced TPA metagenomics assembly of...
CAATGTGCGTAAAAGCTGTAAAAGTGCATCTGACTGAAATTCATCTGGGATGTAAAGTTTCATTCCTTGATAGTAAATCATCAGACGATTATCATTCGATGTAGTCCGATTTTTAGTATTGTTCGCTACACAATAAGTGTGTGCAGTATTTGATGAACATACAACCTCTCCAAACGCTGTGACAGTTTCTTGATTTGTTTTTGCCATGAGTATAACCCTCCCTTAATTTCTGTTTTTCACAGTATATCAAGATCTGGATGGTCGTTCACTACGTCATGTTTTGAGGCACTTACGAATATTTAAAATATCTACTTTCAGAAATGCCAAACAATCATCATCAGGAAGACCCGACTGTGATTGATCGGTTATTGCCATAGTCTGAAGACCTTCCAGAACAATGCCATTTGAAAAAGAGACATTAAAAAGTGCCTCCATTGATGATGCGGCTAGTATAGCAGAAAAACTGCTGTAATACTAGTGCGTCATGTTTTGAGGCACTTACATATTTTTATGCTGAGTAGGAAAAATATGGGAAGTTAGTGATCAGGCAACACAAGAATATTCAACATACTATCTGATTCACAAATTCTAACAAAGAATAAACTGTAATATCTTGACCGAATTCATCATCTCCTATAAGTACTGTCTTACATCCTGCATTTTTACCTGCTTGAATATCATTTTTCCCATCACCTATCATCCAAGATTGTTCTAAATTAATATTAAAATCACTAGCCGCTTGTAACAATAGTCCTGGATTAGGTTTTCTACAGTTACAATTTATCTTCAATTCTTTTACTTCACCTTTAAACCCTTTATCTGGATGATGTGGACAAAAATAAATCCCATCTAGATATGCTCCATCTTTTCCTAAAATAGTTTCCATCTTATTATGAATTTCTTGTAATTCAGTATAGGTTACCTCCCCTCTTGCTATTACAGGTTGGTTTGTAACAACTACTGCTAGATATCCTGATTGATTAATTTTTCGGATTGCCTCGGAAACACCACTAAGTAGTTCGAACTGTTCTATGTTTCTTAAAAAACCAACATATTTATTAATTGTTCCATCCCTATCTAAAAATATTGCCTTCTGCTTATTCTTTAAATTTCTTGCTTCAACAGTACCATTTTCAAAGTCTTTGCAAACAGTCTCATATCGTTCTGGAGTTCCCATATCTTTTACATATTCCGGGCTATCATAACAATATATTTTTCCCGAAGAACACAATGGTTTTAACACTTGTCTATCAAGATCTACTTTATCAGTAGTCACTTTCAGATCCAATGCTTCTGGATTGATAACATGTAATCCAGCGTTTACTCTATTCTGATAATACTTAGGTCGCTTATCTTCTTTAGTTAGCCACTGCTCTACTTTTTTCTCTTTGTTTGCAACAATTAATCCACTATCATATGGGTGATTATTAGGATGAGTAAACAATGTTACCAACCCATTATGTGCTTTATGGAATTTCACAAACCGATTAAAATCAACATTAAACATTGCATCTGCATTCAATATAAAAAATCTTCAGTAAGTTTATCCTTTATCCGAAACAAAGCACCTGCATTGCCCAATGGTTCTTTTCCACAAAGTACTCAATTTGCACCCCGTACTTTCTACCGTCACCAAAATGTTGCATAATACTTTCAGCTTTATAACCCACAGTAAGAATAATGTCAGTAAATCCCTGTTCTTTTAAAGAAGAAATTTCTCTTTCTAAAACAGGTATTCCACATACTGGAATCATAGGTTTTGGAATATCTGGGAATAATTCTGATATCCTTGTCCCTCTCCCTCCAGCCATAATAACTACTTTCATACTACTTGTCTCCATTCTTCACAAAATACTTAATCATTAACTTTTATATATTTGCTGCATCATTAGTACTTTTACACCACTACTTAAATTTAATAGTAAGCTTTTTAAGCATAGGTAAAATCAAAGATTGATTTAATACTATTAAAATGATAATTGCTATTATTTCTAATATTAAACATAGCCATAAATTAGGAATCACAAATGTTAAATACATAAATATTATCACACTAGCAAATAACAAAATAAATTTTAGCCAATTAACCTGTAGATTAAAATACCTCTTTGAATGTTGTATCCTAATAGTCATTAAAAACAAATATGCTAAAAAAGTGGAAAGACTTGCAGCATGTAAACCTATTAATTTAACACAGCTTATATTAATAATGATATTTAATGCAGCTGCAAAAATTGTTGTCAAAATACTCCGTTGAGTTTCTTTTGATATTTGATACCCCATTCCCAAAAAACTACTTAATGCACTAAATGCAGCACCTAAATATAAAAACCCTGTAAATCTCCAAGCATGCTTATACGATTCAGATACAAATAGTTCTATAACAAATCTTGTAGCTGGTATCGCGCACAGACACAAAGTAAATAACAGTACATAATATTTTTTAAAAATTTCACTATAAAACTTATCTCTACTAGGAGAATTGTACTCTTTAATTGCAGATTCTTGCCATGCTAAATAAAAATACTTGTGATAGTAGTCAATATTGTAGGAAATTTATTTGACATTGAGTAAATTCCATTGTAAGCAGTTCCTAAAAAAACAGTATAATATATCTATCAGAAGAATTAACTACCCACCAACAAACCGTATTCGGTACAAGCGGAAATGAATATTTTATCACTGGTTTAAATTCACTATAATTAAATTTCTCTTTAAAAGAAACTTTTATTTCAGAATTTTTTGCAATCATAAATATAATACAAACGATATACGCTAATACTTTAGATATGATTAATGCCTCTACTCCCAGTTTTAATACAACAAGACCTATAATTTCTGCAAAAAGCATTATCAAACTATTAAGAATTCCATAAAAAGCATATTCTTTATTTTTCCAAGTCCTCTGATTATATCTTGCAGTAGTGTAAAAAACATCGTTGAAATTAATAATAGTCCTATCCATACCGCATACTTAATATTATAAAATCCACAAAAAATACAAAACAATATTTCTGTTATAACTGCTGTAAAAGACAGAAATTTCAAACTGTTTCCAATAATTGACTTTTGTTTCTTTTCACTTGAATCAATTAAAAACCGAAAAACGCCATCATTTATTTGGAATATAATTAATGGCTGAAGCATAGATATAGTAGTCAATACAAGATCATAGTATCCCATATCATCAGGAGTTATAAAATATGAATAAACCAACACCATAATATAAGATAATATTTTTGTTCCAAAATTACCAATCGCATATATAACAGTGTTTTTTGCTAATTTTGATTTACCATCCATATTTCACCCTCAATCATGTAATCTTTCTTTTAAAATCTCAAGATATTTTGACATTGTTTCCTTTTTATGTTCATTAAGTTTTTTTGACTCATTTTCAATATTTTTACTTTTTGCCTCAATTATCTCAACAATATCATTTACAGAAGTTCCAATGTTTATAGAAGTTGCCAAAAAATCCATCTGTAGTACTTGATCTGCTGTCATGTTTTATCATGATACCCGGAATTCCCAGTGATGCACTCATTCCAATTCCATGAACTCTCCCACCTATTACTAAATCAAATTTATTATAAATATCTATATAGTCTTTAGAATCATATGAATAGTTAATGTCTATATCCGGAAATTCATCTTTTGCCTTATCTATCTCATCAATATAATGACAAACCAATTCAACATCATATATTTTATTTAATTCTTTATACAAATCAATAATATAATCATGCATGGATTTTGATACATTATTTCCTTTTAAGGTCTCATGTGTAGCATAAATCAATCCGATTTTCTTTACTTCTTTAACTATTTTATTACTAGGCGCAGCAAAAAGAGCCGGACATGGCATATACATAGCACCATATTTTTTAGCATTTTTTCTGTTTGCTTATCTCTAGTCATAATAACCTTTGCCATAGTTAATACTCTATCAACTATGGCATCTGATTTGGCAAAATCTATACTATCACCTGCACCTAATCCCAAGAAAATTGTAGGTATGTCTCCTTTTTCAATCGCCTGATACATCGCCTTCAATCTTTTTCCATACCATTCTGGGGATCCTGCAAATAATGCCATATCAATATTAGATATGTTCATATCATCCTTCCATGAATTATCATAATGGCCTATTCTGAATAGTTCATGTAGACCACCCTTCCCCTTAAATGTCGATTTATCCCATTTATAACTAAATCTATAGTTTCTTGTACTATTTCTAAAGTTTGCACCTCCTCTAATATCTGGATTTCTATTGAAAATAATGGGATTTATTATATTTCCATATAATTCTTTCATTATATTCAATGATCCCATCATAATAAATTCATCACCTGGATTCCACTGTCTTGTTGTTGATATTAATATGTTTTTCATTTTTTCTTTATCAAAAGAGTCTTAATCATTTCTACGTATTCATTTAATGCCGTATCTAAATCAAAATGATTTTTCATGAATTCCTTTTGATTTTTAATAAAAACACAATAAAAATCTGATTATCCGCTAAAACACAGTATCTATCAGCATTTTCAAGGAAACAAACACATCAATTTACTACTTATTTACTACCATTGAATGAGCCTTGATACGCAAGTTTTCCTAGATATGCAAAGATATGGTACAGCACATCAGTATTGAAACAAGAAAAATTGAATAACTCATAGACTATGGAACGCCTAAAATGACGTTCCTTTTCTATTTTCAGCCGTTCATTATGGACGGTTATTTTATTACCAAAAATGAAAGGAGCATTAGATTTATGAAAAAGATGTTAAAACGATTGTGTACGGGCTTCTTAGCTCTTGCAACTGTCGTTACTGCTTTGCCGACTACACCCGTTCATGCAGAAAGTAAGCAATACTGGACGGAGTCAAAAGAGCGTGTCGGTATCGTTGAAAAAGTAATGAATGACGGTTCGATTGGTTCTACCTTTAATGAGGGACATTTGACCGTTGAGGGCGAGGACGCTTACTGTATCGACATTAACACAGACTTTAAGAATGGCTACAAGACCAGAGCTGACGCAAGCACCCGTATGAGTGCCGACCAGATAAGCGACGTTGCCTTATCTATCGAATATGTAAAACAGTACACAGACAGCCACAACGGAATAAGCAAAAACCACGCCTACCTTTTAAGACAGCTTGTTGTCTGGCAGAGATTAAGCGTACATCTTGGCTGGCAATGCGATAACGTGCGAGCTTCTTATGATGAAATTCCAAAGGCAACGCAGGACGAAGTTTTCGCTGGTGCAAAAGCCTTTGTCAAAGAGAATAAAGGACGCTATGAATGTGGCGGTTATATCTACTCTGGCGAGGGGCAGGAATTGGGACAATTCTGGGCGAAACTCAATGTTGGAAATGCGAAACTTCAAAAGACTTCCAGTAATACCAGCATTACAGACGGTAACGGGAATTACTCTATCGCTGGTGCGACATACGGTGTCTTTGCTGATAAGGACTGCACGAAACAGCTTGCCACCCTTACGACTGATGAAAACGGAAATACAGATGTCGTAGAGGTAAAGGCTGACACAGTCTATATCAAGGAATTATCCGCACCAGCAGGATATAAGGTTGATACAAATATATATTCCTTAAAGGTTGAAGCTGGAAAGACAGCGACCTTGAACGTATCAGATACACCAAAGGTAACAGACACTTTGATTGAACTCTTCAAGATTGATATGGAAACACAGAAAGACAATCCGCAGGGGAACGCTTCTTTAGCAGGTGCGGAATTTACATGGAAGTATTATACTGGCTTCTACAATAAAGACAATCTCCCTGCCGAAGTTACAAGAACATGGGTTACAAAGACAATCGCCGAAACAGAAAGCGACGGTACAATCCATTATGTTACAAAATTAGCGGACACATACAAAGTATCTGGCGACAGTTTCTATATGCAGGACGGCAAGGCAGTTCTTCCACTTGGAACACTAACCGTAGAAGAAACAAAAGCTCCAAACGGTTACTTGCTGGACGGTGCATATATGCAGGCTGGCGATAAGTCCGAACAGATTAAGGGCTTATACCTTACACAAATTACAGAGGACGGCGACCTTGCCGTACTTACTGGAAGTAACCAGTTTTCCGTATCAGACAAGGTTATCCGTGGCGGTGTCAAAATTCAGAAACGAGATTTAGAAACGGGCGATACAAAGCCACAAGGAAGTGCTACTTTGAAAGATACTGCCTTTGACATCATTTCCTTAAATGATAATGCGGTATTGGTTGAGGGCAAGTTATACAAGAAAAATGAAGTGGTAAAGATAATTCGTACCGATATTGAGGGTATCGCTTCTACTTCTGCTGACCTCTTACCTTATGGAAAATTCCGTATGAACAATGAAAAAAGCAGAAACGCAGGAACAGGAATTTTTAGAAGTTTGTTCTTCTTACGACCATGACCTTTTAACTGGAAAAAAAGAATGACATTGAAAGACTATGAACGAATTACTTATTTAGTTAGTTCTCTTGGGTATAGTCAATATCTTCAATTCCTTATTGGAAATATATGGACTTAGCACAAGCTGACGAAGAACGAGAAGAAAGAGAACATGAAATATATTTGGAATATCCAGAGTATTATGAGGACGAGAGAATTTTGGAAGAAGAAGAAAAATGGCTGGAAGAATTTTTAAATCAACTTCCAGAGAAGAAAAGAGAATATTTTGAAAAACTTATAAAAGAGAGTTAAAGCTACTAAAAAAGTTACTGTATTCAGATGTTCTGATCACAGTAACTTTTTATCATTATACAAGGGAAAACAAATGCTAATAGACAAAATATTTTTTTCGTAACTTACATTTTCAATTTTACCGTCAATCTTTTTCAGCAATTCCTTTACAATATACAAGCCCAGACCAGAACTTCCTTTGGTGCGTGATTTATCAACAGTATAAAACTTGTTAAATAATAAGTTTACATCAATATCATCAAGGGATTTTGTTGAATTTTTAATTGTGAACACTCCTTTTTGATTGATAGAAACTTCAATGTAATTATCTGAATAACGAAGTGCATTTACAATTAAATTTTCAATAATTCGTTTACAGATAAGGTTATTTCCGTATATCCATACAGGAGTATTTTCTGTTTGAATGGTTGGTTGGATTTCTCCAAATTCATAATACTTTTCAATTAAGCAATCTGTAACAATTCTATTTATGTCAACACGCTCACATTCAACATCAACTTGCTCATTTTCTATCACAGATAAATCATAAAACTCTTGTACTAAATCCGTGAGATAATCTGTTTTTGCCTTAATGATTTTAATGTATTGTCCTTGTTCCTGTTTATCTTCACATTCTTGCAGAAGTGTTAAATAGCCTTGTATAGATGTCAAAGGTGTTCTTAAATCGTGGCTTATATTAGATATAGACTGTTTTAACTGTTCTTCTTCCTGCTTAATTTGAACCTGTAATTTTTTATGTAGATTATCTTTTTGATTGATTGCATAAGCTAATTCTTCAATGTCCCTATTTGATAAAGATACTCGTATTTTCCGTTGTTGCTTTATTTGCTTATTTATGTTGCGAATTGTTCTGATAATAGAGAATAAGGAAAATGCTAATATGAAAATAAAGCAAATCAATAAGAAATATAACATATTCGCATTTCCCCTTTCTGTTATGATTAGCGTATTTCTTGCTTTCTTAGTATCAATGCTGAAACAAGAAATGTAATAATTACAGTTCCCACGAAATAAATCAAAATATTGATTTCTAAATTATTTATCATATTATAAGAACAGGTATTCATCCAGTAATACATAGGATTTATTTTTAAATAGGTTAGAACTCTCCATGATTGAGTTGACATATTATCCCATGTCATCATATAGATAAGCGGTCCGCTAAATGTAAACAATGACATAGCACCTACAACGATTGCCGTATGTTTGAATATTACACATAACATAAGTGTAATTCCGATAAATGCTCCCATAATCATACAATTTAGTCCTGCAATTTTCAGCATTGGAAACAGTTGTATTGGAATATTAAATTTCGCACATTCTATTATAAATGCAATCATAATAAATGAAAAGTATAGAAATATACTGGTAATCGAAATCACAATATATTTCGCAACAAAAAACTTAATTCGGCTTTGTCCGCTTGCGATTGCAATTTTAATTGTTGAATCCGTATATTCTCTTGAAAAGAAAATGACAGAAAATATAAGAACAATCAGCCAGAAAAATACAGTATAAGATGTGGCTGTCCTTATTATTTCTTCAATCAATGGGTGTGCTGTATCGCTATAAGCACGAGCAAGAAATCCAACAGTTTCTCCTATTTTCCATGTTTCGTCTAAACTTGAACTTGATGCCACAAATTGTTGCTGACCGCCTATGGAGAAAATTCCAAAGACTGCTAAAATCAAAGCAAAGGTTAAGTACAATGCCTTTGTATGAAATAACTTATAAAATTCTGCTCTTATTTGATTAAACATTTTTTCGTCCCCCTATTAGATTTTCAAAGTATGTTTCCAAATTTTCTCCTTGCACAGAAATTTCATCAATAATAACTCCATTACTGGATAGTAATTTAGAAATCATTCTTACATTATCTAAGCACTCGTATATCCGAATAGAATTATCGGGGTAAACGGAGTAATTGTTAATATTTCCCTTTTGCTCTAATAAAAGAGTGGTTTTTTGGATATTATCTGTCCTTAAACAAATATGGCGTTTACATTCTTCGTTCAATTCTTCGGCAGAAATTTGTTTCAAAAGTTCTCCTTTATGAAGAAATCCGTAACAGGTAGCAAGCTGATGTAATTCACTTAATATATGGCTGGATATTAAAATCGTTACCTCTCGTTCTTTTACTAATTTTTTAAGAAGTTCTCTTAATTCAATAATTCCTGTTGGGTCAAGTCCGTTGACGGGTTCGTCCAAAATCAAAAATTCTGGCTCACCTAATAATGCAACGCCTAAAGCAAGCCTTTGTTTCATTCCTAAAGAAAAGTTTGCTACTCTTTTTTTACCAGCATTGGATAAGCCTATCAACTCTAGAGTATCGGTAATACATTTTTATTTGGAATACCTCGTTGTATTCTTTGTACTTCCAAATTTTGAGAAGCTGTCATATCCTTATATAACGCAGGCATTTCAATCGTGCAACCGATTTTTGACCTTTCATGTTGCAGATTATCCTTATGTCCAAATAGGATAATTTCTCCCTCGCTCTTAAAATTAAGACCTGTTAATAACCTGATTAAAGTCGTTTTTCCTGCCCCATTTTCGCCTACAAGACCGTAGATTTCTCCTTTTGGAATAGTTAAGTTCACATTCTTTAAAGCATAGAAATCTTTATATTTTTTGCTTAGATTTTTTGTTTCGCATATAAATTTTGTCATTCTAAACACTCCTTTCTATGCCACTATATCTAATAAGTCTAAAGAAAATCTAAAGTTATTTAATTTTATAACCGATTCCCCAAATGGTTTGTATATAATCTTCATTTGTAATCGCCTTAATTTTTTTACGAATATGACTGATATGGGTATTTATCGTATCATCATCATAAGCATAAGTTTCATTCCAAATGGATTCATATAAATTTTGCTTTGAAAAAATTTTTTGCGGATATTGCAATAATAGTCTTAAAATCTTTAACTCGGTTGATGTAAAAGATACTAATACCTCTTTGATATAAACTAGAGAGTTATTGATTGCAATATCTCTATATGTCAAAGTATCATTTTGGCAGGACGTATTTGAAGTTCTTTTCAAATTTGCCTCAATACGAGCAAGAAGCTCATGCAGGTCAAACGGCTTAGTCATATAATCATCAGCACCTAATTTTAATAAATCTATTTTTGTCTGTACCATTGTTTTTGCGGAAACAACAATGACAGGAGCATTTGTAAATTTACGCAATCGCTGCAATACATCATTTCCATTTAACTTCGGTAACATAATATCAAGTATTATTAAATCTGGAACAAGCGATTTACATAATTCTATTCCCTCTGCACCATTCAAGGCATAATGAACGATATATTTATTATTTTCTAAGAATTTTGCAATCATATTGCAAATGTCTATATCATCTTCAATAATAGCAATTTTATTCATGTGATTTCATCTCCTTTAATTAGATATTGTACCATAAGGTTTTTATGCTATCCACATGAAACAAAGAAGTCTATGGTACATTTAGAAATTATTTAGAAATATACTTTATGATTTTGGAAAATAATTTTGATGTGTAAATTAGGGAGTATGTTTCATGGAATGTTTTAAAGAAATTTATCGGCTATAAATGGAAAAAGCAATCAACAAAATCGTTAATTAGATATATAAATTCATTCGCTCGTGCAAACAGTCTGTTTTGTGCGGGCTTTTTTCATTCTGGAAAAATTTTGGCTTTTTTGAGTTCTCAACTTAACAAATCACACCTGCCGTTCCCTATATGGTGCGGAAAGAGGGAGAACCACTTTTCACGTCATAGCGGAAAGGGGGTGAGATTGATGAAACCGTCTGACTTCCAGAAAACAGTTCAATGCCGTTTTGAAAGTTGTTTGAAGAAAGTTGTCCGTCATGTTGTTAAGGACTACCAGCAGAAATTAAAACGACGACAAGAGAAAGAAACGCTCTTTTGCGAACTCCCAGAAATCGTTGTAGAAAATCTGGCTGTCTGGGACGATTATGAAACGGACTATACGATTTTCAATGTATGCGGTCACGATATTCGTGTTTATGATGATGAATTGGCAGAAGCCTTGAAACAGTTATCCGAGCGTAACCGTGAAACTTTGCTGATGTATTATTTCTTGGAAATGAACAACGAAGAAATTGCAAAAAAACAGAATATTTCCAGAAGCGGTGTATTCCAAAATCGGCACAACTCATTGGCACTTATGAAAAAATTACTAAAGGAGAAACAGTAAAAATGAAACAAATACTTAAGAAGCCGTCCTACTATTTGCTTTCACAAGCAATGGACGGGGACGAAAAAGCGATTGAAAAGATACTGGCATTTTATGACCCGTACATATCAAAGTGCTGTCTGCGTCCACTCTATGATGAATACGGCAATGTCTATATTGTTGTAGATATGGAGTTAAAGGGACTTATCCGAGAAGCACTTATCAAAATGATTTTAGGGTTTGATATTGCCTTAGAAATCGAAGAAGAATAACAAGCAGTAACCGCAGAGCATGATTTGTTCAATCCCCCTCTTTCCTGCTCTGCACCTGCTTTTACATGAAAGCAACACGCTTTCGCCACAGCTCTTTGACAACTGAATAAAGCAGACAGATACGTTTGTGAGATAGCGAGCCACGGGGACTGTACGCCACGACCTTTTCAAAAGAAAGCGAGCGACCCACGCAGTGATCCGAGAGCGACTGTTGGA
>ENA-OUNH01000484-OUNH01000484.1-human-gut-metagenome-genome-assembly--contig:-NODE-484-length-11395-cov-4.502041_pt1 | contig 11395 bp, 10 predicted proteins | sample MGYA00242806_ERZ504814 | MGnify/ENA primary metagenome ERZ504814 (study PRJEB26092, sample SAMD00036389) | human gut metagenome | host: Homo sapiens | study: EMG produced TPA metagenomics assembly of...
CATTGACGGCCGGATGCCGCACTCGATCCTGCTGGAAATGTTCAGCGACAGAGGCGCCGGTACGATGTTTTACCAGAGAGAAAACGGATAAAAAGATAAAAGATAATAAAAATGCGGCGTTTTGGTCTGGGACAAAAACAAAGCGTAGGGGCGCATTCCATATGCGCCCGTCAGTCGGCAGGCAGTTTGCGGGCGGATATGGAATCCGCCCCTACGGAGATTTTGAGCGGAGCGCAGCAACGCAATCCACCAATTTTATTATCTATTATCTTTTATCTATTATCTAAAAAAAGGGGTGCTCCCAAATGAATACAGAGGAAACAATCAAGCGGGACAATGCGTATGTCCTGCACACCTACGCCCGCAGCCCGGTCGCGCTGGTGGCGGGCGAGGGCATGGTCGCGCGGGACGCCGAGGGCAGGCGGTACCTCGACTTTACCTCCGGCATCGGCGTTAATTCGCTGGGGTACTGCCACCCCGCATGGGTGCGCGCCGTGGCCGGGCAGGCGGCTGCCCTGCAGCACACCTCCAACCTGTATTATACCGAGCCGTGCGGTGCGCTTGCGCAGGCGCTCTGCGCCCGCACCGGGCTGGATGCCGTTTTCTTCGGCAATTCGGGTGCCGAGGCCAACGAGGGTGCCATCAAGTGCGCCCGCAAATACAGCGTGGACACCTACGGCCCCGCCCGCAATAAGGTCATCACCCTCGTCAATTCGTTCCACGGCCGCACGCTGGCCACCCTGACCGCCACCGGGCAGGATGTGTTCCACCACGACTTCGGGCCGTTCCCCGCAAATTTTGACTATGTGCCCGCAGGCGACTTTGCCGCGCTGGAAAGGGCCGCCGATGCCGATACCTGCGCCGTCATGCTGGAGCTGGTGCAGGGCGAGGGCGGCGTTGTCGCGCTCGATGCGGATTATGTTGCCAAGGTCGCGGCGTTCTGCAGGGAAAAGGACATTCTCCTCATTGTGGACGAGGTGCAGACCGGCGTTGGGCGCACCGGGCGGTTTCTGGCGTGTGAGCATTTCGGCCTGAAGCCCGACATCGTCACGCTGGCCAAGGGGCTGGGCGGCGGCCTGCCGATTGGTGCGGTCGTGATGAACCAAAAGGTGGCGGCCCATATGGGCCCCGGCTCCCACGGCTCGACCTTCGGCGGCAACCCGGTATGCTGTGCCGGTGCGCTGGCCGTGCTGGACACGATGGACGAGGCGTTCCTCGCGCAGGTCAGGGAGCGCGCCGCCCAGCTGCGCGCCGGGCTGGCCGCGCTGCCGCATGTGCAGCAGGTCAGCGGCCTCGGCCTGATGGTTGGCATCGAGCTTGCGGACGGCATCAAGGCCGCCGAGGTCCGCGCCGCCTGTGAGCGTGAGGGCCTGCTGGTGCTGACCGCCAAGACCCGCCTGCGGCTGCTGCCGCCGCTGATCCTGACCGCCGATGATGTCGCGGCGGCCCTTGCCACCCTGCGCCGGGTGCTGGAAAACACCCGCAGCTGAGGCCGCCCCCCTTGACAGCCATGGTATACTGGTTGTATTACTGCCAAGGGGGAGAAAATGGCAAAAGAAACGCTGCAACAAAAAATTAAGCGGGTGCTGGGGCGGTTCACGCCGGGGCGCATCGCCATAATCATGCTGGGCACGGCGATCCTGTCCTTCGGCATCCACAACATTCACCAGCGCACCGCCATCACTGAGGGCGGCATCATCGGGCTGGTGCTGCTCATCAACCATTGGCTGGGGGTGCCGGCCTCGATTGCCTCGCCCCTGCTGGATGCAGCCAGCTACGCGCTGGCGTTCAAGTTTCTGGGGTGGGACTTTCTGCTCTCGGCGGGCATTGCCAGCGTCAGTCTGGCCGGGTTTTACCGCCTCTGGGAGTGTCTGCCCCCGATGCTGCCCGACCTGACGCCCTACCCGCTGGCGGCGGCGCTGCTGGGCGGCGCATTTGTCGGCATCGGCGTCGGGCTGATCGTGCGGCAGGGCGGCTCCAGCGGCGGTGATGATGCGCTGGCGCTCGTCATCCACAAGCTGACCGGGTGGAAGCTCTCCCGCGCGTACCTTTTTACCGATCTGACGGTGCTGCTTGCATCGCTGTCCTACATTCCGGTGCGGCGCATCGCGTTTTCGCTTGTCACGGTCACGGTGTCGTCCCTCCTCATCGACTGGGTGAAGGAGTACACCCCCAAAACCGGCAAAACAAATGTGTAAAAACGGCGGGAACGCTTGTACATGGGCCGGAATTGCGGTATAATAAAACCATTACCGCATAATTCCGGGTGCGGGTGCGGCGCAGCCTTGGCGTGCGCCCTGCCGCTGCCTGCGGGATTGCTGCGGAGATTTTCTGCAAAGCACCCAATGGAGGTTCACGATATGAAACTTACCCGCAAGCTTACGGCGCTGGCAATGGCGGTGCTGCTGGCCTTCACCCTGACTGCCTGCTCCCCCAAGGCGTGGGCGCAGGACACCGTTGTCAAGCTGGTCAAGGCGATGGGTCTGGTCGAGGAGTCCGAGGATGACGACACCGACACCACCACCAAAGCGGCTGCCGGCGGCAGCGTGGAATTTCCCGAGGGGATGGACACCAGCGCGGCCCGCGTTGTGACCTACCCGCAGGACAACACGCTGTATGTCTCCTTCAACAGCATTGCCAACCGCTCCACCGAGTATTTTGTGGCGGGCGGCGACAGCATGACGGTGACCGGCTGCGCCACGACCGAGGCCAGCAGCGAGAAATATATGTACTTTAAGATCGCGTTCTGGGAGCTGAGCGACGACAAGACCAGCACCAGCTATGTGCAGGGCTCGACGATCTACTACTGTGCGGACGGCAGCGCCTACCAGTACAATGTCACCGGCCTGACCCCAGGCAAGCAGTACAAGATCACGATCAGCTACGATAACGGCAACAAGTACTATGTCACCGGCGGCCTCAAGGTCGAGGGGCTGGGCAGCGAAGAGCTGAACACCTACGGCGAGGAAAGCACAAACAGCTGATAACACATACCGCCCGCGCCGCAGATGGCCGGGCGGTATTTTTTGAAGCACAGGGAAAGTATACACAAAGAGGACGGACAGGGGACAGCCCTGCCCGGCAGGTTGTACAACGAGAGAGGATTTTACACTATGGATAAAAAACAGCTGCGCAACACACTGCTGCTGATCTGCGCCGCCTTCATCTGGGGCACGGCCTTTGTGGCGCAAAGCGTCGGCAGCGGCTACATGGGCGCATACACCTTTTTGGCCAGCCGCAGCTGGCTGGCCTGCGTCTTTCTGCTGGGGATGCTGTTTGTGCGCCGCGCCGGGCAGAAAAAGCGCGGCAGCGGCCTGCCCTTCTGGATCCACGGCAAAACGCTGGTGCTGGGCGGTATCTGCTGCGGCACGGCGCTGTTTGCGGCATCGGCGGCCCAGCAGATGGGCATCGGCACGACCAGCACCGCCAAGGCCGGCTTTATGACGGCGCTGTATGTGGTGCTGGTGCCGGTTGCGGGGGTCTTTCTGGGCAGCCGCCCCGGCATCAAGCTGTGGTGCTGCGTGGCGGTCAGCGTTGTGGGGCTGTACCTGCTCTGCCTTGCGGGGCGCGATACGCTCAGCCTGACCGGCGGCGAGTGGCAGCTGCTGCTCTGCGCGCTGCTGTTCACACTGCAGATCCTCGTGGTAAACCACTTCAGCCCCAAGCTGGACGGCATCCAGCTCAGCTTCGCCCAATTTTTGATGGTCGCAGTGCTGTCCACGATCTTTATGTTTGTCTTTGAAGCGCCGACAATCGACCAGTTCCGGAGTGCGGCGGTCTCCATCGCCTACTGCGGCATTATGTCCAGCGGCGTGGCCTTCACGCTGCAGATCGTTGCCCAGCGGGACCTTGACCCGACGATCGCCAGCCTTGCCATGTGCCTGGAAAGCGTATTCAGCGCCCTCGCGGGCTGGCTTATCCTCGGTGAGACGCTCTCTGCGACCGAGCTTTGCGGCTGTGCGCTGATGTTCGGCGCGATCGTGGCCAGCCAGCTGCCCGAGAAAAAGCGCGCCTGACCCCGTACGGCGAGACTGCCATAAACGGCCTTGTGTGCACGATACGCGAACAAAGTTACAAAAACACCGCAAAAATCCGTGACAGACTTTATTTAATAAAGCTGTGCCGCGGATTTTGTATTGACTTTTTCAGCTGGTGTGCTATAATAAGAAGCAGGATCAGGCAGGATGATCCGGGACGATAGCACAGGAACCACGGCGCTATTGTCCTTTTTTGTTATTCTGCCCGATGTTTGCTTTCCGCCGCGCGGCGGCGGGAAAATCTGTGGAGTGGAAAGGAAAGTGTCTCATGAAAAAACTGTTTGCACTCGGTATGGCCTCCGTCATGGCCCTCTCTCTCGCCGCCTGCGGCGGCTCCGCCTCCTCCGCGGCCTCCGGCGCTGCGGACGCCTCCTCTGCGGCAACCGCCGAGGCCACCGGCAAAAAGTGGGTCGTGGCTACTGACACGGTCTTTAAGCCCTTTGAGTACACCGATGCCTCCGGCAACTTTGTCGGCATTGATGTGGATATCCTCGCCGCCATCGCCGAGGATCAGGGCTTTGAGTATGAGCTGAAGAGCCTTGGCTGGGACGCCGCCATCGCGGCATGCCAGTCCGGTCAGGCGGACGCCATGATCGCCGGTGCCTCCATCACCGACGAGCGCAAGGCGAGCGGCTGGATGTTCTCCGACGGCTACTATGATTCCAACCAGACGCTGACCGTGCCCGAGGACTCCGACATTGCCGGCTTTGCCGACCTGTCCGGCAAGAATGTTGCCGTCAAGACCGGCACGCAGGGCGCGTCCTACGCCGAGAGCCTCAAGGACGAGTACGGCTTCACCATTACCTACTTTGAGGATTCCCCCACGATGTATCAGGCCGTTCTGGGCGGTCAGTGCGTCGGCTGCTTTGAGGATACCCCCATCATGAAGGCTTCCATCAAGGACGGCGCCCTGGCCCTGAAGGTGCTGGAGGATACCGCCAGCGCCCCCGCGCCCTACGGCTTTGCCATCTTCAGCGAGGACAGCCAGGAGCTGCTGGACATGTTCAACAAGGGCCTGGCCGACATCAAGGCCAACGGCAAGTATGACGAGATTCTGGCAAAGTACCTCGGCTAAACCATGAAAAATACGCGGGGACGCCTGTTTTTGCGGGCGGCCCCGCTTTTGCGACCCCGGGATCCCTCTTGGCCCCTGCGCGGAGAGCGGCTCTTGCAAATCCAACCCCCGAAAGGAGTTCTGCGCCTTGATTTTTAAGATTCTTGCCAACTACGGCCCGCTGCTGCTGGCCGCCATGGGCCAAACGCTGCTGCTGGCCCTGTGGAGCCTTTTCTTCGCCTGTCTGATCGGCCTGTTTGTGGGCATCCTCAGCGTTTTGAAAAGCCGCGTCTGCAACATCATCGCCACGATCTTTGTCGATATTATCCGCGGCGTGCCGATGATCGTTCTGGCGTTTTTCGTCTATTTCGGCGTGCCGATGCTGATGAACGACAACCTGAACTGGACAGCCATGACCGGCAGCAAATTCACCTTTACGGCGCTGCAGGCCGGCATCATCTGCCTGTCGCTGAACTGCGGCGCCTATATGGCCGAGATCATCCGCGCCGGTATCGAGAGCGTGGACAAAGGCCAGATGGAGGCCGCCCGCAGCCTTGGCCTGCCGTACTGGAAGGCGATGTACAGGGTCGTGCTGCCGCAGGCCATCCGCACAATGATCCCCTCGATCATCAACCAGTTCATCATCACCCTCAAGGATACCTCGATCCTGTCGGTCATCGGCTTCCCCGAGCTGGTCAACACCGCCAAGAATGTGAACGCCAACACAATGCGCTCGCTTGAGGTGTGGTTCATCGTCGGCGTCATGTACCTGATCGTCATCACGCTGCTGTCCCGCTTTGCCAAGCGGATGGAAAGGAGGCTCAACCGTGGCCGTCAATAAGAACAATGTAAAAATTCATGTTGAGCATCTGAAGAAGAACTTCGGCAATCTGGAAGTTCTGCGCGATGTATCGGCTGATATTTATGAGGGCGAGGTCGTTGTCGTGCTGGGCCCCTCGGGCAGCGGCAAGTCCACCTTCCTGCGCTGCCTTAACCGGCTGGAGGAGATCACCGGCGGCACGGTCATTGTGGACGGCCACGACCTGACCGATAAAAAGACCGACATGAACAAGGTGCGCGAGAATGTCGGCATGGTGTTCCAGCACTTCAACCTGTTCAACAACCTCAATGTCATGGGCAACATGACGCTGGCACCGGTTGAGCTGAAAAAGGCCACCCGCCCCGAGGCAAAGGAGAAGGCGCTGCAGCTGCTGGACCGCGTGGGTCTGTCCGATAAGGCCGATGCCTACCCGGCGCAGCTGTCCGGCGGGCAGAAGCAGCGTGTGGCCATTGCGCGCGCGCTGGCCATGGACCCGGACATCATGCTGTTTGACGAGCCGACCTCGGCGCTGGACCCCGAGATGGTCGGCGAGGTGCTGCAGGTCATGAAGCGCCTTGCCGCCGAGGGCATGACGATGGTCGTGGTCACCCATGAGATCGGCTTTGCCCGCGAGGTCGCAAGCCGCGTCATCTTTATGGAGGGCGGCTACATCGTGGAGGAAGGCACCCCCGATGAGGTCATCAACCACCCGAAGCAGCCCCGCACGGTGGACTTCCTGAGCAAGGTGCTGTAAACACAGCAAAATACGCCAAAGCGCCCCGCACCCACCGGTGCGGGGCGTTTCGTGTGGAAAGACGCATTTCCCCGGCGTACAATACGGGCGGGACTTTACCGCCGCCGTATTGCACCCGGGGCGCGGGTTTGCTACAATAAGGATAAGCGAAAGGAGCGTTTGCCAATGGAAAAAATCAAAAGGAATTTCGGCTTCGGCTGTATGCGGCTGCCCATGCAGGGCGAGGAGGTCGATCTTGCCCAGACAAAGCAGATGGTCGATGAATTTTTGGCGCAGGGCTTCAACTATTTCGACACCGCGCACGGCTACATCGGCGGCAGAAGCGAAACGGCGCTCAGGACCTGCCTGACCAGCCGTTACCCGCGCGAAAGCTATGTCCTGACCGATAAGCTGTCCGGAGGCTTTTTTGAAACCGAGGCCGACATCCGCCCGTTCTTTGCGCGCCAGCTTGCGGCCTGCGGTGTGGATTATTTTGACTTTTACCTCATGCACTCCCAAAATGCCGAGAATTTTCAGCAATTCAAAGCGTGCCGCGCGTATGAGACGGCGTTCGACCTCAAGGCCGAGGGCAAGATCCGCCATGTCGGCCTCTCCTTCCACGACCGCGCCGAGGTGCTGGACCGGATCCTGACCGAGTATCCGCAGATCGAGGTCGTGCAGATCCAGTTCAACTATCTGGACTATGATGACATCGCCGTGCAGAGCCGCAAATGCTATGAGGTCTGCCGCCGGCACAATAAGCCGGTGCTTGTTATGGAGCCGGTCAAGGGCGGCAATCTGGTCAACCTGCCCAAGGACGCCGCCGCTGTGCTGGAATCGCTGCACGGCGGCAGCCCGGCCAGCTATGCCATCCGGTTTGCGGCGGGCTTCCCCGGTATCATGATGGTGCTGTCCGGCATGAGCAATATGCAGCAGATGCAGGATAACCTCAGCTTTATGCGGGACTTTCAGCCGTTGAACGACACCGAGCGCGCCGCCGTGTCCAAGGTGGTGGAGATCTTCCGCAAGCAGAACCTGATCCCCTGCACGGCCTGCCGCTACTGTGTAGACGGCTGCCCGCAGCAGATCGCCATCCCCGACCTGTTCGCAATCATGAACACCAAGAACATCCACCACGACTGGAACGCCGATTATTATTACGAGGATGTCCACACCCGCCCCGGCACCCGCGCATCGGACTGCATCCGCTGCGGCAGATGCGAGCAGATCTGCCCCCAGCACCTGCCCATCCGCAAGCTGCTGCAGGATGTGGCAAAGGAGTTTGAAAAGTAAGCACCGTACACAACACCCCCGCCCGCCTTCCTTATATAAATGGAAGGCAAGCGGGGGTGTTGTGTGTAATGCGGAATGTCGGACAGTCCGAACAAAACAAAAAAGGTCACTTACTTTCGTAAGTGACCTTGTCTCTATGTTACAAAAAAGATACCCTATAAAAAGGCTTAGACAAGGCCGCTGTTTTATAAAACATTGATTGATGACTGAAAATTTTGTATTAGAATACTGCCTCTAAAGACTGCCTATGGCAAGGGAAGATATTGGTATTCTTCCGGTAGGGTAAGAGCCGCCCAATCAATTTTTTTGGCTGTGTATACGATTTCTGTATAGAGCGCGTCTCCGCGCTGCTTTCGATATGTAATGACGATTCTATTTGCGCCACCTTTAACCATGCTTCGGATATCGCCTTCCAATACGGTGTTGGGAACAAAACGCCCTTTGCCGCCATTGCGGACAAAGCCCATACAAGCACCAACTGATCCGGCGAGTTTGTCAGTGTACAATTTCGGCTGGGATAAATTGTAATCACCGACAATCTTAGCAGAAAGATGTTTCTGCACCAATCCGGGAAGAACGCGCATTTTCATTTCGGTCGTGCCGTCTGCTGCAAACTCAAAATCAGATTCAGATAAGCGCTTGTCGCAGCACATACTAAAGAAGTTGTTTGCACTGATTTCCTTCTTGTTCAGCTTAAAGCCTGTCATGTGCAGAAAATTGCTGCCGTCAAATGTAACTTCCAGACACCGAACGGTCTTATGCTTGTCAGTCGTAACAAATAAAAGGCTTCTTCCCGCTAGGTTTTCCTTATAGGAAGTTGCGCAGGAGAAAACGATTTGCAAGGCTTCTTTTTTCGTCATGATAAACTTCCTGTTGCATTCTACATTTTACAAAAAGAAAGGGACACCTACAACACCGCAGTGCTGTCCGATGTCCCTTGTGGCTAGTTTTATCGTTGTCCGCCAACCGACAGGTCCTTACGCCCTGCATCGCTTTCGGGTTTTATCGTTGCCCGCCAACCACAGGTTCTTACGCCCTGCATCAGATCGGATTTTAGGTGCTAGCCCACCAGCAGAATGCCGTCTGCTTTCCTATTTATAGTATACACAAGACGAACGAAAATAGCAACAGATCTAGCAATCAATTTTATGAAATTTTTGCAAATAAACGCACAATCGACCACTGGCTTTGCCAATTTTGTGTGATACAAGAAAGTTGCCGATATTTAATTTATTGGAGTTGCCACTCTAAAAATCACCACACTGACAACTTGGATTCGAATATCTTCCTATATGCTGCAATGCGCAGCTTTTGCAATTCAAGAGATGTTTCCTTTTTAATAATAGTCGGATATATTGTGTGAGTCTGTACAGACATAAAAAGCGCCCCATGTCTACTATAACATGAGGCGCTTACAATATAAAATAAAAGTAAAAGCTACATCCAAATTGCTTTGAATGTAGCTTTTAACTTGGTGCGCCGGAAGGGACTCGAACCCCCGACCTTCTGATTCGTAGTCAGACACTCTATCCAGCTGAGCTACCGGCGCATATTCTCTTGTGCGTTCCGCTCGAGAACGTGTTTTATTATAGCGTCATCCGGGGAGAAAGTCAACCCTTTTTTTCAAAAAACTTTAAAAAAAAGGCAAATGGGCAACTTGCCCTAAATTTCGCGGGGCGGGGGAGAGCATTTCGGCCATTTGTCGTTGATTGTTGGGGTGCAGAGAATTGACAAATACTTTGCAACATTTTATAATAAAATAAATTCTTGGATATTGGCGATGGCGTTTGCGGGCCGCAGCCGCCATCGACTTTTTTATTCTTCAATGTGTGCGCCGTACACGAACAAGCGTGTGCGTACAGCGCGGGATAGGGAAGGATTGACCCGGAATTGACCCCAATTTGTATTCCAATAAGAAACGGAGTGGCACTAAACCATGGCGAAGTACATCGTCAAGCGCGTGGCAATGGGCATTTTCAGTGTGTTCATCGTTGCGACCCTTACCTTTTTCATCATGAACCTGGTCCCCGGCGGTCCGTTCGTGGCTGAAAAGTCCATCAGCAAGGCAGCCCAGCAGGCTCTGGCCGAGAAATACGGTCTGGACAAGCCCTTGGGGGTGCAGTACCTTAACTATATGAACAGCCTGATCCACGGCGACATGGGCCTGAGCTTAAAGCAGCGCGGCCGTACCGTCAACCAGATCATCTTCTCCAAGCTGCCGGTCTCTGCCCGCACCGCCGGTCTGGCCGTGCTGGTAGCGCTCTGCGTCGGCATCCCGCTGGGCTGTCTGTCTGCGTATAACCGAGGGAAATGGGCGGACAACCTGATTATCGTCTTTGCCACCTGCGGCATCGCCATCCCGAGCTTTATCTCCAGCGTTGTGCTGCTCTACACCTTCGGCATGAACCTCAAGCTGCTGCCCACCGTCGGCCTGAACGAGCCTGCGGCCTACATCATGCCGGTCACGGCGCTGGCGATCTATCCCACCGCCTACATCACCCGCCTGATGCGCTCGAGCCTGCTCGATGTCATGGGGCAGGACTACATGCGCACCGCCCGCGCCAAGGGTGTTTCCAGCGTGAAGATCCTCTTTAAGCATGCGCTGCGCAACGCCATTCTGCCCGTTGTCACCTATGTCGGCCCGATGCTGGCAGGCCTGATGACCGGCTCCTTCGTGGTCGAGAAGATCTTCTCGATCCCGGGTCTGGGCCGCGACTTTGTGTCCGCCATCACCAACCGTGACTATATGATGATCATGGGCACCACCATTCTGCTGGCCGCCCTCGTCATTGTGGCCAATGTGGTCGTTGATATTCTGTACAAGATCATCGACCCGCGCATCAAGCTGAAGTAAGGAGGAGCAGACAAAATGGAAAATCTGAAAAAGAATCCGTTGAGCCTGCAACTCAACGTGGAGGATTTCGCCCCCGCATCCAACGAGGAGAAAAAGAGCCTTGTCATCATGCGCGAGAGCGTCAACTTCTGGAAGGACGGCATGCGCCGTCTGCGCAAAAACAAGATCGCCATGGTCAGCCTGGTCGTCATCCTGCTCATCGCGTTTATGGCCTATGTTCTGCCGTCCCTGTGGCCCTACAGCTATGAGCTGCAGATCAAGGGCAGCAACAACCTTGCTCCGTTCGAGTATTCTGCCGCCGAGCAGAAGCTCATCGACGCGGGCGAGAAGGTATTTCCGCATATTCTCGGCACCGACCGCATGGGCCGTGACTTCGCCGTGCGTGTCATGATGGGCACCCGCGTCTCGCTGTCCGTCGGCCTGCTGGCCTCGGTGCTGGTCCTGCTCATCGGCGCGACCTACGGCGCCATCTCCGCATTTGCGGGCGGCTGGATCGATAACATCATGATGCGCATCACCGATATTCTCTACACCATCCCCGATATCCTGCTCATCATCCTGCTGGCCATGGCCATCAAGGAACCGCTGGAGAGTCTGGCCACCA
>ENA-OUNH01000485-OUNH01000485.1-human-gut-metagenome-genome-assembly--contig:-NODE-485-length-11364-cov-4.748420_pt1 | contig 11364 bp, 12 predicted proteins | sample MGYA00242806_ERZ504814 | MGnify/ENA primary metagenome ERZ504814 (study PRJEB26092, sample SAMD00036389) | human gut metagenome | host: Homo sapiens | study: EMG produced TPA metagenomics assembly of...
ATTTCTTTCCGTTTGTCTCATTTTTGATAATTTTTACCTTCTCTACTATTTCTCTAAAATTTTTAATTCATTACTTTTGGTGTACCATCTTAACACAATTCCTTCTAAACTTCATAAGGTCTACGACGCCTTTACGCACATTACTTTGGTCAGGATAATGTAGGCAAATTCTAGACTAACTTATGTTAGTCATGGAATTTGTCTCCCCCCTATTATTTTTTATCAATTTAATTAGTCCCATTATTAATAAAATAATTCCTATTATAAATAAAATACTAATAATCAAAGTTATAATTACATTCATCAACAATATCCTCCTATTATGAATGTCTAAATCGTTTACTAATTGTTCCTTTACTATTGCATTCTATTTCTGCTCTACCCCAAAATCTATCTACAATCAACCCAGTTCCCTTAATTTGAATTCCACCTTCTAAAGTTCCACTTACATAAGCAATTCTTCTTTTGCTACTAGGTTTCTGAACAGCACTTTCTTTATCTACTGTACAATATAACGCATTTAGGACTACTCCCTGTGGCTTTACATAATTACCTGTACGTCGTGCTGTTACTTTTGTACCATTATATGTAAATTCACATGAAATATAATAAACTGCTGTTTTCCATGATTTTATAATTGAATCTGTCACATATTTTTATACGTAACTTCTTTTGTCTTAGATTTAGTTGCTGCTTCAACGGATTTTATAAAATTACTTTTATAAAATTTAAAGCACTTTCCAATCCTTCACTTTCGTCTTCTAATTCATTCGTAACTTTATCCTTCTCTTCCAATACATCTACACTAACTGTGGTCCCTTGAAAATTAACCTCTTTATCATCATCTATTTTATACGTTTTTTCTTTAAGATTTGTTTCAACATTGGAAATGCTATTTTTATCAATACCTTCCTCTTTTGCCTTATTTTCAACCTCTTCATCTATTTTATTATATTTTTCATTTATTGTTTTATTTAATTGTTCAGAAAATTTCTCATCGTCAACATCCAATTTTTTTATTTCATTTACTACAGATTTTTGTTCTTGTGTAATTAATTTCTGTTCTTCTGAACTTAAATTGATAGAAATTTGTTCTTTATTCTTATTATTGGAAAAATTTGTTGTTGTCTGTGCCGCTGATACATTGATTGTACTTCCCAAAACTATAGTTAGTAATCCTATTAATGCATATTGTTTTTTCATATTTTCTCCTATTCTGTTAATATACTAATAATTAATGTTTTGAATATTTTGTTTTAATATGCAATTTCTGATATAATTTTTTATATCCATATAATACTTATCCTTTTGAAAGGATTTTTGGTTGGTCGCCATTCGTGTTATATGGATTTTTTCTAAATCATAAGCATCACCGCCCTTCAATAAATAATTCGTTACCTCTGATCCATATGATACTTCTATATTTTGAATTCCTCTCCATATTGTATCTTATAAATTTTTACAATATAATAATCACTCCACTTACTGTTATCTTCTTACCGGAATTATTTTGAATATATATAGAATATGTATCTTTTTTAGGTACTTTTATCTTTTGAATGTCATTTGATTTTATTTCCTTTAATGCTACCTTATTTCTACTCTTATTGACTATTCCAACTTTAACCCTACTGGTTGAGGAATATATAAATTTTAATCTAACATATTTATTAGCCTCTAGTTTATAACTTCCAATTCTTTTTTCTACATTAGGATTAATACTAAGCGATACCTTATGTCCCACAGAAAATGATTCCATTTCTTGATCTATTTCTACATATTCTATATTTGATTCTTCTTGATCTACTCCTATCTCCACTTCATCATCTGCCTTTACATTAATAGGAATAAGCATTAACATTATCATTCCTAAAACTAATATAAAAAACTTTTTCATTGTATATATCCTCCGTTATCTCTCTAAAATTTCAATTTCTCCTAATAATTCAATATTTTGATCATTATAATTACTAACAAAACATTGATACTTTCCACTTTTTTCAATTGAAAACTTATAATCAATTTCTTCTGATCTGTTAACATATTTTATATTATTTGAAAAATCCCGTATTCCTGCCTCTAATTTTCTTTTGTTTGCATCTTTATCAGTCATATCAAAGACTTTAAAAAATACTTTTTGTCCTTTCTTTAAATAAATCCATTTCGTTTGTACTCGTTCTTTCTTTTTCAGAAAATCCACCCCATAAATTGAACCATCATCTTCCAAATATTTAGTATGGAAAATTCTTGGATCATATCCATATCTTTTATGTACAACTAAATTCATAACCTCTGGTGTACCATCTACCACAATTTCCTCTGTTGTATTTCTATCTAAAATTCTATACCCCAATTGCATTGATTCCATTGCAGTAACAACACTGATTCCCCCAAATAATATAAAACACATGCTCAAAATAAAACCTATGATCCATTTCTCCGTATTCATTCTCCTAATATTATTTGCGATTAATATTCTTCGTTCCAAGTTACATTCCCCAATTCCTGCACAGATATATTCCTGGAACTGAAATTGATGAATCATAATATCATAGATTGTCTTAAAATATCCCTTCTTGCTTCCCGTCTCATTGATCACACTGAAATCGCAATAGACTTCACTCCATTCATTCACTACTTTAAATATTTGACGTTTTAATGGATAAAACCAGTAGATCAGTAAAATCATTCTGCATAATAGTTTCCAAAAGATATCCTTATGTTTTATATGTGTCAGCTCATGCAATAAAATAATCTTTAGCTGGTCTGTGGTATATTCTTCTGTCGGAAGTAAAACTTTTGGATTCCTTATTCCATATACCATCGGTGTCTGTACAAATGGGTTGTATTCAACACTTACAGAATTATGAATCTCAAATTTTTCCATTAATTCTAGCGCTTGCTTTGAAATCCATTCTCTACATGTTTTTCCTGACTGACATATATCTAAAAATACCCTCTCCTTACGTTTGCTTTTCCATATGCTGATTCCAAATCCTATTCCCCATATCCCTACCATACATATTGCAAAATTTCCTATCCTGTCATTTACCAAAAGGTAATTCCATCCCAAAGAACCGTCCTTAAGATTACAATTGGAAAAGGAATCAAAAAAACAAGATGACAATCTTTAACAATCCATAATTCAGCCTGACAAATCCTTTTTCCTCCATCTTTTTACATAGAATCTTCCATATAAGAAACAATATACTTCCTATGAGAAGACAGATAAATAAATAGCACAATATATAAATGCTAATCTGCTGAATCATCCAGATCATCGATCAACCTCCGTAATTTATCATTCTCCTCTTGTTTTACTACATCAGAAAGAGCTACTGAAAATTCATCCCATGAATCATCAAACCATACTTTTTTCATCTGCTCAAACTGCACTTTATGATAATCTGATTCATCAACTTTCGAATAAATAAACTTCTTCTTCCTTCTTTCTTTGTCTCTATGAAATCTTTCTTCTCCAATCTTCTCAAATAAGTCGAAACACTATTCCTATGATATTCTTTCCCTGTATTCCTTTTTATTTCTTCCACCAGATCCTGTATTGTTACTCTGCCCTGTCTCTTTTCAATATTCCAAATAGCTTTCATTACAATCGCATTTAATCCTGTTAAATATTCAATTGCCATCCATTGATCCTCCTTCTCTGTGTTTATATTTATACAATAGCATGATTATGTTTAATTTTCAATATTAAACTTATATTTTAGTGATAATATAAATCAATAAATTGTACGCCAATAACCTTTAATATACACACCTGTGGTGGTTTGAATAGCCGTCCATGTATATGATAAATAATAATAAGGATCTCCCGACCATTAGAATTCTGTCAAAATGACATGTCGAATTCTAATGGTCGAGAGATCCTTATTATTTATCATATACATTTGAACGATTATCATTCAAATTACTTTTTATGTTTCCCAAAGAAACCTTTATGTTCTTTATGAGCTTCTTCCTTCTTAGGAACTTCACCCATAGCTTCCTGGAATTTCTGAAGAGCTGCTCTTTGCTCTCCGTTTAAGTGTTCTGGTACCTGAACGACAAGTGTTACATAGTGGTCTCCTCGTACATTCTTATTACGTACCATTGGCACACCTTTTCCTTTTAAGCGGATTCTGGTGTCTGTCTGTGTTCCTGGTTTGATCGTGTATTCGTATGGTCCATCGACTGTAGGAATCTGGATCTTACCACCAAGTGCTGCCTGTGTAAAGGAAATTGGCTCTGTTGAATAGATCGTTGTATCCTGACGCTGGAATTTTGGATGTCTTTCTACGATCACTTCTACTAACAGATCTCCTCTTGGGCCTCCATTTGTACCTGGCTCTCCTTTGCCACGGATACGGATACTCTGTCCGTTGTCAATACCTGCTGGTACTGTCACTTCGATCGTCTTACGATTGCTTACATAACCTGTTCCATGACAATCTGGACACTTATCACGAATGATCTTACCTGTTCCATGACAATCTGGACATGTCTGAACATTCTGCACCGTTCCAAACATAGACTGCTGTGTAAATACAACCTGACCACGTCCCTGACATTTTGGACATGTTTCTGGACTTGTACCTGGTTTTGCACCGGTTCCGTGACATGTTGTACATTCATCTTTTAATGTAATTTCTATTTTCTTTGATGTACCAAAGACTGCTTCTTCAAATGTTACGTGGATTCTTGCACGAATATGTGATCCCTGTGTCGGACGATTAGCCTGTCTTGCTCCGCCACGGCTTCCTCCACCGAACATACCTCCGAAAATATCACCAAAGATATCTCCCATATCACCACCGAAATCAAAACCGCCAAATCCGCCGCCATTAAATCCGCCAGCACCCTGCTCAAAGGCAGCATGACCATACTGGTCATACTGCGCTTTCTTTTCAGAGTCGCTTAATATCTCATAAGCTTCTGTTACTTCTTTAAATTTGGCTTCTGCCTCTTTATCTCCAGGATTCGTATCTGGATGATATTTCTTGGCGAGTTTTCGGTAGGCTTTCTTTATTTCTGATGCTGAAGCATTACGGTCAATGCCTAGCACTTCATAGTAATCTCTTTTTCCGCCATTTTTAGTCTACCTTCTCTTTAAAATTATACTTCTTTGTAGTCACCATCTACAACATCATCGTTTGCTGCTCCCTGGTTTGCTCCTGCATCTGCTGCTCCCTGAGCTCCCTGCTGAGCCTGTGCTGCTGCTTCATACATCTTTGTAAATAAATTCTGAGCACTTGTCATCAGTTTGTCTTTCTTAGCTTTCAGATCTTCAACCTGAGCATCTGTCATATCCTGATCTTTTGTAGCTTCTACAAGATCTTTTAAATCTTTTAAGTCAGCTTCTACAGCTGCTTTTTCTGTAGGATCTACTTTATCTCCTGCTTCTTCTAAGGCTTTCTCTGTCTGGAATACGATAGAATCAGCTTCGTTTCTTGCATCGATCGCTTCTTTACGTTTCTTATCTGCAGCTTCGAATTCAGCAGCTTCTTTTACAGCTTTATCGATATCTTCATCAGACATGTTAGATCCAGCTGTGATCGTAATGTGCTGTTCTTTTCCTGTTCCAAGGTCTTTTGCAGATACATTTACGATACCATTTGCATCAATGTCGAATGTTACTTCGATCTGAGGTACTCCACGTCTTGCAGGTGCGATACCATCTAATCTGAATCTTCCTAAAGATTTGTTATCTTTTGCGAACTGTCTCTCACCCTGTACAACGTTGATATCTACAGCACTCTGATTATCTTCTGCTGTTGAGAAGATCTGGCTCTTCTTTGTAGGGATTGTTGTATTTCTTTCGATCAGACGTGTTGCAACTCCACCCATTGTCTCGATAGACAGTGATAATGGTGTAACATCCAGAAGAAGGATATCACCGGCACCAGCCTCTCCTGCTAATTTACCACCCTGAACAGAAGCTCCGATCGCTACACATTCGTCTGGGTTGATTCCTTTGAATGGTTCTTTTCCTGTTAACTGCTGTACTTTATCCTGTACGGCTGGGATACGTGTAGAACCACCAACTAATAATACTTTGCTTAATTCAGAAGCTGTCATTCCAGCATCGTTTAATGCGGAGTTTACAGGTCCTGCTGTTCTCTCTACTAAATGAGCTGTTAATTCATCGAATTTCGCTCTTGTAAGGTTCATATCAAAATGTTTTGGTCCTTCAGCTGTTGCTGTGATGAATGGCAGGTTGATGTTTGTTGTTGTTGCAGAAGATAATTCTTTCTTAGCTTTCTCTGCTGCTTCTTTTAATCTCTGCATTGCCATCTTATCTGTTGATAAGTCAACACCTTCCTGTTTCTTGAATTCATCTAACATATACTGTGTGATAACGTTATCAAAGTCATCTCCACCTAATTTGTTATCTCCTGCTGTTGATAATACTTCGATGACACCATCACCAATCTCGATGATAGATACATCAAATGTACCACCACCTAAGTCATATACCATGATCTTCTGTTCTTCTTCGTTATCAAGTCCATAAGATAAAGCTGCTGCTGTTGGCTCGTTGATGATACGTTTTACATCAAGTCCTGCAATCTTACCAGCATCTTTTGTTGCCTGACGCTGAGCATCATTAAAGTAAGCTGGAACAGTGATAACTGCTTCTGTTACTTTCTCTCCTAAGTAGTTTTCAGCATCTGATTTTAATTTCTGTAAGATCATTGCTGAAATTTCCTGTGGAGAGTATGCTTTGTCATCGATCTGAACTTTGTAATCTGTTCCCATATGACGTTTGATAGAAGCGATTGTCTTCTCAGCGTTTGTAACTGCCTGACGTTTTGCAGGTTCACCGATCACACGTTCTCCTGTCTTTGTAAATGCTACTACAGATGGTGTTGTTCTCATACCTTCTGCATTTGTAATAACGGTTGGTTTTCCACCTTCCATAACTGCTACACAACTGTTTGTTGTTCCTAAGTCAATACCAATAATTTTACCCATGATCTATGTCCTCCTAAGATTTCTTCTTATTCTATATATAATATAAATATTAGTTAGCTACTTTTACCATACTATGGCGCAGTACATTTTCTTTGTACATGTAACCTTTCTGTAATTCTTCTGCAACGATGTTCTCACCGAACTCATCATCTTCGACATGCATCACTGCGTTATGAAGATTTGCATCGAATTCTTTTCCTTGCGCATCCATTGGTGTTACTCCCACATCTTCCATTACAGCGACAAACTGTTTATAGATCTGTTCGATTCCTTTAACGAATGCGGAGTCTTTCTCTTCTTCGGATACGGCTTCTAAGCCTCTCTCAAAGTTATCAATAACTGGAAGAAGTTTTTCTAAAACTCCCATTGCTCCCATATCATAACGCTGTGTAGCTTCCTTTGCTGTACGCTTTCTTGCGTTCTCAAATTCAGCCATCAGTCTCTGATATTTGTCTTTCCAGTCAGCTACGGACGCTTCTAATTCTGCAATCTTGTCATCAGCGGTTGCTTCCTTTGTCTCTTCTGTTTCTTTGGAAGCTTCCTCTTTTGTTTCTGTATCTTTTATATCTTCAGCAGTCTCTTCTGCGTTCTTTACTTCTTCGTTGATGTTTTCGTTTTTCTTACTCATCACATCACTTCCTTTCTTAAGATTTGTCTTTAAAAATATCATCTAATTCTTCAGTGAGGTTCTTTAAAGTCTTAACAACTTTCTTGTAATCCATTCTCTTCGGTCCGATGATACCAACGGTACCTGTACCTCCTTCTGCAAGCTCATATGTTGCAGTTACGATACTACAGTCCTTCATATTCTTAACCGGAGATTCTTCTCCGATATAAACCTGGATTCCTGTATGATTATCAGAATCTGATTCCAAAGTTGAATCAACCAGTTTCGTCAGTGCCTTCTTCTCAACTAATGTATCAAGAAGTTCTGTTGCTGTATCCGGATTCCCAAGCTCCGGATATTTTAAGATATTGGTCGCTCCTCCTGTGTAGATCTCCATATGATCTGCATCATGGATCGCTTTGGCAATCTCTTCAAGAATCCGTTCTAACACATCCTGTCTGATCCCTGCCTGCTCTCTCATCGTCTGAATCAGTGCAAGGTTGATATCTTGTAATGTTAATCCTTGTAAAAATGTATTCAACAATACATTCAATTTCAGAACATCTTCATTCGAAAGCGGTTCTTCTACCTGGATCATCTTGTTCTTTACGATATTGCCTTGTGTAACGATCACTGCAAGCAGATGTTCGTGATCCACCTGAGACAGCTGCACAAATTTCAGTGTTACATTCTGATAATGTGGGGAAGAAACCATCGTTGCATAATTCGTGCTGTTTGCCAATGCATTGGCAACCTGTTTTAATAAGACTTCCATCTTATCAACTCTCTGAATCAATGCCTGCTTCTCTTCGTGTTCGCTGTCACGTTCCGTCATCAGCTGATCTACATAAAAACGATAACCTGTGTCGGAAGGAATTCTTCCTGCGGATGTATGAGGCTGTAAGATATATCCCATATCTTCCAGATCTGCCATCTCATTACGGATCGTTGCTGAGCTTAAATTCAACTCAGGATGTTTGGCAATGGTTCTTGATCCTACCGGCTCACCAGTTTCAAGGTAATTGGCGATAATCGCTTTCAATATTAACTTCTTACGATCATTTAACTCCATATCTTCGCCTCCTGTTATTAGCACTCATTTATATCGAGTGCTAACATCTATATTTAAAGTAGCACTTTCGCATTTTAATGTCAACCTTTTCTTTCAATTTTTTTGAAAATTTGTTCAGTTTTTTTCTTCTCTGAATAGAATGTACAAAAGGAGGTACTTTTCATGCATAAAAATACGGATTTTCATATAGAACAAACTCGACTTAATGATACATATCGAAAATTAAATTCTGGTAATGATTTTTCTTCCTATATAAATGAACAAGAAAACCAATCACCAACATACTGGTCTTTTTTAAAATTAAGAATTGGCTTTTCTATTTTGTTTTTATTCTTTTTAATCGCATGCTTTAAGACTGCTCCTGCCAAAGAATTCAAAAAAGTTCAATCTGCTTTTTCCCACATCAACCAGACCGATTCCTACAGTGAGCATATTCTAAATCAATTTGATTTAAATTTCTCATCATGCATAGATAATCTTCACAAAAAGAAGCGCTAGTTTTGGCAAAATACCAATCTAGCGCTTCTTTGTTTAAATACTTCTTTTCATTTTTCTTACTATAACTGCAGATAAGACCATCTTCCGTAAACGTTCTTCTTATTAATTGTCTGATATGGACGAACTTTAATATAGAGGGTTTTCTTCTTATTCTTTACATATGTTGTAGCATTTGACACATTTTTCTTAACCATTACTGTTTTCAATACTTTTTAAATTTCTTGTCAGTACTGAATTTTAACTGATAACCATTGGCTCCTGATACTGGCTGCCACGTTGTACGAACTTTATTATTTTCATTCTTTCTGGCTATAATATAGTCATAAGATAATTCTGTTTGCGCTTCCTTGATCCCTTTCTTATATACAAGTTTGATTCCTGTGGAATTCATAAATGCATCTGCTGCAACATACTTTGTACTTCCCTCAAATGTAACCGTCCCAATCTGGTTGATTCCAGCAAAAGCACCTGTCTCTATCTTTTGAATTCCTGATGGGATTGTAAAGTTTCTGATATTTGCTGAAGCAAATGCCTGATCTTTGATCACTTTTAATGATTTTCCAAATGTTACGGATTTTAATACCGTACATTCATCAAATGCTGACTTGCCGATCATGGTTACCTGATCTGGAATTACCACGGCTTCCAATTCACTACATCCATAAAATGTATTTTCTTCGATCGTAGTGATCTTAGATGGAAGTTTGACATTCTTTAATGTTTCATTTCTATAAAATGCTTCTGGTGCGATCCATGTGATCTCTTCTGGAATTTCAACATTTGCATCTTTTCCGTCATATTTTAATAAACCGTGATCTTTTGTAATATACATATGATCTTTGTATGTAATCTGATCTGGAAGTAATTTCATTAATGACTCAATCGTGATATTCTTCCCAAGAGAACTTCCTAATGCGTAAAGGCTGTTCGCATCAAAATCTTTTGGAGCAATTTCAATGGTATCAACGTGCATATCACACGCATCCGCTCGATCCGTTTTATATTTATTTTATTAATACTCTTTACAGATGATGGAATTACAATCTTCTTTAATTTAGAACAATTGTTGAACTCATCTCCTTCAGAATCTGTGGAATTATATAATACAGATTGCATATTAAACTCTGTACATCCTTCTTTGATCTTAAGCTCTGTTCTCTTTTGAGGTACTCTTACAATTCCTTTTCCATCTTTTGTATAGATTACACCCTCGATACTCTGATATGATGGATCATTCTTTGCAACTACCAGATTATTTGCTGACAGATATGATACATTTGCCAATTTTAATTTTGTATTAAATGTTATGGTATCAACTGCTGACTGATCACTTGTGACATACCATAACTTATCGTCAGTATCCTCTTCGAGTTTTAATTTAAAGTCTCCTGGCATAACGATCGTCTTTAAACTTTTACAACTTCCAAATGCCCCCTGCCCGATCGTCTTTGTCTTTGATGGAACCGTTATTTTAGAAATCTTTGTTCCATAGAAGCTTCGAATTCCTATCGTTTTTACTGTTGATGGAATTGTCACAGAATTCAAATTCTTACATAATGCAAACGCTTCATATGAAACAGATGTCACGCCTTTTTTAATGATAACTTTCTTGATCTTCTTGTTCCTTCGAAATTTCATCTTCGCAGGCATTGCACCTTTTCCTTTGATCGTCAATGTTCCCTTCTTAAGCGTGTATGTTACTTTAGTTTTCGCTTCCACTTTCTGCTGACCTGCTCCGCTTATAAAAATCCCCATTGTCAGAGATGCGATCATGCCTGCATACAACATCATCTTTCTTGTTCTCATCCACTGCCTCCTTTTGTTTTAATTATTAAATTACAACTTTATTATATCTTATGTATTTATTTTTGTACATAGTAACGACAGTGTTTTTACTGTAAAAACGAAAACTGCCATACGAATTTTCCTTCCATTCATATGACAGTTTCTATTATCATTTCTTTCTTATCTAGGTACTGTTTCTACGATAATCCCATTTTGTTCCATCGCATCTTTAGCTTCTAATGGCACTTGATCGTCCGTAAATACCATATTAATATCTTTGAGTCTACACTGCATGACAACTCCATGTTCTGAAAACTTGCTGGAATCTGTTAAAATGATAGAATTCCTTGCAGAATCCGCCATACTCTTGGCAGCTTCGGCCCTTAACATATCTCCGCTTGTGAATCCGATGCCAGGGATATACCCATCC
>ENA-OUNH01000486-OUNH01000486.1-human-gut-metagenome-genome-assembly--contig:-NODE-486-length-11361-cov-4.813869_pt1 | contig 11361 bp, 4 predicted proteins | sample MGYA00242806_ERZ504814 | MGnify/ENA primary metagenome ERZ504814 (study PRJEB26092, sample SAMD00036389) | human gut metagenome | host: Homo sapiens | study: EMG produced TPA metagenomics assembly of...
GCTTTTGCAAAGATCCATGCCCAGCTTCATTCACTTCTTTTTCTGTGAGATTTTTTCCCGCATAATATTCCATAAAGCTTGTGAGATATTCCATGCGGATAAAATATCCCATCCGATCTCATCCAGGTATTCCATAACCTTGTAATCTTCAACAGATACAATGTGGGAATTCCCCCGGAAATACTCCATGGTGCTTACTTCCTGAATGCACTCCTCCACCAGATTTTCGAAATAATCGCGAACGGATTTCTCATCACCGGATTCTGAGCGCACACTATCCAGCTCCCCTTTACTGGCGGGGATTGTGATTATCTTAATTGCCGAGTAAAAAGAACGTCCCTTCTCTGTTCTCTGAGCTTTGTATACTCTTCCAAAAGATCCTTCCCCGATCTTGCTTATGATCTTCCATTCAGGCCACGGGGAAATTGGCAGTTCCTTGTCCATCGCAATCCCTCCTCTCTCAGAATATTGAATGCTCCCTATATACAGAAATCTCCCTCCGGAATTCCGGGGGGAGATTATGTTTATATTAGCAAGGTATCCGACTTATTCTTCTACCGGTGCAGTTTCCTCTGATGTCTCTTCAACAGCAGCGGTCTCTTCTTCCGGAGCAGTCTCAGCCGCATCTTCCTCTACGGAAATATCCTCAATATCCTCCGGCTCCTCGGAAGCATTCTTTACTTCCGGCATTCCTGTATCGAGAGTGATCTCACTGTAACGCTTCATACCTGTACCTGCAGGAATCAGCTTACCAATGATAACGTTCTCTTTCAGGCCGATCAGCGGATCGATCTTACCTTTGATAGCAGCCTCTGTCAGGACCTTGGTTGTTTCCTGGAAGGATGCTGCTGACAGGAAGGAGTTGGTTGCAAGAGATGCTTTTGTAATACCAAGCATAACCTGTTTGCCCTCTGCCGGCTGTTTGCCCTCTGCCTCAAGTTTCTCGTTAACTTCCTCAACATCAAGGACATCAACAAGTGTTCCAGGCAGGAACTCTGTATCTCCGTTATCCTCGATACGGATCTTCTTCAGCATCTGATGAACGATAACCTCGATATGCTTATCGTTGATCTCAACACCCTGCAGACGATATACACGCTGAACCTCGCGGATCATGTAATCCTGAACTGCACGGACACCCTTGATTCTCAGGATATCATGCGGATTTACACTACCTTCTGTCAGCTCATCGCCGGCCTCAAGAACCTGTCCGTCAAGGACTTTGATACGAGAACCGTATGGGATCAGGTAAGTCTTGGAATCGCCTGTCTCCGGATCGTTTACGATGATCTCACGTTTCTTCTTAGTGTCGTTGATCGTGGCAACACCTGGGATCTCTGTGATGATTGCAAGACCCTTCGGCTTTCTTGCCTCAAAAAGCTCCTCGACACGAGGAAGACCCTGTGTGATATCTCCACCGGCAACACCACCGGTATGGAAAGTACGCATGGTCAGCTGTGTACCTGGCTCACCGATAGACTGTGCTGCGATGATACCAACAGACTCACCAACCTGTACCGGCTCACCGGTAGCCATATTTGCACCATAACATTTTGCGCAGACACCAACCTTGCACTTACAGGAAAGGATGGTACGGATCTTCAGTTTGTCGATCGGTCCGCCTGTCTGGTTGCTTACGCCCTCTTTCATGATACGGGCTGCACGCTTCGGTGTGATCATGTGGTTTGCTTTAACAAGGATTTCTCCGTCTTTATTCTTAACTGTTTCACAGGAGAAACGTCCTGTGATACGCTCCTGAAGGCTCTCGATCTCTTCTTTTCCGTCCATGAATCCACGAACGACCATACCTGAGATCTCTGCTCTGTTCTCACAGCAGTCTGCCTCACGAACGATCAGATCCTGGGATACGTCAACAAGTCGTCTTGTCAGGTATCCTGAATCGGCTGTACGAAGAGCGGTATCGGAAAGACCTTTACGGGCTCCATGAGCGGACATGAAGTACTCCAGTACGTCAAGACCTTCACGGAAGTTTGACTTGATCGGGAGCTCGATTGTATGACCGGTTGTATCAGCCATCAATCCACGCATTCCGGCAAGCTGCTTGATCTGCTTATCGGAACCACGGGCTCCGGAGTCAGCCATCATGAAGATGTTGTTGTACTTATCAAGACCTGTAAGAAGTGCTTTTGTAAGCTCATCATCAGTCTTCTTCCAGGTATCAACAACCTCTTTGTAACGCTCTTCCTCTGTGATAAGACCACGTTTGTAGTTCTTTGTGATACGGTCAACAGTATCCTGTGCCTGCTTGATCATCTCCGGCTTCTGCGGCGGCACGGTCATATCGGAAATAGATACGGTCATGGCTGCACGTGTGGAGTATTTGTAACCCATAGCCTTAACGGAGTCAAGTACCTCGGCTGTCTTTGTTGCACCGTGAGTATTGATAACTTTTTCAAGGATCTGCTTCAGCTGTTTCTTACCAACAAGGAAATCAACCTCAAGAAGCAGTTCGTTTCCAGGTACGCTTCTGTCTACGAATCCAAGATCCTGTGGAAGAATCTCGTTGAACAGGAAACGTCCCAGTGTGGACTGAACATTGCCGCTTAAAACAGTTCCGTCCGGCATTGTCTTATGGCAATGGACAATGATCTTTGTCTGGAGTGTGATGACCTTGTTCTCGTATGCAAGAATTGCCTCGTTTACACTCTTGAAGAACTTGCCTTCACCCTTATTTCCAGGTCTCTCCTGAGTCAGGTAGTAGATACCAAGGACCATATCCTGTGAAGGAACGGCTACAGGACCACCATCTGACGGTTTCAGAAGGTTGTTCGGTGATAACAGAAGGAAACGGCACTCTGCCTGTGCTTCCTGGGAAAGCGGAAGATGTACGGCCATCTGGTCACCATCGAAGTCAGCGTTGAACGCGGTACAAACAAGCGGATGAAGCTTGATCGCCTTACCTTCTACAAGGATCGGCTCGAACGCCTGGATACCCAGACGATGCAGTGTAGGTGCTCGGTTAAGCATAACCGGATGCTCCTTGATAACTTCCTCAAGGACATCCCATACTGCCGGCTCAAGTTTCTCTACCATTTTCTTGGCATTCTTGATGTTGTGGGAAGTTCCGTTGGCAACAAGCTCTTTCATAACGAATGGTTTGAACAGCTCGATAGCCATCTCTTTCGGAAGACCACACTGATAGATCTTCAGCTCAGGTCCTACGACGATTACAGAACGTCCGGAGTAGTCAACTCGTTTACCAAGAAGGTTCTGACGGAAACGTCCGGATTTACCTTTCAGCATATCGGAAAGGGATTTCAGAGCTCTGTTTCCAGGGCCTGTTACAGGACGTCCACGGCGTCCGTTATCGATCAGGGCATCTACAGCCTCCTGCAGCATACGCTTCTCGTTGCGGACAATGATATCCGGAGCACCAAGCTCCAGAAGTCTTTTCAGACGGTTGTTTCTGTTGATGATCCTTCTATAAAGATCATTCAGGTCAGATGTTGCAAAACGTCCTCCGTCCAGCTGTACCATAGGACGAAGATCCGGCGGGATAACCGGAATAACAGTCATGATCATCCACTCAGGACGGTTGCCGGACTCACGGAAGGACTCCACAACCTCAAGACGTTTGATGATTCTTGCACGTTTCTGGCCAGTTGCATCTACAAGCTCTGCTTTCAGCTCTTCGGAATCTTTTTCAAGATCAATAGCCTGCAGAAGCTCCATGATGGATTCAGCACCCATACCTACACGGAATCCCTCACCGTAAGACTCACGTGCTTCCTGGTACTCACGCTCGGTGAGTACCTGTTTGTACATAAGTCCGGAGTCTGCTGGATCCAGAACGATATAGTTGGCAAAGTAAAGCACTTTCTCCAGTGTTCTCGGAGAAATGTCAAGGATCAGTCCCATACGGGACGGAATTCCTTTAAAGTACCAGATATGAGACACCGGAGCTGCAAGCTCGATGTGTCCCATACGCTCTCTACGAACGGCAGATTTGGTTACTTCAACACCACATCTGTCGCAGACAACGCCTTTATAGCGAATTTTTTTGTACTTTCCACAGTGGCACTCCCAGTCCTTGCTCGGTCCGAAAATCCTTTCACAGAAAAGACCATCCTTCTCAGGCTTCAAGGTTCTGTAGTTGATCGTTTCAGGTTTTAAAACCTCACCGTGTGACCACTCTCTGATCTTCTCAGGGGACGCCAGTCCGATCTTGATGGCATCGAAAGTCATTGGCTGATATGTTTCATTGGCGTTCGTTGTTTCTGCCATGTATTCTTTCCCCTTTCTTATTCCTCATCATCAAAGGACTCTTCAAACTCGATCATGTCATCCTCGTCTTCCATGTCCTCATCTTCTTCTACATTGACAAGCTCTTCTCCGCTGAACTCCTGCTTGGTGTAGCCGTGTTTACCGAAGGACTCCTCATCTCTGCGTCCTCTGGAATCGCCCTCGATGACATGACGAAGATCCGTATCTCCGTAATCAGAGGTTTCCATAATGTGTACCTCTGATCCGTCCTCGCTGAGCACACGTACATCCAGACCAAGAGACTGAAGCTCTTTAAGAAGTACCTTAAAGGACTCAGGAATACCTGGCTCAGGAATGTTGTCGCCTTTGATGATCGCTTCATAGGTCTTAACACGTCCGATCACATCATCAGACTTCACTGTCAGAATCTCCTGCAGTGTATAGGAAGCACCATATGCCTCCAGTGCCCAAACCTCCATCTCTCCGAAACGCTGTCCACCGAACTGAGCTTTACCACCCAGAGGCTGCTGTGTTACCAGAGAGTATGGACCTGTGGAACGTGCATGGATCTTATCATCTACCAGATGATGCAGCTTCAGGTAGTGCATGTGACCGATAGTTACAGGGCTGTCGAAGTACTCACCTGTACGTCCGTCACGAAGTCTTACCTTACCGTCTCTGGAGATCGGAACGCCCTTCCAGAGTGCTCTGTGAGCTTTATTCTCATCGAGATACTGCATAACATCCGGTGCAAGGATGTCTTTATATTTCTCACGGAATTCCTCAAAGTCTTCCGTATTAACGTAATCGTTGGCAAGCTCCAGAGTATCCTGGATATCAACCTCGTTTGCGCCATCGAATACAGGTGTTGCAATATTGAAGCCAAGTGCTTTGGCAGCAAGGCTCAAGTGGATCTCCAGGACCTGTCCGATGTTCATTCGGGAAGGTACACCCAGAGGATTCAGTACGATATCAAGAGGACGTCCGTTCGGAAGGAATGGCATATCCTCAACCGGAAGTACACGGGAAACGACACCCTTGTTACCATGACGACCAGCCATCTTATCACCAACGGAGATCTTTCTCTTCTGTGCAATATAAATACGTACTGCCTGATTTACTCCAGGGCTCAGCTCATCGCCGTTCTCTCTTGTAAATACCTTGGCATCTACGATAATACCATACTCACCGTGCGGTACCTTAAGGGAAGTATCACGTACCTCTCTTGCCTTCTCACCGAAGATAGCACGAAGGAGACGCTCCTCAGCAGTAAGCTCAGTCTCTCCCTTAGGAGTAACCTTACCAACAAGGATATCACCGGCACGTACCTCAGCACCGATACGGATGATACCACGCTCATCCAGATCCTTCAGAGCGTCATCGCCGACACCCGGAACGTCACGTGTGATCTCTTCCGGTCCCAGCTTGGTATCACGGGATTCTGCCTCATACTCCTCGATATGGACAGATGTATAAACATCGTTCTGTACAAGTCTCTCACTGAGAAGAACAGCATCCTCGTAGTTATAACCTTCCCAGGTCATAAATCCGATCAGCGGGTTCTTACCAAGTGCAAGCTCACCATTGGATGTTGAAGGACCATCAGCGATAACCTGTCCAGCCTCAACATGCTCACCCTGGAACACGATCGGTCTCTGGTTGTAGCAGTTGCTCTGGTTGCTTCGCATAAATTTGGTCAGATGGTAATCATCCTTGGTTCCGTCATCATTCTTGATGGAGATATCTGTAGATGTGGAACGAAGTACTGTACCTGCTTTTCTTGCAACAACACATACACCGGAGTCAACGGCTGTCTTGGTCTCCATACCAGTACCAACAACCGGAGCCTCTGTTGTAAGAAGCGGAACGGCCTGACGCTGCATGTTTGATCCCATCAGCGCACGGTTCGCATCATCGTTCTGCAGGAACGGAATCAGGGCTGTAGCAACGGAGAATACCATTCGCGGAGATACGTCCATGTAGTCGAACATATGCTGCTCGTACTCCTGTGTCTCCTCACGGTAACGACCGGAAACGTTCTTATGAAGGAAATGTCCCTCTTCGTCCAGCGGCTCATTCGCCTGTGCTACATGATAATTATCTTCCTCGTCCGCTGTCATGTATACAACTTCATCTGTTACACGCGGGTTGGAAGGATCTGTTTTATCAATTTTTCTGTACGGAGCCTCTACGAAACCGTACTGATTGATTCTTGCATAAGATGCAAGGGAGTTGATAAGACCGATATTCGGTCCCTCAGGAGTCTCGATCGGGCACATTCTTCCATAATGGGAGTAATGTACATCTCGAACCTCGAATCCGGCTCTGTCTCGTGACAGACCGCCAGGTCCCAGTGCAGAAAGTCTTCTCTTATGAGTCAGCTCTCCAAGAGGGTTGTTCTGATCCATGAACTGTGACAGCTGGGAAGATCCGAAGAACTCCTTCACTGCTGCAGTTACAGGTTTGATATTGATCAGGGACTGCGGAGAAATACTCTCTGTATCCTGTGTTGTCATTCTCTCACGTACCACACGCTCAAGTCTGGAAAGACCGATGCGGTACTGGTTCTGAAGCAGCTCACCGACAGCACGGATACGACGGTTGCCCAGGTGGTCGATATCATCATCGTTTCCAAGGCCGTACTCCAGATGCATATTGTAGTTGATGGACGCAAGGATATCTTCCTTGGTGATGTGTTTCGGGATCAGGTCGTGGATATCACGTTTGATCGCATCACATCTGTCCTCAAATGTGTCATTTTCTTCCAGAATTTTTTCGAGTACCGGGTAGTATACTAATTCTGTAACACCCAGGGACTTCGGATCCTCAAGCTCCGGCAGATAGTGACGGATATCAACCATAAGGCTGGAAAGGACTTTGATCTCTCTCTCCTCACCCTGGATCCATACGTACGGAACTGCGGAATTCTGTAATGTATCAGCAAGCTCTTTTGTAACAAGTGTCTCAGCCTCAGCAAGGATCTCACCTGTTGTTGTATCTACAACATCCTGGGAAAGCTTGTGGCCTACGATACGTTTATTGAAATGAAGCTTCTTATTAAATTTATAACGTCCGACTTTGGCAAGGTCATATCTTCTCGGATCGAAGAACATTGCCATGATCAGGCTCTCTGCGCTCTCTACTGCAAGCGGCTCGCCCGGACGGATCTTCTTATACAGCTCAAGGAGACCTTCCTGATAGTTTGTGGAGGTATCCTTTGTAAAGCTGGCAAGGATCTTTGGCTCTTCACCAAACAGATCGATGATCTCAGCATTGGTTCCAATGCCCAGTGCACGGATCAGAACAGTGATCGGAACCTTTCTTGTTCTGTCTACACGTACATAGAATATATCATTTGAATCTGTCTCATACTCCAGCCATGCACCTCTGTTCGGAATTACAGTACTGGAAAACAGTCTCTTGCCAAGTTTATCATGAGCGATTGCATAGTAGATTCCAGGGGAACGTACTAACTGGCTGACAATAACACGCTCAGCACCATTGATAACAAAGGTACCTGTAGCTGTCATCAGCGGTAAATCTCCCATGAAAATCTCGTGTTCGTTGATCTCTTCTGTTTCCTTATTGATCAGCCTTACTCGAACCTTCAAAGGTGCGGCATAAGTCACGTCACGTTCTTTACACTGCTCGATGGAATATTTGGCATCTTTTTCATCGTATGTGAAATCGATGAATTCCAGACTGAGCTTTCCGCCGTAATCTGCAATCGGAGAAATATCATCAAATACTTCTTTTAAACCTTCGTCAAGAAACCACTGGTAGGAATCTTTCTGAACTTCGATCAGGTTTGGCATTTCCAGGACTTCTTTTTGCCTCTGGTAGCTCATACGCATGCTTTTTCCAGTTTTTACAGAACGAATTCTGTTTTTTTCCATTGACGTTTCACCCCTGTTTTTTATTATTTATTACAACATGATCCCGCCTGGCTTTTAGGCAGGCATATCTAGCCATAATATAGCATCCTCCACTTTAACATAAGAAAAAAAGCGTGTCAAGCACTTTTTTTGATTTTTTTACATTTTTCAAAAAAAAGATTCTGTTCCTTCTATACATACGATGTATGGATATCCGGAACAAAATCTTTTTTTATCACACATACTTACTTCACAACAGTATTTACTGTTACTGTATTTCCGTATTTATCTTTTGAGACAAGTTTCAGAGCAGTATTCTTTTTTTGCTTCTTTATTTTAATAACGTACTGTTTCTTTTTGTTTACGGATGATACACCCAGCTTTGTCTGTTTTCCGGAACGCTGCACATATGCAATAACTGTCTGGCTACCTGATGCAGTTCCACTTATAGCTGTACTTCTTGATGTAACAGCTCTGCATGAAGGACGGTTGATGCCGGTCCATCCTTTGCAGCTTTTTACATATACCGCCTGAACCTTTCCGTTTTCACAAAATGTATTCTTTTTCATGACCGGTATTACAGATGCATATGCATAAACACCATTCCCCCTATTTTTCTCCGCACGGTTTCCTGATACTTCGGATACTTTTGATTTCCAGAGCAAAATACCACTTTTTGCATTTGATGTCACACGATTGCTTTTTACCCTGACTCCGCCGGCCACATACTCAATTTTCACGCCATGATTTTTGTTGGATAAACAGATATTACCAAGAACATTATTGTTCTTTCCTGCATTTACACGTATTCCCGAGCCGGCCACTGATTTAACAGTATTCTTCTGTGCAGCGGATGAAGTATTTACAGATTGCAGATAAATTCCATCTCCGCCTGCTCCGGAAACAGCATTCCGCTCTACAAGATTTTTCTGTTTTGATCCTGCTGCATAGACAGAACCGGAGAGATAAATTCCCGTATTTGCAGTTCCGGACACTGTATTCCTGCTGATAACGCTTCCTCTGGAATCCTGGGCATAAATCCCAAAATTGGAATATGAAGAAGTTTTTTTCATTGTTACCTGATTATCTGTTACGGTATCTGTGTCAGTAAGAGACATGCTGATTCCGTTTCCATATCCGCTGATCTGATTATCTTCTACAGTCACACCTTTCACCGGATATATCTTTTTAGGGAGCACAGCTCCATCTTTTTTCATATTATAGCCTGAAACTTTTATACCACTGCAGATCCATGCAATTCCACCAATACTGGTAGTTCTGGCAAGACTGATGTAGTTTCCTGCCACACGAAGATTCCTGTTTTTCAGCATGTCCGGCCCATCATCATAACCTGGCGTCTGGTGTGTATTGCTGCTCACAGAAGAAATGTCCACTCCATTTCCCACATTTACCATGGTATTATTTTCTGCTGTAGAATCTTCATAATTCATAAACCTTATACAGCGTTTTTTTACATTATGAAAAGTATTATTCGTAACTGTGATCCTTTTATATGTTTTTCCGGACATCATACTGTGCGTTCCCAGCCCTGTAAAGACATCTTCGAACACATTTCCATCGATCACAAAATCTTCACAGGTCGTTCCATCATAAGGTCTGTACTGCGGAAAAACATTGCTCTCATCTGTACAGCAGTCGATCTGAATACATTCCTGTCCGCCTTCCACATAATTCTTATAATAGCCACTGAATGTACAGCCTGTGATCTTGGCATTTTTCACTCCGCCAAATTCCAGAAAATGAGATTTCAGATTATTAAGAAATGTAGCATTTTTAATCGTAACATTCGTAGCATGTCCAATGCAAAATCCCACAAATCCGCCTGGTGCATCCTTATTTTCCACACACTGATAATTGTAGTCCCAGGTTCCTCCATCGATCACAATGTTGCGATATCCATCATATCCGCCTTCTGAATCTTTGGTATTTCCAAGACGGAGGATCAGATGTTTGGTGGTAGACGTTTTTGTAATATTAGCGTCTCTTGCATATAAGTACATATTACTGTACATGCAAAGTGTACCTGTCAGTTCATAATTTCCCGGTGGAATTATGATCTTGCAGGGATTTTCATCTGTGGCCTGATCTTTCAGTTCAAGAAACAGTGTGTTCAAGGGTGCTGTGATATCCTGTCCTTCCTCAACTTCCAGAGTCACAGTCTGATAAGTTCCAAGTTCTCCATCTGAAGCATCTCCTGCGGAAAAATCCCCAGCAGCATTGGCATCATCTGTAAAATCAGCCGGTGCCTGACCTGCGCCTTCATCAGCTTTATTATTATCCGGCTCTGCGACGTTTTCTACATTACCGTTTTCCTGCTGAAGCTGAAGTTCTTCGGAACCGTTATCGCCGTTCTCCGTTCCTTCGGAAAAATCTGCCGGCAATTCTCCGCTGATACTGCCATCTGCTGTCTGAATATCCTCACTGCCGGCTTCCGTTGCTGCATTGTCAGAAATATTCTTATTTGTGTCAAAATCTCCATCTGTGCTTCCATCTGAAAATGTGTCTTCAGTTGAATTTTCCGATATTTCCTCATCCCCGGTGCCTCTGATACATCCACTGCTTCTACAGCACCTGACTCTATTTTTGTCCAGGATGCCTGTGATGCAGGAACCACACTGCCATCGTTATCCAGCACAAGCGGATCCAGATCCTGTTCCGGCATATTTTCCTCTTCTTCAAGCTCCTCCTGCTGCTGCATTGCAGCTTCCTGAGCCCGAAGTTCATCCAGAGGATTTTTCACGTTTACAGTTATATTTTTTACATTTTTTCCGACAGACACTGTCTTGGCTGCCGTCGGAAAAGAAACTCCTGTGATTCCCAACGCAGCAGCAAGGATACAGGCCATTATTTTTCGTTTCATATTCCATCCACCCTTTCCTATCTCCTTTATTATCCTTTCTTTTTCTTCAAAAAGCAAGATTTACCCTGGATTTTTCACTAAAAAAGGCTGCTGTGCCGCCGGTAAACCGGCAGGCACAACAGCCTTTAAAACTTCTGATCTGATCGGATTATTTAAGTGTAACCTTAGCTCCCTCAGCCTCAAGTTTAGTTTTGATGTCCTCAGCCTCAGCTTTGGATGCGCCCTCTTTAACAACCTTCGGAGCACCATCAACGATAGCTTTAGCCTCTTTAAGTCCAAGACCTGTAACCTCACGAACAACTTTGATAACTTTAACTTTGTTAGCGCCAACCTCTGTAAGCTCTACGTCAAACTCATCTTTCTCCTCAGCTGCCTCGCCTG
>ENA-OUNH01000487-OUNH01000487.1-human-gut-metagenome-genome-assembly--contig:-NODE-487-length-11354-cov-3.648437_pt1 | contig 11354 bp, 10 predicted proteins | sample MGYA00242806_ERZ504814 | MGnify/ENA primary metagenome ERZ504814 (study PRJEB26092, sample SAMD00036389) | human gut metagenome | host: Homo sapiens | study: EMG produced TPA metagenomics assembly of...
ACCGGGGGGAATTTGGAGTAACCGCAAACCATAGTATGTAAAAACAAAAAGGAGCGTCACCCGCATGTGGGTAACGCTCCTCTTTGTCTTATTATTGCCCCTGTAGGGGCCGGGCATGCCCGGCCCGCAGGTAAAAGGCTAACGGACACTAATGGGAAACCCGCGGGCCGCACATGTGCGGCCCCTACAGCTCTGCTATTTTGCCTTCACATACGCGCCGAACGCATTCGGCACGGGGTATACCTCGGCCAGATCCTCGGGCGCGGCCCAGACATAGCCGTCGGGCAGCTCGCACGCCGGGGCAGTACCGCGCCAGCCGCCCAGCTCCCAAATTTTGTGGGTAAACACATGCTTTGCAGGGGGCAATGCCTCGCCCAGCGCGGCCCGCACGCCCAGTGACGCCAGCGCAGCGGTCAGTTCCTCGCGGGTCAGGCTCTTTTCCCACGCGGCGGGCTGCCACAGGCCGGCCAGCAGGCCGCGGGCGGGGCGGCGCTGCAATAAAATGCCGCGCTCACTCTCGATCAGTGCCACCGTCACGGGCACCCTGCCCTTGGCTTTTGGCGCAGGCTTCACGGGCAGTTCGGCAGCACGCCCTGCGGCGTACCCCTGGCACAGCTGCGCCAGCGGGCACACCTCGCACCGGGGCGCACCGGGCACGCAGACCAGCGCACCCAACTCCATCAGTGCCTCATTGTACGGGCCGGGGGTGGCCTTCGGCATCTGGTCAACCACCCGCACGGTAAACGCTTTCTTTGCGGCGGGGGTCATCACATCGGCATCATCGTTGTACAGCCGCGCAAAGACCCGCAGGACATTGCCGTCCACCGCAGGCACCGGGATGCCGAACGCGATGCTCGCCACTGCGCCCGCCGTGTAGTCGCCGATGCCCGGCAGGCTGCGCAGCGCCTCATAGTCGGCGGGCAGATCACCGCCGTACTGCTCACAGACGATGCGGGCCGCCTTCTGCATATTGTTGACGCGGTTGTAGTACCCCAGACCCTGCCACAGCTTGCGCAGGGCGTCCGGCTCACAGGCGGCCAGCGCGGCGGGGTCGGGCAGCGCCGCGATAAAACGCTCATAGTAGGGGATGGCCGCTGCCACGCGGGTCTGCTGAAGCATGATCTCGCTGACCCAGATATGGTACGCAGAAGGCTCCTGCCGGAAAGGCAGGAGCCGTTTGTTTGCGTTGAACCATTGCAGCAGCGGTGCGGCAATGGGCTGCATCAGAAGCCTCCGCAGGTGCGGGGGAAGGGGATGACATCACGAATGTTGGGGATGCCGGTGACATACATCAGCAGGCGCTCAAAGCCCAGACCGTAGCCGGCATGCTTGACGCTGCCGTAGCGGCGCAGGTCGAGATACCAGTCATAATCGGCGGTGTTCAGACCCAGCTCCTTCATGCGGGCCTCCAGCACATCGAGGCGCTCCTCACGCTGAGAACCGCCGATCAGCTCACCGATGCCGGGCACCAGCATATCGGCGGCAGCAACAGTCTTGCCGTCCTCGTTCTGGCGCATATAGAATGCCTTGATCTCCTTCGGGTAGTCGGTGACGAACACCGGCTTTTTGAAGATCTGCTCGGTCAGATAGCGCTCATGCTCGGTCTGCAGATCGGTGCCCCACTCGACCTTGTACTGGAAGTTGTCGTTGTTCTTCTTCAGCAGCTCTACGGCATCGGTGTAGCTTACGCGGGCAAACTCGGAGTTTGCGACCAGCTCCAGCCGCTCGATCAGGCCCTTATCGAAGAACTGGTTGAAGAAGGCCAGCTCATCGGGGCAGTTGTCGAGCAGATAGCGGATGACATAGCGGGTCATCGCCTCGGCGGTCTCAAGGTAGGTGTTCAGGTCGGCGAAAGCCATCTCAGGCTCGATCATCCAGAACTCTGCCGCATGGCGGGTGTCGTAGCTCTTCTCGGCGCGGAAGGTCGGGCCGAAGGTGTAGACATTGCCCAGCGCCATCGCCATGGCCTCGGCCTCCAGCTGGCCGGAGACGGTCAGGTTGACAGGGCGCTTGAAGAAGTCCTTCGTGTAGTCAACGCCGCCCTCGTCGTTGCGGGGGATGTCGTTGAGGTCGAGCGTTGTAACCTGGAACATCTCGCCGGCGCCCTCGCAGTCAGAGCCGGTGAAGATCGGCGTATGAACATAGGTAAAGCCATGCTCGTGGAAGAACTGGTGCAGGGCAAACGCCGCCTGACCGCGCACGCGGAACGCCGCGTTGAAGGTGTTGGTGCGGGGGCGCAGGTGGGTCATCGTGCGCAGATAGTCCATGCCCATCTTCTTTTTCTGCAGCGGATAATCGCCGCCGCAGGGGCCGAGCACGGTGATTTCATCGGCGTTGATCTCAAAGGGCTGCTTGGCGTTCGGGGTCAGCACCAGCGTGCCGGTGACCTCAAAGCTGGTGTACAGGCCGCACTTGGCGATCTCGGCATAGTTGGCGAGCTTATCTGCCTGAAATACGATCTGGACAGGCTTATAGCAGCTGCCGTCCGACAACGAGATGAAGCCGATATTTTTGGAATCGCGCACAGTCTTGGCCCAGCCGCAGACAGTGACCTTAGAGCCGTCTGCGGGGGTAGCCTTGTACAGCGATGCAAGTTCCGTTCTCTGCATGGGTAGTCCACTCCTCTTTATACTATGAATATTAGTATTGTAGCAGGTATTTTATAAAAGTAAAGAGCCGATATTTATAGAGTTGTAGAGTTGTAGGGGCCGGGCATGCCCGGCCCGCCGCTGTACGGGAGCTGCTCAGCAATCGGCAAGCTGAGAGCCGCGCATCTGCGGCCTCTGCAGGGCGGCGTCATTTTCATCTGTCGGCTCACAATATTTTCGCCAGCCCTTCCGCCGCATACCTTCCGGCCCTTATTGCCTCATCCAGCGTATTGGCATGGCCGCCGACCTCTATCAACAAACTGCCGGTCGTTAAGTCTTGGTTATAAAACCTGTACCCGCACAGAACAGGGCGGGTCAGGCCGGGGTGGGACTCCTCCATGGCGGCCTCCCATGCGGCGGCCAGACGCAGATTCAGCCGCCAGTTGGGCAGGGCGATACTGCCGCCGTTGTCACACCCGGCAATGACCATGACCTGCGCTGTACTCTCGCCGCCAATTTCGCACACCGGCTTGACCCGGGTGCCGTCCTCGTCCTCGATGGCATCACGGTGAACATCCAGCACGACCTTGATTGAGGGATACCGCGCCAGATATTCCTGCACGCCGGCACGGCTGCGCTTGTAGCTGTCGGTGTAGCCGGGCGCATCGTAGAGCGTTGTGTCGTGCAGGGTGTTGATGCCGGCCTCGTTCAGCACCCGGGCCATCTCAGCCCCCACGGCGCAGACATTCAGCGCCGTGTTCCTGCTGCGGGCCGCATAGCTTTTGTCATACACAGGGTCGGGCCAAAGCTGGTAGCTTTCCGTGGCGTGGGTGTGCATGATCAGCACCTGCGGCACGGCGCTGTCCCTTTCTATAGAAAAAGGCAGGCTGGGGGTCGTGACGGCGGCGCGCAGGTCCGAGTCCGGATGCTCGGTGCTGTTTTTGATGCTGCCCGCCGCAAGCTGCAGATAGCCGGTGCCGCTGCCCTGCCGCAGCTGCACCACACGGATGCGGCCCGCGTCCGCCAGCTCGGGTGCGGCGCTGGGCAGCGGCGTGGCCGTGGGGGCTGCGGACGGCTGCGGCGTTGCGGACGGTGCCGGGGCAGGGCAAGGCGTGGGCAGCGGCGTGGGGCGGCTTTCCGGCCGCTGCGGGCTGCTGACGCTCTGTGCCGGGGCAGCAGGCCAGTCAAGCGCCGCCGCAGCAGCAGGGTCCTGCAGATAGAGCGCCCCCCGCAGCAGCCAGGCGCGCCCGGGGCAGAACGCCAGCGCTGCCCCAACCGCCAGCACCCCGGCCGCAAAAGCACCCCCGTACACCGCCGCCGAGGCCCACCGGCGCAGTCTTTGCATGGCACACGACCCCTCTGCACCCAAATTTTATGCGCTTTTTTTGCTTTCTATGAAGTTTTTTTCAAAAACCACTTGCAACTTTGCAAAAAGTATGATAGGATAACTTGTACTGTTATGGGGAACTAAGGAGGTGGAACGAATGCCTAATATTAAATCTCAGAAGGATCGCGTTGTTCAGGCCAAGAAAGAGGCCCTGCACAATAAGGTCGTCAAGTCCAACCTGAAAACAGTTGTCAAGAAGGCAAACGCTGCCATCGACAGCAATGCTGCTGACAAGGAGACCGTCGTTAAGGTTGCTGTCTCTGCCATCGACTCTGCTAAGAGCAAGGGTGTCATCCATAAGAACACCGCTGCCCGCAAGATCAGCCGCATGGCTAAGCGCGCCAACAAGGCTGCTGCTCAGTAATTGATCGCATGAACAATGCCCGCCGTGAAAACGGCGGGCATTTTCATTTTATTAAGCGCTGCGGGGTACAGGTTCAAACCTCCTGCTCCATCAGCAGCTTCTTCAGCGGCAGCAGTGCGGCAGGCTCTGCACTGAAGGTGCGCACACCGAGCTTGAGGTACTCCGGCATGGCACTCACCGCCGCTACCGTGATGCCGCAGACATAGACCGGCACACTGCGGGCCGCAGCCTGCTCCACCACACTCTTGACCAGCCGCAGCACAGCGGGGTTTGTCAGCTGGCCCACGGCAGCGGTGGGGTTATGCACAAGGCCCAGCGTGTAGCGGGTCAGGTCCTCCGCGTCAATGACCATCAACTGGGCGCCGCGGTCCATGATGTCGGCGGCCATCAGAGCGGCCGAGGGCATATCTATCACACAGCCCAGCATCGGCATCCCGATCTCAACACCGCTGCTCTGCAGCTCATCCTTACAGTCATTGACCTCCTGCAGGCAGCTATCCCAGTCTGCCGCATCCTTTACCGTCGGGAACACGACACACAGATGCCCCTCCGGGGCGGCGCGCAGCAGCGCACGGATCTGGGACTTAAACAGCCGGTCTCCGCCCAGCCGTGCCTGCAGCTCGGCAGACCAGGGGGCATCATCATCGGCGCGGGTATCGCAGGTGCGCAGCACCACGGGGACGCCCTCGGCCGAGCGCAGATATTCCTTCAGGCGGCTCGTCTGGGTCTGCTCGCTCTGCTCGCAAAGGATCGCGCTCTCGGAGCGCACGATGCCGATGCCCGCCGCCCCCTGCGTATGGGGCACCTCGTTGTCGATCAGGTTGCAGGTCTGCATCAGACGGAAGGCTGTGCCGCCCTTGGTCAGGCAGGGCAGGGCGGCCACAGGGTCAGGCTGCTGGCCGTGCAGGCGGCTCAATGCGATCTGGCAGTCCACCCGGGCGATCTGCGCGCCGTCCGGCTCGACCACCAGTGTGCCGTTGTCGGCGTCAAGGATCGCGCGGCGGCCCACCGCCATGGCGGCTGCGCCGTCCCCCAGCTGCACCACCGCCGGGATACCCATGCTGCGCGCCATAATGGCGGCGTGGCTGATCGTGCTGTCCTGATCGCTGGCAAGCCCCAGCACCATCCGGCGGTCAAGGCTGAACAGATCGCTGGGGAAAAACCGATCCGCGACCAGAATGCTCGGCCGCTTGAGATGCAGCCGCCGGCGCGGGCGGCCGTCCAGAATATCCACGACCCGGCGGCAGACATCGCAGACATCGACACTGCGCTCCCGGATATACTCATCGTCCACATTTTTCAGCCGGTCTGCAAAGATCTGCTCTGCCCGCTCAACGGCGGCGGCACCGCCCGCACCGGCGGCGATATAATCGCCGATCTCGTTGGTGAAGGATTCATCCTCCAGCAGGGCGATCTGAAACAGCAGAATATCCGCATCGGGGCCCTTGGCGCGCTGGCTAAGCCGGCGCAGCTCGTCCTTGGCCAGCACAACGGCCACATCATAGAGCGCGCGCTCCCGGAACGGGTCACAGACGATGCGGTGCAGCCCTGTGGTGCCGTGGTCGATCTGCTCGACCGGGCCGACCACAATACCGGACGAAGCCGGCACGCCGGTGTAGGTGTGCATAGAGTAGGCCTCCTTTTTGAATCTCCTTAGCCTTCCCGGAGGGGAGGCACTTTTACAAAATCGGCATTTCGGAGAGTGTTTTGCTCACAAGGGCCGTGACAAACTCCTCGGGCACAGCGGCGGCAATGGCGCGCTCGGTCACAAGGGTGTTTTCCTTTCCCTCCAGCAGGGCGGGGAACCGGTCTGCCGGGTCCTTGTCAAAGCTGCCCATAAAGGTCGCAGCCAGCAGCTTCGGGGTATACGGAATGTCCTCAGGAACGCCGACACGCTCTGCCGCCAGCTCCAGCGGGGCCAGCGCGCCGCGGGTCGGGGCGCTGGGGTTCGGTGCATAGGGGGCCGGGTAGTTTGCCCGGGTGCGGGCGTTCTTCTCGACCAGATCTATCTCGGGTGCGCGGGCGCAGACCTCGGCAAGGTTTTTCTGGTACTGCTCCGCGAAATGGGCAAGGTATTCCTCGTTATCGGGCAGCATCGCGTAGGCCGTGCCGCCGCACCGGCCGAACAGGCGCAGCGTATCAAAATAGCCCAGCGCAATGTTGCGCCCGGCGCGGGCGGGGTCAAAGTCCAGCGTGGGGCCAAGGTCCCAATGGCTGCGCACAATGCGGGTGGGCAGGCCAGTCGTGTTGGGCCGCACGATGCCGATGCCGTCCACATCGACCCCAAGCAGCTCGGTCGCGCCCATGCGGGCGGCCAGATCCAACGGCATATTATCCCGCCAGCCGCCGTCAATGTACTTTACACCGTCAATTTCCCGCGGGCGCAGGGCAGGGAAGCAGGCGCTGGACGCCAGCATATAGTCCTTGAGCTGCCCCTTGGGGATATCCTCGATCGGGCATTGCACGCTGCGCAGGCTGCCAAGCTCCGTCATGACAAGGCCGAAATGAATAGCGGAATGCCGCACGGCATCCTCGTCGATCAGCCGGTCGATCGTCTCGGCCAGCGGCTCAACATTCAGCCCGCCGCTGCGGAAAATATCGAGGAAGAAGGCGCGCAGCTCCTCATGCTTGAGCGATTCGGGGACCTCCAGCACATCATGGATCTCCAGACTGCGCCAAAGCTCCTCTGCCTCGCGGGCCTTGCCCATCGTGAAAAGGCAGCCGTTCAGGGTGCCGACACTGGCCCCGGTGATGATATCCGGCGTCCAGTCCAGCGCCTGCAGGGCATGCCAGACACCGATCTGGTAGCTTCCCTTGGCACCGCCCCCGCCAGCACCAGCGCGCGCTTTCCGGTATGTTCCATCTTCGTTCTCCCTCCCGGTCATGGTTTTCCTCATTATAGCATCTTCTGTGCAAAGTTGCCATAGCAAACTGCGTCACAATCTGCCGTTTTTTATGGAATTTTGTATTTGTCAGGGGTTGCAACGGAAGCGGAAACGCAGTATTATAAAAGCAGTTGTTTATCCTGCGTGCTGTAGGGGGCGGCGTCCTCGACGCCCCTGCCATATTCTAACATTGCAATACCATATTAGTGAGGGAATTTCCATGTCTACCAAACCTATCCTTGTTGTCATGGCTGCCGGTATGGGCAGCCGCTACGGCGGGCTCAAGCAGATCGACCCGGTGGGGCCGTCCGGCGAGGCCATTCTGGACTACAGCCTTTACGATGCCCGCCGCGCCGGGTTCGAGACCGTTGTCTTCATCATCAAGCATGAGATCGAGCAGGCCTTCAAGGAGGCTGTCGGCGCCCGCGCCCTGCGCGCCGGGTTTGAGGTCCGCTATGCCTACCAGCAGCTCGACAAGCTGCCGGAGGGGTTCACCGTGCCGGAGGGGCGCGTCAAGCCCTGGGGCACGGCCCACGCCATCCTTGTGGCAGAGCAGGCCATCGGCGATGCGCCGTTCGCGGTCATCAACGCGGATGACTACTACGGTCCGCAGGGCTTCCGCCTTGTTTACGACTACCTGAGCACCCACGCCGATGGCGACCGCTACGCCTGGGCGATGGTGGGCTTCCTGCTGGGCAACACGGTCAGCGCCAACGGCAGCGTCAGCCGCGGCGTCTGCGTGACCGATGCGCAGCACAACCTCGTCAGCGTGACCGAGCGCACCTGCATCGAGCCGTATGACGGCGGCATCCATTACAGTGAGGACGGCGGCAAAAGCTGGTGCGACCTGCCTGCAGACGCCGTTGTTTCGATGAATCTGTGGGGCTTCACGCCCGGCTATGTGCAGCAGGCCAAGGCCGGTTTTGCAGCCTTCCTGCAGGAGAATCTGCCGGTAAACCCGCTCAAGTGCGAATATTACCTGCCGGCCGTTGTGACGGCGGCGCTGCAGCGCGGCGAGGCCGATGTCCATGTGCTGACCAGCGCCGACAAATGGCACGGCATCACCTACCGCGAGGACAAGCCCGAGCTTGTCGCCGCTCTCAAGCAGATGAGCGAGGCCGGGCTGTACCCGACCGACCGGCTGTTCTGATGCCTATGCCGGGGGACGCTGCGCGCAATATTTTACAATTACGCTGTTGTATTTGCGCGGGATGTCGGGTATAATAAAATCAGTAAATCGGATCATCAGACTGTCAAAAGCTCTTGTAGGGGCGAGCATTGCTCGCCCGTGTCCGTTTGTCTGTGAAAAAGCCTTCTTGGGAAACGCATTGCTGCGCCAAGTTGGCGGGCGACCAATGGTCGCCCCTACACATTCAATAGGGCAAGAATGTGATTTTTTGACACGCTGGGAACATTTCACCAAGCTGACGCAGCAGCGCAGCTTTTACAAAGGAGTTTTTATCATGATGAAAAAGACCACCTTCGGTGCCGCTCTGGCCTTCCTGTTTGCCGCTGCCGGTGCCCTGACCGCCGCCGCCCTCTACCTGCATCACCGTGAGAAGGAGCTGGACGAGTACGAGCGCCTGCTCTTCAGCGATGATTATGATGATTTCGATGACGAGGACGACACCGACGCCGAGGACACCACCACCTACGAGAAGATCCCCGACGCCCCCAACACCGAGGAGTAATCCCCATCGGGGTCCTGTGTGACCGAATACGAACCGGCTGGGCGCTGACCTGACGGCGCCCAGTCTTTTGTTAATGGAGAAAGCTAGATCATGCGCAAACTGCTGCTTTGGCTGGTGATGGTCGCCGCCATGGTTGCCGCGATCCTTGGCGGAACAGCGGCGTTTCTCTACAGCCGCACCGGCGAGGACCGGCTTCCCCAGCAGCCCGTGCAGTTCGGCGGGCTGACGCTGACCGCCAACGGCTGGGACTGGGCCATACCCGTGCTGGGCGACAAGGTCAGCAAGACCTATGAAAGCCCCACCAACCTGACCGTGCAGAAGCTCGGCACCTTCACCGATACGATCCCCGCACTGACCCTGCCCGAATGGGTCACAGCGGCCGAGGTGCAGATCACCGCGCCAGACGGCACCGTCTGGTCGGGCGGCCTGACCGACTGCAACACCTATACCTACACCCAGAACGGCGCGTATCAGATCATAGTGACCGCCCACCACAGCGACAGTGATGCTCCCGGTGACCCGGTGGGCTGGTACGCCTACCGCGCAGGCTACACAATGGCGATGAACCCCAAGGTCACCCTGAGCAGCGAGCGCGCGCCGCAGGGCAGCATCGTGGCGATCCAGCTGTCCGGTATTCTGGACGGCGAGCCGACCGTTGAGAGCGATCTCGGCGATGTATGGTTCCGCAAGACCGCCACGGGGTACATGGGCTACCTGCCCGTAACCTACAACGCCGAGGGCGGCGACCATACGCTGCAGCTGACCTGCGGCACCCTGCAAAAGGAGATCACCCTGACGGTGACCCGCACACTGTACGACACCGTCTCCGTCCCGGCGGAGGAGGATGTCGGCGGCGGGGAGGAGTTCCGCAACGCGATCTGGCCGCTTTACACCACCGGCAGCTCCGCCAAGCTATGGAACGGCCGGTTCGAGGCCCCCAGCGCCGGTGCTGTCAGTCTGGCCTACGGCACCACCCAGATGGTGGACGGCCAGCGCAGCGGCCAGGCCACCGGCCTGACCTATGCCGCCGCAGACGGTGAGACTGTCACCGCCCCTCAGGCCGGCAACATCGTGTTTGCCGGTACGCTGACCCTGACCGGCGGCACCGTGGTCATCGACCACGGCTGCGGCGTAAAAAGCTATCTGTACGGTCTGGAAACGGTCGGCATTGTGCGCGGGCAGTCGGTTTCCACCGGCGACCCGCTGGGCACCGCCGGGACGAGCCACAGTCTGATCTATGAGCTGCGCATCGGCAGCAAATCCACCGACCCACAGCTTGCCCTGAACGGCAGCAGCGGTCTGCAATTCCGCGAGGCTGAATAACGCAGGCATCGCGCGGCGATGCCGCCCATAGAATGTTACGATCGGCGCGGTGCCCCCGGCCCGCCGTGCCGTGTGTATGGCCGGGTGTGCTAAGGCAACACCGCACAATTCCCGCCTGACGGCTTAAGCGGTATTGCCCTAAGAGAGTGGGAGTAAGCATGGAAGAAGAGAAGAAAGCCGCAGTCGGCGTGGACTGGGCCAAAGAAGCCCCCGCCGCGCCCCGCAGGCGCAGCCGCAAAAAGTCAGCGGCCAAGGGCAAGCCCAAAAAGCCCGCTGCCACGGCAGATCCGAAGCAGGAGCCGGCTGTGGGCGATACCCCGGAGACCCCCGCAGAAACTGCACCTGCACCCCTGCAGGTACCCGAGGCCCCGGACGCCCCGCAGCCAGATGCCGTCCCCGTGTCGCTGCCGGAAACCCCTGAAACAGCATCTGAATCGGCCCCGGCACAGCCCGAGGCCGCTGAGCAGCCGGAACCGGCAGAGACTGCCGAGGCAGCCCTGCCGGATGCCGGCACCGATGAAACAGCGGCAGTCGAGTCCGCCCCCGAAGATACTGCCTCCGCAGAGCCGGAGCAACCTGTGCCCGATGCAGACGAGGGTGCGGCCAATGCACCGGAGGATGCCCCGCAGGAGGATTCCACGGAGGAGGACGCCCCCGAGAAAAAGGCCCGTGCGGACACCATCGCCCGCACGGCACAGCTTTCCATCGCCCAGATCATGGCCGGGCTGGCAGACACCCCCGCCGAGGACACCCCCGATGCGCCGCCCGCCGAACCGGACAGCACCGAGGAGGACACCGAGGAGGAGCCTGCGGACACCCTTCCCAAAAGCTTGGGCGCGGTGTGACCGGCATGCTGCGCTGGCTGCTGCTGGTCGTGCTTTTTGTGCTGGTCATCGCGTGCGGCGGCGTAGCGTGGCTCTACCACAATGCCACCCCCGATATGCTGCCCCAGATCAAGGCCACCTTTGACGGACAGGAGCTTGCCCCCACCGCCTACAAATGGCATGTGCCGATCGTCGGCAGCTGGCTCCGCCGCACCTATGCCGAAACGCTGAACCCCACCCCGGCCGAGCTGGCGCTGCCGGTATCCGGTGCTTCCCCGATCTGGTCGTCACG
>ENA-OUNH01000488-OUNH01000488.1-human-gut-metagenome-genome-assembly--contig:-NODE-488-length-11334-cov-1.896047_pt1 | contig 11334 bp, 13 predicted proteins | sample MGYA00242806_ERZ504814 | MGnify/ENA primary metagenome ERZ504814 (study PRJEB26092, sample SAMD00036389) | human gut metagenome | host: Homo sapiens | study: EMG produced TPA metagenomics assembly of...
CCCATCATCTGGGTGCAGGGACGCTTGGCCGGGCAGACGAAGGTGCAGGAGCCGCAGTTGAAGCAGTAGTCAACGTGCAGCTTGCCCAGCTCCTGGACGTCGCGGGCGGCGTAAGCCTGGTTGACCTCCACGGGCTCCAGACCCATGGGGCAGTACTCGACGCAGCGGCCGCAGCGGATGCAGGGGTTGACCTGCGGGGGCTGTGCGGTCGCTTCGCTCAGCATGATAAGGCCGGAGGTGGTCTTGGTGGTGGGGTAGCTCAGGTCACGCACAGCGGGACCCATCATAGCGCCGCCGGCCACGACCTTGCCCAGAGTGACGCCGCCCTTGAGGCCGGCAGTGTTCAGGACATCCTCGTAGGAAGTACCCACGGGGACGATGAGGTTCTGGGGCTTCTCGCAGGCATCGCCGTCCACGGTGATGACGCGGCTGACCACCGGCATACCGGTAGCCAGATACTTGCCGAGGCTGGACACGCTGGTCACGTTCATGACGATGGCGCCGGCAGCGGCGGGCAGGCCGCCGTGCGGGACCTCGCGGCCCAGGCACTTCTCGATGAGGATGAGCTCTGCGCCGGTGCCGTAGACGCTGGGCAGGGGCTTCACCTCAATGGCGGGCTTATCCTTCGTCTTCTGGCACAGCAGGTCGATGCACTCGGGCTTGTTGTTCTCGATGCCGATGACACACTTCGGGATGCCGGTGTACTTCAGCACAGCCTCGATGCCGCGGACGATGTCGTCTGCGCAGTTCAGCATCTCCTGGGTGTCGCTGGTCAGCCAGACTTCACACTCGGAGGCGTTGATGAGCAGGGTGTCCACGGGGTCCTTGGGCTGCAGCTTGACGTCCGTCGGGAAGCCTGCGCCGCCCAGACCCACCAGACCGCTCTCACGCACGGCGGCGAGGAAGCTGGCCTTATCGGTCACTTCGGGTGCCTTCACGGCGGGGTCTACGGTCTGCTTGCCATCGGTCTTGATGACCACAGAGTCGCACATCCGGCCATTGGACAGACGGAACGGCTCCACAGCCGCCACGGTGCCCGAGACGCTGGAGTGGATATTTGCAGACACAAAGCCGCCAGCTTCACCGATCTTGGTACCGACGAACACCTCGTCGCCCTTCTTCACCAAAGCCTTGGCGGGAGCGCCGATATGCTGACTCATCAGGATGCGTACCTGCGCGGGCAGAGGCATCGGGACCGGTTTGCTTGCAGCAGTTGCCTTGTCATGCGGCGTATGCGCGCCAAGCGCCGCACGTTTCAGCTTGTTCAACATGGAATCAAATCCCCCATTCTGCTTGAATTGCTGTCCCCACGCCATGCAGGCGCACTGGTACAGGGACAGTTGCTGCTTAACATGTTTATGTATCATTTTGCGGTGGGAAGTCAACGACAACAAGGCCAAAATGATGGAAATTCCTTAAATTCTTGGCTGTTTTTAACGATTAGCTGTGACTAACCTCCAATTTTTCGTTAGTATCGCACAACTTTTCCCAAAGTCCGGTCGTTTGCCTTTCCGGGAAGAATATGTTATACTACAACCAAACGAACACGCAGGCGCATCCCGCGCCGTGCGGTCTGAGCCGTCAAGGAGGTTCTACCATGAAATTTCTGAAAGTAATGCTCGCTGTTTTGACCTGTCTGGCTGTCACGCTGACCGGCGTGCTGCTCTTTGTGGACAAGCACGGCCCCCGCTATATCCAGATCGACAACAGCGAAGACTGAGCCTCGCATTTTTGAACGCAGTCATCCCCCAGCCTGAACGGTGTGCCGCCCGGGCTGGGGGGATGTTTGGCTTTTACGGCCTGTGCCGCCTGCTGAGAGTGCCCCCGGATACAGAGCATCCGGGGGCATTCTGTCTTTTTAATAATCCTTTTCGCAGCCCAGCAGGAACTTCATGTACGCGAAGGTCCGCTCCTGCCCGATGTCCCGCACCATCTGGAGCAGCTTTTCCAGCAGCGCTCTCGTCTCGGGGTGGAGCAGATAGTGGTCTTTGCTGTGCTCGTAGTACTCCCAAGGGGAGGCGTCGGTGTACCTGCCGCCCAGATAGATCTGGCTGGCGGCCACACGGTCGCAGACCATCTCGCAGACGTACCGCAGAGGGATCTTCATACCGGTGAGGCCGGCTTTCGTGGTGCTGTAGTCGATCCAGTATTCGAGGTGATGCTTGTTGCGGCCCTTGTGGTGGAGCCATGCCGAGGTGTAGCCCCTGGCTTCCCGCTCCGCCTCATTGGGGCTGTGGTCGCCCTGATAGTAGATGCAGCCCGGGATGAACTCGGCGGGGCTGTACTTGCTCAGATCGTGGGCAAGGCCCTGCTCGTAGAGCCCGCAGGCAAAGCAGTATTTCATCACCAGCAGCTTGTGCCGGGTGATGGTCTCAAAATGGCCTTTGATGTTCATGCGTTCCGCCACCTCACTGTCACTTTTCCCTCTTTGAGGTTCCGCAGATCGCCGCTCTCCGAGAAATCCTCCCGGTCGCGGGTCAGGCTGGGGTTATAATAGGGGTCATCCAGAATATCCGCCTTGCCGTGGACGTCGTAGAGCCGCTGCTGCTCGGCGGCAAAGCGCGCCGCCTTGACGGGGTCTTTCTCGTCGCCGCCCCGGCTCTTGCTCTCGTAATGGGTCAGCTGGGCGTAGGGCGTCCACACGATGCGATAGCCCTTGTCCCGCACCCGCAGGCAGAAGTCCACATCGTTGAAGGCCACGGCAAACTTCTCGTCCAGCCCTTTCACCTCGTCCCACACGCTGGCCCTGACCAGCAGGCAGGCACCCGTGACGGCGGAGAAGTCCTGCACGGTAGCGGCGCGGAACAGATAGCCGCTGCCGCCCGCCTTCTTGTACTTATGGCTGTGGCCCGCGTAGCCGCCCAGACCCGTGACGACGCCCGCATGCTGGAGCGTCTCGTCGGGATAGTAGAGCATCGCGCCGCAGATGGCCGCACCGCCGGGATGGGCGCACTGCCGCAGCAGCTCGGTGAGCCAGTCGCCGTTCCGCACCTCCACGTCGTTGTTCAGCAGCAGCAGGTACTCGCCCTGCGCCGCCTTCCGGCCGAAGTTGTTGATGGCTGAGAAGTTGAAGCCCTTTTCCGGCCAGGTGACCACCTTCAGGCCCTCATACCGCTTCTCGGCATCCTTATAATAGGCAAAGGTGGCCGGGTCGGTGGAGTTGTTCTCGATGACGATGACCTCGAAGTTATCCCACTCGGTCTTTGACCAGATGCTGTACAGGCACTTCTCGAGGTCGTCGGTGTGGTCTTGTTGGGGATGAGGATGCTCACCTTGGGGTCGCCCTCGATGTCCCACTTGACCCGGTAGGTGCTGGGGAAAAGCCCATCCTCCACCGTGCCGGTGCGCCCGGTGCGGCTCAGATGGTCGGCCAGTGCCTTTTGGGCAGCTGCCGCCACATAGGGCTTGGCATCGGTGCCGCCGGAAGTAGAACCCGCATGGACCCGCCAGTAGTAGAGCACCTGCGGCAGATGAGCCGCACCGCCGGTCTGTTCGATGAGCCTGAGGAAGAGGTCGTGGTCCTGACTGCCGTCGCACTCGGGGCGCTCGCCGCCCAGCTGCTCATACAGCGCCCGCTTGAAGACCGCCAGATGGCAGATGTAGTTGCAGCAGAGCAGATAATCCGGGGCATAATCGGGCTTGAAGTGTCCCACCATCGGCTTTTTGATGTCCTTGGTGAAGAGCGCCTCGTCGCTGTAGAGGAAGCTGTCCGGCTCACCCTTTTCGCGGAGCTGCAGGACAGCCTTCCCCATCGCGTACATGGCGTGGGGGGCCAGCACATCGTCGTGGTCGGCGAGGGCAAGATATTCGCCCGTCGCCAGCGTCTCGGCGGCGTTGGTGTTGGCGGCGATGCCCTTATTTTCGACCTTTTTGTATACGATGCGTTGATTTTTCCGCTGATATTCCCTTACGACACGCTCCACCTCGGGGTGGGCGTCGTCGGAGGCGTCCGCAAGGCAGAGCTGACCATTGGGGGCGGTCTGGTTCACAAAGGAGCCCAGAAATTCCCGCAAGTAATTTTCGGGCGTATTATACAGCGGGGTCAGGATGGAGATGGTGGGCAGGCCGCAGTTCTCAGCGGTCTTGCCGACCATTTCGGCGGCCTGAGCTTCCAGCACCTTTTTTGCCGGGCAGATAGCGCGCCCGCTTGCCGAAGAAACGGCGCGGACAAAGCCCGCGCCCCGCTTTACCCATCGTGGGCAGTCCCTCGTCTTTCCGTGAGCCGGACGGCCATAGCCCATCAGCTCTTGGCGCGTTTGAGTCGTACATTCATATCCAGTCCTTATGCCTCGCCCCGCTGCACGGCCTTGTAGGCGTTGCAGACGGTCTCGGTGTCGCCGTTCATCTTGAGGTGGCCTGGCTCAGCCATGCCACCTTGCTGCACATGCGCTCGATCTGCTCGATGGAGTGGGACACCAGAATGACTGTGGTGCCGCCGGCCATCAGCTCCTTCATCCGCTTTTCACACTTCTGCTGGAAGAGGAAGTCGCCCACCGCCAGCACCTCGTCGGCGATGAGGATGTCAGGCTTGGTGATGGTGGCAATGGCGAAGCCGATGCGGGCCACCATGCCGGAGGAGTAGTTTTTCAGCGGCACATCGAGGAAGTTCTGCAGCTCGCTGAACTCCACGATCTCATCGAACTTCTCGTCCAGATACTTGGGCGAGAAGCCCAGGACCGTACCGTTGAGGTAGATGTTCTCCCGGGCGGTCAAGTCCATGTCGAAGCCCGCACCCAGCTCGATGAGGGGGGCGATGGTGCCGTTGACGGTCACTTTGCCCTTGCTGGGCTTATACACGCCCGCAATGGTCTTGAGCAGGGTGGATTTGCCCGAGCCGTTCAGGCCCACAAGGCCGTAAAAATCGCCGGGCATGATGTCGAGGCTCACGTCCCTGAGGGCGTAGAACTCGTCGTACTGCAAGCGTCCCTGCACCATGGCAAGGAGGTATTCCTTCAGGCTCTCGTGCTTTTCGGTGGAGAGGTTGAAGCACATGGACACATTGTCCACTTTGATGATAGGTTCCATCGTTCTCTCCTCCTTCTTATATATGCAGCACGAAGCGGTCCTGTGTCTTGCGGAACATCTGGGCGCCCACCAGCATCGAGACGAGGGCGCAGAGGCCGCAGACGAGGAACATGTTGATGTCCAGCGGGATGCCCCACATCAGGGTGCGGCGGAAGCCCGTGATATACCAGTACATCGGGTTCAGCTTGATGATCTGCTGCATGTTGAAGCCGCCGATGGAGAAGGTCATCTGGGTGGGGTCGTAGAAGATGGCGGAGAAGTAGAGCAGCGCCGTGATAAAGACGCTCCAGATGTGCATGATGTCCCGGAAGAACACCGTCGCCGCCGCGAGGAAGAGGCCCACGCCGAGGCTGAAGAAGAAGAGGGTCACCAGCGGGTAGAGGGCTTCAAACACCGTGATATGGATGGGGCTGCCGGTGAACACCATGACCAGCGCCAGCGCCACGAAGCTGAAGACGCAGTTGACCATGGCGAAGCAGCACTTTTCCAGCGGGAAGACATATTTCGGGATATAGACTTTTTTCAGCAGGGAGGCCGCGCCGAGGACGCTGCTCATGCTGGTGGAGGTGGCCTCGTTGAGAAATTGAAGAGCAGCTGGCCGCACATCAGGAAGACCGGGAAGTTGTCGATGCCGCTGCCCCGCATATCCATCAGGCTGCTGAACACCGCCCAGTACACCAGGCACATGAGCAGGGGGTTGAGCACGCTCCACACCACGCCCAGCACGCTGCGGCGGTATTTGAGCTTAAAGTCACGGCTGACGAGGTTCCACAGCAGATAGCGGTAGCACCACAGGCCGTTGAACATTGCCTTGAGTTTTTTCACAGGCGATCACCACTTTTCAAAATACTCGAACTTCTGGGCGGCAAAGGGCTCATGGAGCTTGTCCTTGGCGCTGGTCTTGTGCGCACAGCCGCAGTCCGGCCACTGGACATTGACGGTCGGGTCGTCGTAGGGGATGCCGCCCTCGCTGGTGGGGTCGTAGACATCGGTACACTTGTAGCAGAACTCGGCCACATCGCTCAGCACGAGGAAGCCGTGGGCAAAGCCCTCGGGGATATAGAACATCTTCTTGTTCTCCTCGGAGAGGGTCACGCCGACCCACTTGCCGAAGGTCGCGCTGTTGGGGCGGCAGTCCACGGCGACGTCGTAGACTTCGCCCCTGGTCACGCGCACCAGCTTGCCCTGGGTGTGGTTCTTCTGGAAGTGGAGGCCGCGCAGCACGCCGCGGGTGGAGCGGCTCTGGTTGTCCTGCACGAATTCCTTGTCGATGCCGGCCTCGGCGAACTGGTCTTTCTGGTAAGTCTCCATGAAATAGCCGCGGTCATCGCCGAACACCTGCGGCTCAATGACGACGACACCGGGGATCTCAGTCTGCGTAAAGGTGAATTTGCCCATAATTATTTTCCTCTCTGTTTTGTTTTATCATTTTTTGTTGTTTTGTAGAAGCGGTTTTCGTAAGCAGGGTGCGCCGAATGACGAGGATTTTTGCTCCGCAGGCAAGGCGATTTTCCGCAGCAATCCTTGGTGGATCGCAAGGGAAAGCAACGCAGTATGCGGGCAAAAGGCCATTCAGGCGGGGTGCAATGCTTATGAAAACGGCTTCTGGTATATGGAAAAGCCTTTTGCGGCTTTTGCGCGATCTTTAATGTTTCGAGGGCTTTTGCTTTTTGGTTTTCCGGAGGCGCATCACCCGCATCACCCGCATTACGCACAGCGTGGCACCGGCAGCAGCTGCGGTGCAGGCCAGCGAGATGGCGATGAGCATTCCCGCCGTCCTGGCAGGCTTAAGGTCGGAGGCCGTGTCCAGCTCTCTGCCCGCGTTCGCTTCCAGCAGCGCATCCAGCCCGGTGAGTACCGCCGGGACCCGGACGCTCGTCGATTCCTGCTTATCGCCGCCATTGACGGTATACACCGCGTACACTTCCGGCGACGTACCCAGAACGTATCGTTCGGGCAGCTCCAGCGACACCGAGACGTCCCCCGCCGTCACGCCGTCGGCCAGCAGCAGCCGGACGCCGGGGTCGGTGACGGTCACCTTGCCCAGCGCTCCGCCGCCGCCCACGACTTCCACCTCTCCGGTCAGGCCCTGGGAGGGCAGGTCGGTGTAGCCGGTATAGCGGGCGAAAGCGTAGTCCAGCAGGGTGCGGACGTCGTTGTACTTATCGGGCTTCATCTCGCTCTGCATGGTCACGCAGATGAGGCGGACGCCGTTCTGTTCCGCGAGGCAGACGTAGCTGTAGCGGGCGATGTTGGTGTAGCCGATCTTGGAGCCGCGGATGGCCGGGATGTAATACCGGCTGTAGCTCAGCCGCATTTTGTCCTGCTGGGAGAAATAGCGGGTCACCGGCTGGACATTCGTGGGCGCCATGGTGTACATCTCGAGCCGGGTGAAAATGGTCTCAAAGCCCGGCTGGGTCAGCGCCCATCGCAGGATCTGGGCCATGTCGTAGCAGCTGGTGTAGTGGTCATCGCCGCTGATGCCGTGGGGGTTGGCGAAGTGGGTGTGCTGGAGGTCCAGCGCCTGCACTTGGGCATTCATGGCGGCCACGCCGCCCTCGATGGTGCCGCCGCCGAAGTATTCGGCCAGCAGGTTCGCGCCGTCGTTGGCGCTGGCGATCATGGTTCCGTAAAGAGCGTCCTGCAGGGGGACTTCTTCGCCCTCCCGCAGGGCGATGTGGCTGGAATCGGTGCCTGCGAGGGAGTAGACGTCCTCATGGGAGACCGTGAGCTTCACGCCGTCCCAGTTTCCCTGTGCCTTCTGGCAGGCAAGACCCAGCGTCATCACCTTGGTGATGGACGCCGGGTGCAGTTCCTCGTTCATATTCTGCTGTGCCAGCACGAGGCCGGTGTCTGCATCCATGATGCAGTAAGCCTCCGTCGTGGTCAGGGCCGGGCCCACCGCCCCGGCAGACAGCGCCGTGCAGAGCAGGAGCAACGCTGTAAAAAGTGCAGCGAGGTACTTTTTTCATTCGATCAATTCTCCACAAATCTTCATAGATAACCTTAGTATACCACACTTTCCCCTGCCTGAAAAGACGCCTTTCATCCACACGGACATTGCAGCACCGGCTGTAATTGCCGCCCTTCCAGCGCCGCTTCCAGCGTCTGGGGCAGCAGCTCGAACCGCGCCTTGAGGCTCTGGGGCTTGGCGTTGGGGTCATCCTGCCCGTAAGGCACAAAATAATAGTGCTTGCGCTGGTAAAGCCGGGCGATGTTCTCCCCGGAAGCGCCCAGCCCCGTCGTTCGTCGAGACAGCGATGACGACGGGACAGCCCACCCGGAGCAGACTCTTCGCCGCCAGCGTCACCGGCGTGTCGGAAAGGCCCTCGGCCAGCCGGGCCAGCGTGGCCCCGGTGCAGGGCGCGATCACGAGGGCGTCGGCCAGATGCCGTGGGCCGAGAGGCTCCACCGCCTGCAGGGTGTCCAGAACCGGACGGCCCGTCAGCCCTTCCAGCTGATGCCGCCAGCCGGAGGCCCGGCCAAAGCGGGTGTCCTGCCCCGCCGCAAAGCTCATCACCGGCAGAAGCCTCCCACCCCTGTCCCCGCAGCGCACGGGCCGCATCCAGCGCCGCTTCCAGTGTGCAGAAGCTGCCGCAGACCGCAAAGGCCGCGCAGCGTCGTTTCTTCTCTATCATGATGCTTCCTCCCTCTGCCCGATCATATCGCACACCGTCTGGGCCACCGCCTCGCCTGCCGTCTCGGGCGCGCAGGCGGCGGGCAGGCTCAGCGCATGGATGGCTCTGTGGCCCAGCCGCCGGGCCGCGTCGAAGTCGGTACCGCCGGGGCGGGACGCCAGATCTACGATAAAGCTCTGCGGCCGCAGCCGGGCCAGCACTCCCTCGCTGAGCACCGGCGCAGGCACCGTGTTCACCACTGTATCAAAGGCCGGCGCTATCTGCCCGAGCCGGTCGATGGGGACGCTCCGCAGCCCGAAGCTCTCGGCCAGCGCCCTCTGGGCCGGGCGGCGGGCCGCCGCCGTCACCTGCGCTCCCAGCGCCGCCAGCCGGACGCCCAGCGCCTGCCCCACCGGCCCGAAGCCGGTCAGCAGGAGGCTGCTGCCCCAGAGGGTGCGGCTGCGCTCTTTCATCAGGATGCCGATGCACCCTTCCGCCGTGGGGATGGCGTTGCGGATGGTCAGCTCTTCCCGTGCGAAGTAGTCTACCAGCTCTACCCCGGCCTCGGCGGCGATGGCTTTCGCCTCTGCCGACAGCATCCCGCCCAGCGCCAGTGTACCGGGCCTTGCGGCCCGCAGCAATTCGGCCAGCGGCGTCCGTGCCGCGTCCAGCGGCAGGGGCAGCAGGATGTAATCTGCCACCGCTATCATCTCCGGCCCGCCCACACTGTACCCGGCCCGGGCCAGCGCCCGGGCCGCTGCGGCCTGCCGGGCGTCGCCGCCCACCACCGCAAAGCATTTCTTTCCTTCCACTGCAAGGCCCCCTCCCACATGCTCGGTGTGCCATCCTATGCAGAGGCTGTGCCGAGGGTGCAAAAAGGCCCGGCAGACGCTTTACAGCATCCGCCGGGCCTTACTTTTTTATTTAAGGTTCAGGAGTGCGCCTCAGCGGCCGCAGCTCTCGCCGCTGCAATGGTCGCAGTCCTCTTCCAGCTTGCCCACGATGGGTTCCGGGTCGATGCCCTGACGACGGTAGTAGTCAGACAGAGCGGACTTGACGGCCTGCTCAGCCAGAACAGAGCAGTGGACCTTGATGGGAGGCAGACCTTCCAGAGCCTCGACAACGGCCTTGTTGGTCAGCTTCAGGGCCTCGTCAACGGTCTTGCCCTTGATGAGGTCGGTGGCCATGCTGCTGGTTGCGATCGCAGCGCCGCAGCCGAAGGTGAGGAACTTGACGTCAACGATGACGTTGTTCTCGATCTTGAGGTACATCCGCATGATGTCGCCGCACTTGGGGTTGCCGACTTCACCCACGCCGTTTGCGTCGGGGATCTCACCCACGTTGTGCGGATGTGCAAAATGCTCCATGACCTTTGCGCTATACATACCTGCCCATTTTAGTTTTCTCCCTTCAGGCTGAAGTGACGGGCCGTGTTCTGGCCCTGCAGCCACATACAACTCATAGCACGACGGCGGGGAATGACTTCCTCCAGCACATCGCACAGATATTTTGCTTCTTCCATCGTGTTCTGCGGGCCAAAGGTGAACCGCATGGAACCGTGGCCGATCTCTTCCGGCACACCGATGCTCAGCAGCACGTGGCTGGGGTCAAGGCTGTCGGAGTTGCAGGCAGAGCCGGTAGAGGCGCAGATGCCGTGCATATCGAGGTCGAGCAGGATGGTCTCGCCCTCCAGACCCGGGAAGCTGATGTTGACGTTGCCGGGCAGACGATGCTCAAGGCCGCCGTTCAGACGGGCCTCGGGGATGTTCTTCAGGATGCGGTCGATGACGTAGTCACGCAGTTCCTTCTCGTGGGCCATGCGCTCTTCCAGATGCTCGGTCGCCATCTCGAGGGCCTTGCCCATGCCGGCGATGCCGGCGACGTTCTCCGTACCGGCGCGGTGGCGTGCTTCCTGGCTGCCGCCGTCGATGAGGTTCTGGGGCCAGATGCCCTTGCGGCAGTACAGCGCGCCCATGCCCTTGGGGCCGTTGAACTTGTGAGCGCTCATGGACAGCATATCCACGCCCAGCTCCTTGACGTCCACGGGGATGGAACCCACAGCCTGAACCGCATCGGTGTGCATCCAGATGCCGTGCTTGTGGGCGATCTCAGCGATCTCCTTGATGGGCTGGATGGTGCCGATCTCGTTGTTGGCCATCATGATGCTGATGAGGGCGGTGTCGGGGCGGATAGCAGCCTCGACATCCTCCGGGCGGATGTAGCCCTCCGTGGTAGGCTTGATATAGGTGACCTCGAAGCCCAGACGCTCGAGAGCGGCCATGCTGTGCATGATGGCGTGGTGCTCGAAAGCGCTGGTGATGAGGTGCTTCTTGTTCTGGCGGGCCTTGGTGAAGGCAGTACCCTTCACAGCCCAGTTGTCGGCCTCAGAGCCGCAGCCGGTAAAGAAGATCTCGGACGTGGAGGCGTTGATGGCCTTTGCCACCTGTGCGCGGCCCTTGTCCACGAACTCCTTGGCCTCATAGCCCACACTATAATGGCTGCTGGGGTTGCCGCAGGCGCCGTTCAGTGCCTCGACCATCACAGCCAGTGCCTCGGGAGCGCAGGCAGTGGTAGCAGCGTTATCCAGATAAACCACTTTTTCTGTGTTTTCCATAGGAATGGTTCCTTTCTGCTAAAATGCGGGAGCACCGCGCCTTCCAGGGGCCGGGGCGCTGCCCGCATAGATTCCATT
>ENA-OUNH01000489-OUNH01000489.1-human-gut-metagenome-genome-assembly--contig:-NODE-489-length-11330-cov-3.208873_pt1 | contig 11330 bp, 19 predicted proteins | sample MGYA00242806_ERZ504814 | MGnify/ENA primary metagenome ERZ504814 (study PRJEB26092, sample SAMD00036389) | human gut metagenome | host: Homo sapiens | study: EMG produced TPA metagenomics assembly of...
CCGAAGCAGAGGCCTACCGGAGATTCGGAGAACGGTGCGGACAGGTAAAATACAAAACTTTGTCAACGCTTCTGATCCAGAACCTTCAGAAAGGAAGCAGGTATCTGTCTGATCTGCTGGAAAAAGAGGCTGTAGAAGCCTGGGAGGAAAGAAAAAGAAAAGCAAGAGTACTGGGGGAGGCAGCAGCGACGAAACTGCTTCTGCCAATGATCCTGATGCTTCTTGTGGTAATGGCTGTAATTATGCTTCCAGCCGGTCTTTCCTTCTACAGTGGAGCGTAATTGTTCATAAGAATAGAAAAGTGAGGTGACAAATGAAAAATCTGTGGAAATATATGAAAGAGTTTGCAGTGGAAGAGGATGCAGTAGGAGTTGTGGAGATTATCCTGATTCTGGTGGTTCTGATCAGTCTGGTCGTCATCTTTAAGGAACAGCTCACATCTCTCGTAAAAAAGATCCTCTCAAAAATCACAAAACAGAGCAACGCGATCTGATGAAAATAAAAAACGGTGAGTTCTGATCAGCCGTTTTGGAAAGGAGAAGTGCCCCTTGGCAAAAATACTTAAAAAAGGCAGCATTACCATTTTTCTGGCTCTGATCTTGAGCCTCATACTTTCTCTTGTATGTGCCAGCATTGAATCTGTGCGGATGGCAGCTGCCAGAACCCAGATACTTAACAGCATGGATATTGGACTTTATTCTCTGTTTGGCCAGTATGACCGAATCCTTCTGAAAGATTATGACCTGTTTGCCCTGTATGCAGGCGGAAAAGAGGAACTGGATATGGCATCAGTGTACGATAATTTTCAATCCTATATGAAACCTGTATTAAAGCAGAACAGTCAGAAGCTTAATCTTCTTCAGGGCGGGCTCAATGGATATCAGCTTCTGACAGATGGAAACGGTGAAGTTTTTTATCAGCAGGCTGTGAAGAATATGAGAGAGACTCTGGGAAGTCAGGGGGTACAGATCCTTCTTGGAAAATTAAGGGATCAGCAGAAAAAACAGATGAAGCGGAAAAAAAAGGTCAGCAGGCAGAGAACGGCGGATCATTAAAATCTTATGACTCTGAAATTGCTGATGCTGCGAAAAAAAGTGAGGAGGCAGAAAAGGAGCAGCAGAATCAGATAGATTCCGGAGAATTTGGAGATGGAGGAAGCGTAGATGATTTTACAGGCGGTGTGAATACGGAAGTAGAGAATCCAATTCCGGTTATTCGTAAAGTACGAAAAATGGGACTTCTGGATATTGTTATTCCAACAGAAAAAGGAATTTCAGATGCTTTTGTTAATAAAAAAGAGTTGGCTTCCGGAAGAAAACTGCAGACAGGTATGGAAATGAATACAAATCTACAGTACGATAATTCGTATACTTCTGGAATCCTTTTTGGACAGTATCTGCTCAGTAAGCTGGGAAATTATACTCGGCCGGCTTCATCAGGGTTAAGATATCAGGTTGAATATATTCTTGGAGGAAAAAACAGTGACCGGGAAAATCTGAAATCTGTGGCAACGAAGCTTCTTTTGATCAGACAGGGAGTAAATATGGCCTATCTTGTTTCAGACGGTGGAAAACGTATTCAGATAGAGGCGCTTTCTCTTGCTGTTGCATCCAGTTTTCTGATTCCGCCGGCAGCGGTTGTGATTGAAGCAGCATTAATGTTTTGTTGGGCGTTTGCGGAAAGTATTCTGGATGTGAGAGAACTTTTTGCAGGAGGACATGTACCGCTTGTAAAGACTGCAGCTGGATGGCAGCTTTCTCTGAAGAATTTGTCAGGTATTCTGAACAGTCTGGATTCAGAAAGAAAAGATTCAAGGGGTGGGATGTCTTATGAGGATTATCTTCAGGTGATGCTCATGGCAAAAGGAAAGCAGCAGAAAGTAACAAGAGGAATGGACATGATCGAATGTACGATCCGGGATAAAGGAAACAGACCGAAGTTTCGTATGGATCACTGTATCGTTGCACTTGAAGCATCGGCAGATGTAAAAGCGAATAAGAAGAAAACATTTACAGTTATAAGACAGTATGCTTATGAGTAGTGGAAAGAGAGGTGCGCAGGGATGCTTTTTCAGAAAGAAAAGAATGATAGTAATCAGATAGACAGACTGGATCAAAAAAGAGAAAGGCGCTCTCCGAGAAGAAGATATTTCCTGTTTCCCCCGATAATCAGGAATTTACTTTCTGGAAAAGTATCCCTGTGTACCTTTCGGGCGAAAATACAAAGGGCAAGTCTCACAGTTGAGACTGCCCTTGTACTGCCACTCTTCTTTTTCGGAGTGATCACCATGCTGTCTTTTATGGATATCTATAAGATTCAGACGGAACATTTGACAAAGCTTTGCCAGAATGCCAAAGAAGCCGGGATGTATGCATATGGGACAGGGGAATCAACAACGGAGAATATTGTATTACCGGATGTATATGGATATCAGCCTGTAGGAGGTTTGATTCCGCTTCCAAAGATCTGGTTTCATAATACAGTAAAAGTTCATGCCTGGACAGGAGTTCAGTATGAAGAAAGTAAGAATGGAACAGAAAATCAGCCTATGGTATACGTGACAGAATCAGGAACTGTTTATCACCGGAAACTTGGCTGCAGTTATCTGAATCTTTCTGTACAGCAGATTTCAGGTTCATCTGTGAAAACGATAAAAAACACTTATGGAGAGAAATATCAGGCCTGCGAATTGTGCAGCCGGGGGCAGGAACCGGCAGGGGTGGTGTATATAACGAAAAAAAGCAACCGGTTTCATAACAGAGAAAGCTGTAGCGGATTAAAAAGATCTGTACGTATGGTAAAGGAATCAGAAGTTTTCGGAGAAATGAGTGCCTGTGGGCGGTGTGGCTGAGAGGAGATACAGAGAATATGAGTAGCGGTGAAATGTGTATGGCGGTGTTTTTAGGAATCAATACATGGACAGACATACGAAAACGAGAGATCTGTTTTCCGGTATTATGCCTGTTTCTGGCAGGAGGGATTTTGTGGAGAATAAAAGATAAAAGTGTATATCCAGATGGTCTGCTTTCTATGGGGGTCGGAGGTGTGGTTGCAGTAATGTCTGTACTGAGCAGAGGGAAAATGGGGATGGGAGATGGCCTGCTGATTCTTGCTATGGGTTCTGTCTTAAGCGTGGGAGAATTGCTAGGAATTCTTTGTCTGGCACTTCTTTTATGCGGAATTTATGCGGGACTTCAGCTATGTATGTTTAAAAAGAAACGAGATGAGGAAATACCTTTTGCGCCTTTTCTGCTGGCTGGTTATCTGGGAGGGATGTTTTTATGAAGAAAGTAAAACGAGGGAGTTTTACAATAGAAGCAGCACTTTTGATGCCTGTGATTTTTCTGGTACTGATGGGAGTTTTGTATCTGAATTTTTTGTACATAACAGAGCGTGGCTGACTGCTGCTGCCTATGAAGCCGCAGTCAGCGGAAGCATGGAAGGATACAGTAAAAATGGGAAAGTTTATGAAAAAGCAGATATTCAGGGCAGGATGCTGGGAAGTACAGGATTGCCAGTCGGTGAGAATTTCAGCATGCAGACAAGCGCAGGGAAGAGTGTGCAGGTGACATACAGAATGGAGATACCAGTGGGATTTCTGGGATTGAAATGGAAAGTGAAGGCAGTTGGGAAGGCAGTACCTTTGCGGCCGGTTGGATGGATACGGAAAGTGAAAAGTGTCAGGAATGCGGTGGAAGAGGTGACGCAGTAAAATGAAATCGGAATATAAAAGAGATATGAACCATAATTATCTGATTCTGACAGGGGAAGATGCAATTGACACAGATTCTTATCAGGTGCGAATGATCGTAGCAAATGCAGTTCCAGATCTTCTTCAGTGCAGGATACAGGGAATGGATGGGAAATTTATGGTGTATTATGATGTGACTTCCAGACACTCGCTCACCGCACTTTTTGAAGACAAAAAACTTGGGATAGAGGAGCTTCAGGTGATCCTTGGAGGATTTATACAGGTGATGGAAGAAATGTCAGAGTACCTTTTAAATCCCTGTCAGCTGATTTTGGAGCCGGAATATATTTATATGGATGCAGAAAAGAAAAATGTCCGTTTCTGTTATCTTCCGGGATTTCATGGAGAGGTGCAGAAACAGTTTCAGAATCTTGCAGAATATTTTCTGCCTAAACTGGATCATGAGGACGGAAAGGCAGTTATGCTGGGATATGGTGTATATCGCCGGGCGTTGGAGGACAGTTTTCATCTGGAGCATATCAAAAAAGAATTATATAAAGTGCGGGAAGGCAAAGAGTCTGATTTTATGGACTATGAAAAGAAAACGATAAAGGAACCGGAGAAGATTGATGTGGCAAAAGAAGACCAGCAGAAAGATTTATGGGAAAGCGGAAGCTGGGACAGAGAAAGCAATGAAAATACAGAAAAGAAACAGGAAAAAGAGATAAAAGAAAGATAAAACTAAGAAAACAAAAACTGATAAAATATGGAAATCTGTGGCTGGATTTACGGGAGCACTTCTGATTTTACTTGGCATTACCATAGGAATGGCTGGAGGATATCTTCCACGAATGAATACAGAAGTTTTTCTTGGGGTAGTTTTGCTGTTGATGGTAGTGGGAATGTCAGGGCATATTTTATATAAAAAATTCTTCGAAAAAAACAGAAAGACGTTGGTGCAGAAGAAAAAATCCAAAGTACGGATATACGATATGATGGACAGAAGGAAACTGTGCAGCAGGCTTATGAAGTGAATGAAATGAAAAAAGGGATGGAAAAAGTAATTGCCGGGAGAACAGATGTAACGGAAAAAGAAGCCAGGGTAATATGAAAAGTGAAAAGCTGACAGAGACTATAGAGAAGAGAAAGAAAGCAGAAGATGTTTCAGAGGGATTTGGTGAAACTGTGGTCCTTTCTTCTGGTGTGGTAAAAGGCCCGGCTACACTGGTGAGCAGAGAGCCAGGAGAACTTGCAACGATTTATCTGGAGCAGGATATTACTGTAATCGGAAAATTAGAGACAGCGGCAGATGTGGTTATCAGTATTCCTACAGTGAGCCGGATCCATGCCAAAATACGAAAGAGGGATGGAGAATATTATCTGACAGATCTGAATTCCAGAAATGGAACATCTGTAAATGGTCAGATGCTGAAAACAGGGGAAGATTACCTGTTAAAAGATGAAGATGAAGTGGATTTCTCGCAGGCTCGCTATATTTTTTTGAAATAACAGAGAGAAAATGAGAGCTTTTTGTCGTATTATATAGAAGGGCGCAGGTTGTACAGATATCAAAAATCTGTTAAAATATCCAGAAATCTGTTAATTCATCAAAAGTGGAAAAGAGGTTATAAGTGGAAGAAATAAAAAAGAGCCTGTGACTGCCTTATTGATTCTGTTAAATATACTGATCTTTCTGATAGCGGAATTCACTGGAGGCTCAGAAAATGGACAGCATATGCTGGAATGTGGAGCTTGTTATGCTCCGCTGATTCTGGAACAGGGAGAGTGGTATCGTGTTTTTTTAGTATGTTTCTGCATTTTGGCGCGCCCCACCTTATTAATAATATACTTGTGTTGTTTGTACTTGGGCAGCGTCTGGAACCAGCTGTGGGCAAACTGAAATTTTTGCTGATTTACATTGCAGGCGGTCTGGGTGGCAATCTTATCTCGCTGTTCTGGGATATGCATACAGGGGATTATTCGGTGTCAGCAGGGGCTTCAGGAGCTGTTTTTGCACTTATGGGAGGTATGATCTATGTGATTATGCGACACAGAGGAAGAGTCGCAGATCTTACTATACGCCAGATGCTTATCATGGCAGCATTTTCTCTTTATTTTGGATTCGCAAGTGAAGGTGTGGATAATGCGGCTCATGCAGGCGGCTTGGTATGCGGTTTTCTGACAGCAGTGATAGTTTATCATCCCAGAAAAATATGGAAAATAGTCCCGTGATCCGGAGAGCTTTCTAAGGAGATAGATCCATTGTGTGCTTCTGCAATCTGTTTTACAATGGGAAGGCCAAGGCCGGTTCCGGATTCTTTTGTTGTAAAGAATGGCTGGAAAATAGTTGCCTGTTGTTCCGGGGAGATTCCACACCCATTATCCTGAATATTAATAGAAATACCGGGATTTTGCGGACAGGCAGATACAGTTATTTTTCCACCGGGGACTGGAACCGCTTCCCAGGCATTTTTCAGAAGATTAAGAAGCATCTGACGGATCTTGATCTGATCCAGCATCATAACAGGAAGAGAATCCGGGATATCTGTCACCAGTGTGATGTCGAGGTAATCCAGGGTTGGTTTGACAGAGGAAAGGATTGTTTTCAGATAAGAACAGACATCAGTACTTTTAGGCGTGATACGGTTTGCATTGTTGAAAGCAGAGAGTTCATCAAGAAGATCCTTGACGTAATCAAGATTATCCATGATATCGTCCCAATGTTTATATTCCTGAACTTCAGGATGGGCAGATGCGATCATCTGAAGACCGCTGTTAATAAGTGTTATAGGGTTTCGGATCTCGTGAGAAAATTTTGAAAGAGTATAATGAAATTCATTTTTTAGTTTGTCAACTGTATTGTCGTTGCACATATTATCACCTCGGAAAAATATTAACATCAGAAATTTCAAATATCAACAAGAACAGTATTGAAAAAATCGAGAAAATACGACAAAATAAGAATAATTAGAAATTTATTTTCAGAAGAGGAGGATACAAAAATGGGAGACTGTATATTTTGTAAAATAGCGAACGGAGAGATTCCATCAGCAACACTTTATGAGGATGAGGAATTTCGTGTAATTCTGGATCTTGGACCTGCAAGCAAAGGTCATTCTCTGATTCTGCCAAAGAAACATGCAGCAAATATTTATGAGCTGCCAGATGAAACTGCGGGAAAAGCAATGATCCTTGCAAAAAAAAATGGCAGGGAAACTGACAGATGCACTGAACTGTGATGGCTTCAATATTGTTCAGAATAATGGAGAAATTGCGGGACAGACAGTATTTCATTTCCACATGCATCTGATTCCAAGATATGAAGGAGACGGTGTAGGATTAAACTGGACTCCAGGAAATCTCAGTGATGAGGATAAGGAAGAAATTCTGCATAAAGTGAAAGAGTAACTGCAATTTACTAAAGAGAAGGGGGTGCGGACGTTTTCTTGGACTAAATTGCTATTCCTAAACTACGTCTATATTGAAATGGACTCATTCCACCTAACGATATTTTAATTCGAGTTTCATTATACCAATGTATATATTCGTCTAATTTATGTATAAATGAATCAATAGATGCATGGTTCCAGTCTCTTCCATAAAACATTTCATTCTTTAGACGACCAAAAAATCCTTCGCATGCAGAATTATCCGGAGAGCATCCTTTCTTTGACATAGAGCGGGTAAGACCGGCATTGTCCATGAGATTTATCCATTCCGGCCAACGATAATGACATCCTCGATCAGAATGAACTAGAGGATGCTCTGAAGGATCAAGTTGCTCAATAGCTTTTTGAAGCATGGTATTTGCAAGTTCGGAGTTTGGGGAAGTGCCAATTGTCCAGGAAACAACCATTCCATCAAAACAATCTATAATAGGGGACAGATAGATTTTGCCTGCTGGGATATGAAACTCTGTTATATCTGTAAGCCATTTTTCGTTTGGTTTTGTAGCTGAAAAATCACGTTTTATTATGTTATCAACTTCAGGAGTGATCTCCCCCTTATAAGAGTTATATTTTCTTTTTCTTGCTGCTTTAACGATTAATTGTTCCTCGTTCATTATACGACGGACTATTTTTTCAGAAACAATAATACCATCTTTTTTTAACAGACAATGTATGCGACGATAGCCATATATTTCTTTATTACATATAAAGAGCTCTTTTATTTGTTGGCGTAATTCTTTATATTTGTCTTTGCTCTTTATGCATTGTACCTGATAACAGTAGCTACTTTTAGAAAGCTTTAAAACAGGTAGCAGTTCATTTAATTTATATTTATTACGTAGGGCATCAATCAAGAAAACTTTTTCACGATTAGTCAATTGATCAAGATTGATGCCCTCCTCTTTTTTAAGATATCGCCTGCCTTTTCGAGAATGTCACGCTCTAATTGAAGTTTATATACATCGTTTTCGAGACGTTTGACTTTAGCTTCCAGTTCTGCTTTCTCACGTATTAATTGTTCGATGCTTTTATCTTCAGCAGGAGGTTGGATCATTTTCAAAGTTCTCCCTTCACCAAGTAGTTCTTTTCTCCAAATAGAAACAGCAGATGGAGTAACACCATATATTTCGGCTATCTGTGCTATCTTTAAGTTACCTTTGCATGATTCCATTACTGCTTGTATTTTTTCTTCTTGGGAACATCTTACATGAGGTTTAAAAGATTTACAACGTCTTTTACCTTCCTCTGGACAAAGTTCTTTAACCCATTGTATAAGAAGAGGTCTGCTTGGGTATCCAAGTGCTTTTACCGTCTGTAATACATTTCGGTCATGAGCAAAGTAATAATCAACAGCGTCTCTCTTTTCCCTGTCAGAAAATTTACTGACCTTTTTGCGTCCCTTATGAAGATCATTCGACTCTGAATACTCTCTATACCAACGCTTGAGATTTGATGCATCAGGGTAACCTAATTTACTAACTGTGTATGCTGCATTATATCCACAGTTGATATAAAACTTTACAGCACGGATGCGTTCTTCGTAAGAATACATATGAACCTCCTAACTTTTAGTTGGTCCAAGATTTTGTCCGCATCTCCGAAAAAATGAACAAAATTGATTATGAAGATTTTTATTTGAAATATCGTAAAGTAGCTAAATCATATGCATATGGAATTCTGAATGACTGGTATATGGCAGATGATATCAGTCAGGAAGTACTTTATAAAATGTACACCATGAGAAATGAGCTGAATTTCGAAAATGAAAAGATGTTGTATGCGCTGATACGGAGAGCTGCTGTAAACAAAGCAATGGATTATAAAAAGAAATCCAGTACAAAACATGAATTCTCCTGTCATGATGAGACCGCATCAATCCTGGATCGGAGAATTCATGTAAATGCAGAAGATCAGATATTGCGACAGGAAGAAAATAAATTTATGCATATGATACTGGAAAGATTCCGTGCAGAGCAGCCATTGAATTATGAAATACTGATTCAGGTAAAGTTTATGGATGTTTCTGTTGAAGCAGTAGCGGAGGAGTTCGGACTGACGAAGAGCGGTGTGAATAACAGGATTTATAAAGCGAAACGATGGTTAAAAGAAGAGTATGAAAAAGCCTACAAATAAAAGAAAACTCTGCCAGTCCTGAAAAAGGAGATGGCAGAGCCTTTCATTCAGAAATATTATTGTCAGGAGCGAGCACATTCTTCGATAAGATCTGTGATCTTACGGATGGAGTCTACGTGACCGTTACCTGCCATTGCATCAATATATTTCTGGCGGTTTGTATAAAGTTGGCGAATGGTATCCAGAAGTTTGGCTTCTGTGATTTCTTCCTCCTCTAGGACCATACTGAATCCCTGACGTTCGAAAGAACGTGCATTGAGAATCTGGTCACCTCGGCTGGCCTTAGCTGAGAGAGGAATCAGAAGGTTTGGTTTATGCAGTTCACTGATTTCACAGATTGCATTAGCTCCTGCGCGGGAGATTACAATGTCAGCAAGAGAGAACAGATCTGGCAGTTCGTCTTTAATGTATTCATACTGAACATATCCTGTAGTTCCTTTTAGGCTTTCGTCAGTTTTTCCTTTTCCACAGAGGTGCACAACCTGGAATTCTTTCAGAAGTTCCGGAAGAATCTTGCGGACATTATCATTAACAGAAGCTGCTCCGAGACTGCCGCCGATAACCATAAGAACAGGCTTATCAGCATTAAATCCGCAGAATTTACGTCCGGCTTCTGCATTTCCGGACAGAAGTTCCTGACGGATTGGGGTTCCGGTAAGAACGGCCTTGTCTGCTGGAAGATTAGATGCTGTTTCCGGGAAATTGCAGCATATTTTTGTTGCGGAAGAAAGACAGAGCTTATTGGCAAGTCCGGGAGTCATGTCAGACTCATGAATAAGTGCCGGGATTTTCAAACGGCTGGCTGCGATTACTACAGGAACTGTAACGAAGCCTCCTTTTGAAAAAACAACATCCGGTTTCAGCTGTTTCAGAATTTTTCTGGCCTGGCTGAAGCCTTTCAGTACACGGAATGGATCAGAAAAATTCTTGAGATCAAAGTAACGTCTCAGTTTTCCTGATGAAATTCCATAATAGGGGATACCAAGCTCTTCGATCAGCTTTTTTTCGATTCCTTCATAGGAACCGATATAGGAAATTTTGTAACCAAGCTCCTGGAGTCTTGGAATCAAAGCAATATTAGGGGTTACATGGCCGGCAGTACCGCCGCCGGTAAGTACGATGTGTTTCATTTGGATTCCTCCTGAATAGTCATATATTATCATTAAATATGAACTCTAACGGAGAAATTGTCAAGGAAAGATAGATTTACAGGTGAAAAATAATGGGAAATTTCAGCGATGAAGAACTGAAAAAATGGTTGGCTGAGGAATATAACAAAGAAATTGACGAAATGGAAAAAATCATGTTTCCAGATGGTAATATTCCTGATGATGGCGAAACTGAAGAAGAAGCCCGGGCTGCGTATGCAAGACTTGTGGAGAGACTGAAAGCAGACGGCATCTATGAAGAAGAAAATGACAGCGAGAATGCTGATGATCATAAAGAAAACAACGAAAAGACAGAAGAAGCAGAGAAAGTGAAAATTGTTTATCTGCCTGCAAAGCCTAAAAAGAGAAATAGGATTGCACGTGTAGCAGCTGCGGTATTGGTATGCGCTGCAGGTGTGTTTGCAGCTAGTATGACTAGTCAGGCTAATAGGAGTTATTTTATTGATACAGTTAAACTTTGGACAGGGAATGATACGAATATTGCGATTGAAAACGATGAAAATAACGAAAAGGCTAGTAAAGATGAAGATGAGGCGATATTTGAAATTGAACAAAAATTAGGAATTATTGTTCCTAAATTCATGTATAGGCCAAGCAAACTGAAATTTCAAGATTATATGATAAGTAGTGACTATGGATATGCATTAATTGAATATGAATATAAGAAAAAATTTTGTCAGTATATATTAATCAATATACTAAGAATAGTAAAAGTAGTGATGTGAATTTTGATGGAAAAATTATTAAAAAAGTAAAATTGGAAGATGAAGATACTACAATAGAAATAAGAAAAATACAAAGTGAAACAGATATACAGCCAAGCTATACAGCATCTTGGAAAGATGATTCAAAAATCTATCAAATTAGTTGTAAAATGGAAGAAGAAGA
>ENA-OUNH01000490-OUNH01000490.1-human-gut-metagenome-genome-assembly--contig:-NODE-490-length-11317-cov-3.046738_pt1 | contig 11317 bp, 10 predicted proteins | sample MGYA00242806_ERZ504814 | MGnify/ENA primary metagenome ERZ504814 (study PRJEB26092, sample SAMD00036389) | human gut metagenome | host: Homo sapiens | study: EMG produced TPA metagenomics assembly of...
TGGGTCTTGTGGCATCCATGGAGAAGAAAAACAGCGAGCAGAAGGATTTTGACGCAAGCTCCATCAATGCGGTGAAATCTTCCCTGATGGGACCTCTGGCCGGTATCGGTGATTCCATTTTCTGGGGCGTTCTCCGTGTAATCGCAGCCGGAATCGCAGTAGGACTTGGTGCATCCGGAAACGTTCTGGCACCGATCGTGTTCCTGCTTCTTTTCAACATTCCGTCTATTCTTGTGAAATATTACGGAACCTTCCTGGGCTACAAGCTTGGTTCCGAATACATTCAGAAGGTTTATGCAAGCGGTCTTATGAACATCCTGACAAAGGCTGCCAGCATTGTAGGTCTGATCATGGTCGGCGGTATGACTGCCAGCATGGTAACCTTTAACTCCACTTATGAACTCACCATGAAGGGTGAATCTGTTCTGAATCTACAGAACATGTTGGACCAGATCTTTATCGGCATTGTTCCCCTTGGACTGACTCTTCTGTGTTACTATCTGCTGAAAAAGAAAATATCAGCATCACAGTTCTGATCATCGGTGTTATCATCCTGAGCATCCTTCTCTCTCTTCTTGGAATTGCATAAACCTTAAGGATAAAGATCAGAACTATGAAAAGGCGGACCCCAGGTGGTCCGCCTATAAAAAACCTGGAAAAAAGTTATATTGAAATAACTGACCGCAAAAAGGGCAGTTGAAGAGTATCTGGCGGGATATAAATAAGCGGCAAATACGGATTATAAATATCTGCTCAATGCAAAATAAAGGAGACATAAGAAATGAAAGATTGGTGGAAGAATTCCGTTGTATATCAGATTTATCCAAGAAGCTTTAAGGACTCCAACGGGGACGGCTTCGGCGATCTCAAGGGTATTATTGAAAAGCTCCCTTACCTTCAGAATCTTGGAATCGATGTGATCTGGCTCAGCCCTGTTTTTGACTCCCCACAGGACGACAACGGTTACGATATCAGTGATTACCGGAAGATCTACGCGGGCTTTGGAAGTAACGAGGACATGGATGAGCTGATCGGAAAAGCTCATGAGCATGGTATCAAGATCATTCTGGATCTTGTTGTCAACCATACTTCCGATGAGCATGCATGGTTTGTGGAAAGCCGGAAATCAAAAGACAGCAAATACAGTGATTATTATATCTGGAAGGATCCGAAAGCAGACGGCAGTGAGCCAAACAACTGGGGCTCCAGCTTCTGTGGAAGTGCCTGGGAATATGATGAAGAGCGCGGCCAGTATTACCTTCATTTTTACAGCAGAAAACAGCCGGATCTCAATTGGGAAAATGAAACCGTCCGTAAGGAAATCTATGATCTGATGAAATTCTGGATGGACAAAGGTGCTGACGGATGGCGCATGGATGTGATCGCATCTATTTCCAAGGATCAGTCCTTCCCGGATTACCCGAAAACGGATGGACGCAAGTATTATACAGGAAAATATCACAGCAACGGACCAAGACTTCATGAGTTTATCCATGAGATGAACCGGGAGGTGCTTTCAAAATATGACTGTATGACGGTAGGTGAGGCGCCGGGCTCCACACCGGAGGTTGCAAGACTGTTTACAGATCCGGAGCGTGAGGAACTGAATATGATCTTCACATTTGAGCATATGAACATCGACCGTATTCCGGGCTCTGTAAACCGAAAGTGGGAATTGAAGCCTTTTGATCTCCGTGATCTGAAACGTGTTATGAGTGAGTGGCAGAACAAGCTTTATAACAAGGGCTGGAATGCTCTGTATTTTGAAAATCATGACCAGCCACGTGTGATCTCCAGATGGGGAAATGACACTACTTACCGCGAGGAATGTGCAAAGGCTTATGCTACCGTTCTCCATGGTATGCAGGGAACTCCTTATGTATATCAGGGAGAGGAGATCGGTATGACAAACGTGCAGTTCCCGCTGGAGGAGTACGAGGATATCGAGGTTCGTAATGCATATCAGGATCTTGTCGTTAAGAACAAAACCATTTCTGAGGATGATTTCCGCAAGGCAGTATGGAACAAGAGTCGTGACAATGCCAGGGTTCCTATGCAGTGGGATGACAGCGAAAATGCAGGATTTACAACCGGTAAGCCATGGTTCCGCCTTTCTGATCGTTACCAGGAGATCAATGTAAAAAAAGCTCTGGAAAAAAATGACTCCGTGTTTTATTATTATAAGGATCTGATCTGTCTTCGTCATGAGGAAGAGCTTCTCACAGAAGGTGACTATCAGCTCCTTCTTCCGGAAGACGAGAAGATCTTTGCATATTTAAGAACTTCCGACAAAGAGCAGTGGATCGTGGTGGCAAACCTTTCTGAGGATACGGTAAGTACAGAAGGTCTTGCGAAATATGTGTCCGATAAAGAGGATATTAAGATTGCAAACTATAAGGACAGAACAGGAATCAAAGCGGACTTAAGACCGTACGAGGCGTTTATGATGAGGATCCGGTAATTCCTGAGCTGTTGTATATGTAGTAGTAAAGTGGAAGAAAAGTCTCCGCTTTACAGAGAGCAGGTATGAGTATTTGTGCGTATCTGTACTGCCAAAGGATATCCGGGTGCAGTGCAGATGCGCTTTTTGCCTGTGAGGAAAAGACAAACAGGAGGAATTTATGGAAAAATATATCATTGCAGTGGATATGGATGGAACTCTTCTGAACAGTGAGAATAAGATTTCTGAAAGGAACAGAAATGTTCTGCAGCGTCTGATCGATGACGGACATTATGTGGTGCCGGCAACCGGAAGGACCAGAGAACTGATCCCTCGGGAGTTTTCTGTGCTCCGGGGTGTGAAATGGGGAATCGTGGAAAACGGCTGTGTTGTCTGGGATTACGATAAAAATGAGATGATCTGGCGAAAAACCATGCCAAAAGGAATGGTAAGTAAAATCCTGAAGGATGTGGAAAACAGCGACGCAAAAGGCTGGATCGCAGAGGCTTATGCAAACGGAATCGCCTATTCTGATGCGGATGCCAGAGATTATGTGGCATCTGTAGCGGATAAAGATCTGCTGGAAAAAACTTTTGTAGACTATTTTCTCAGCAGACATGTATATATTAAGGATTTTTATCATCAGAAAGATATTCTGGATCAGGCAGAGAAGATCAATATTTATTTTGATGATATGGAGACCAGCAGGGCACTTCGTGAGAAATGGAAGGATCTGGATGATGTGGCAGTGACTACTTCCATCAGCGGCAATGCGGAGTTTAATGCAGCAGGCGTGGACAAGGGTGTGGGTCTTGCCATGCTTCGCACAAAGCTTGGTATTGACCGGATGCATGTGATCGCTTTCGGAGATAATGAGAATGATCTGGAAATGCTGGAGGGTGCAGGTATCGGTGTTGCTATGGGCAATTCCAAACAGTATGTAAAGGATGCCGCCAATGAGGTGACCGGAGATAACGATCATGATGGTGTGGCGGAATTTCTGGAGAGGTTTTTCGGACTGTAAGCTGTGGTTGATCGTGCTCGTTGATATAAGGGACAGGGAAATGTATTTTTCTCTGTCTTTTTTATTTGCATTTTGGTGATATAAGGTATGATAAACGAAGAGGATGCGGGGATTGCTGGTTTTGACCGGTAGTTACCGGTGAAAATTATTTGAGGAGATCAGGAGGATATTTTTTAATGAAAAATCTGATACCAAAGCGTGTGATGGAGTATATCATTATCACATTTGCCGTTGTTCTGATGGATGTGGGAATTTATGTATTTAAGTTTCCGAATAATTTTTCCTTTGGTGGTGTTTCGGGTATGGCGGTTGTGTTTTCGCATTTTATTCCGATGACGTCTGCGCAGATCAACCTGGTGATCAATCTGATTTTGCTGGTGATCGGGTTTATTGTTCTTGGCCGGGATTTTGGAGTGAAGACGGCTTATGTTACGGTTGTTTCTTCTTTGCTTCTGAATGTGTTTGAGAAGGTTTTTCCTATGAACAGGGCGCTGACGGGGAATATTATGCTGGAGCTTTGCTTTGCGATCATTTTGCCGGCGCTGGCTGCGGCGCTGCTGTTTTTTGAGAATGCTTCGGGTGGTGGCACGGATATTGTGGCGATGATCATTAAGAAGTATTCTACGATGAATATTTCGGGTGCATTGTTTGCGGTGGATTGTGTGATCGTTGTTGTTTCGTTTATGGTGTTTGATCTTACTACGGGGCTTTGTTCTGTGCTGGGGCTTATGGCTAAGACGTTGCTGATCGATAAGTCTATTGAGAGAATGAAGCTGAATAAGTATTTTACGATCATTTCCAGTAAGCCGGATGAGATCTGTGAGTTTATTATGAATGGGCTGGATCGGAGTGCTACGGTTTATCATGGGGAGGGTGTTTATTCGCATAAGGATAAGAAGATTATTTTGACGGTTGTTGATGTGAGACAGGCGGTGCTTCTGCAGAGGTTTATTGATGAGGTGGATCCGCAGGCGTTTTTGATGGTTACTAAGAGTAGTGAGGTTGTTGGGAAGGGGTTTATGAGTTATATTTGATGCGATCGTATGGGGTTGTATGCTGATCGTAGGTGATTGTGTATGATTGTAAGCTGATGGAAATTAGGAGAGCGTTCTTTGCGGGCTGGATGGGCTGCGGGGCGCTCTTTTTTGTGGTGGATGGTGGATGGCGGATGCCGGACGCCGGGGAGACGGGTGCCGGTTTGCTCCGGGCTTCGTCGGGGGCTGGCTTCTAGGCTGCCGGAATTCTGCTAAAACCGTTTTTAAAAAGTCCGAACTCGCGGCTTGCTGCCGCTCAGACAGCGGACTTTTGAAAAACAACGCAGATTTCCGCCAGCCAAGAATCAGCTCCCCTCCTGCAGAGTCGTAGCCAACCGGCACCCGTCTCCCCGGCTGTTCGGTTCCGGGCGGGAGGTAGTGGTGGGGGTGTGGGGCGACTGGCGGAAGTGGGGATTGATGAGGGCTGGAGGATTGAGTGGATTCCCGGGAGTTGGATGAGCCATCAGCGCTGCGCTGGATGGCTGGGAGGAAAGGCTGAGTTTCTTGTGGAAGCCATCGTCGCTGTGTTGGATGGCTGATTGGTGTGTGAAGGTTTTGTGAAAGGGGTTTGACAGGTGGAGGTTTTTATGGTAGGATACACACTTGCGTAACAAATTTAATAAAAATGTAACAAAATGGCGAATGAGGAGCGTGGCGAAGTGGATTGTGAATGTCTGCCTGAATGGGTGGGTGCTGCTGCGTGGTTTTCTGAGAGGAGTTTTATTGTTTATGTTTTATAAGAAATTTGCTGCTGTTGTTCTGAGTGCTGTTCTTGTGGGTGTGGTTCCTTCTGTTGTTTTTGCGGATGTGGATGGTGTCAGTGCTGTGTCTGATGGAGATGTGGAGGAGCTTTCTATTGAGGATGATTTTTCGGATGGTGCGGATTCTATTTCTGCTTTTGCCAGTGCTCTGGCGGATAAGACGGTTTCTGAGGTTCAGGGGTATCAGGAGGCGAAGGCTGAGGCTGAGGTGATCGCACAGGAGAGGCTTGAGGCTGAAGCGGCTGCTGAGGCTGCGCGTAAGGCGGAAGAGGAGCGGAAGGCTGCTGAGGCTGCGCGTCTGGAGATGCGGCAGGGGATTGTGGATTTTGCGCTGCAGTTTGTGGGGAATCCTTATGTTTATGGTGGTACGAGTCTGACTAACGGGGCGGATTGTTCGGGGTTTGTGATGTCTGTGTTTGCGGAGTTTGGGTATGAGCTTCCTCGTGTTGCTGCAGCTCAGTGTTCGGCTTCTGAGAAGAAGAGTGTTGCGGATATTGAGGCTGGTGATCTGGTTTTTATGGTGAGGGTTGTATTGATCATGTGGCTCTTTATATTGGTGATGGCAAGATCGTTCACGCCAGTACAGCGGCTACAGGGATCAAGGTTCTGACTATGATTACCGGGCTCCGGCTGCGGTTGGTTCGTTTGTGGCTTAGGATATGGATATAAATGCTTTACTGATATGAAATATAGACTGTCTGCGGAGATTTTTTGGCCGGGTAGGCTGAAAAATAGCTGCAGGCAGTTTTTTTGCAGAAAAATAGTGTATAATTTAACCGAATCAAGTAAGTCTCCTGCGGGTTGCGAAAAGCAATAAGCAGTGGGTGGGGACTCGGAAAAAATTCAGAAAGGTTGTGGGGGTATGAATACGAAGGAAATCAGTGGCAGGCGGCAGATGGAGTTTTTGACGGGGTTTGATTTTGTCAGAGAAGCGGGTACTGTGGGGGAAGTGAAGGCGGCGAAGATGATCCGGGATACTTTGGACAGCTTCGGAGTGAAGAATCGGATGGAGGAGTTTGATTTTTGGGGTTTTCGGATCAACAGAGCGGTGCTTAAGGTTGTGGAGCCTTATCAGAAGGAGTATGTGGTGACCGGGTATGGAAGATGTGGAAATACTGGGGCAGAAGGTCTGAAAGCGGATTTTTTGTATGTGGAGAATGGAGATGCTGTCAGTCTTTCACGGGCGAAGGGTAAGATCGTTATGGTGAATGGCCGGGTGAGTGGTGATGTGTATCAGAGACTGGTGAGCGCCGGATCTGTTGGTTTTATCAGTGTGGAGGGTTCTCCGCTGGATGAAGGAGTGGACAGGGTTCCCTGTCAGCGCAGCCTGCCGATGATCTTTCCGGGGGATGCAGCAGAAGTGATAGAAGGATTGTCGGAGTCTGCAGAGGATATTCACAAGATGCAGGAAAAATATAGTGGCAGGATTCCGGGGGCGAATCTTCATTATAAGGACGCAGTGGAGCTGGTGACGGAGGGTGCGTCTGAGGTGTGCCTGGTTGTGGAACAGGATGTGACGGCGTGCAGATCCCGTAATGTAGTGGCGAGGATCGAAGGTACGGATAAGAAAGATGAGATCTTGACGATTACGGCGCATTATGATTCGGTGCCGGAGGGACCGGGGGCCTATGATAATATGGCTGGGGCAGCGATCATCATGGAGCTTTGCAGATATTTTCAGCAGTATAGACCGCGCAGGACTATGGAATTTGTGTGGTTTGGTGCTGAGGAGAAGGGTTTGCTGGGCAGCCGGGATTATATCAGAGTTCATGAGAGTGAGCTTGGAGCGCATCGTTTTAATATGAATGTAGATCTGGCCGGGCAGCTGATCGGAGGAAATGTTCTGGGAGTGACGGGAGAGGCTTCTGTTTGTGATAAGCTTCTTGAGATCGCTGACGGAGCAGGGATCGGAGCGTCTGTGAAGAATCAGATCTGGGGAAGTGATTCCAATTCTTTTGCATGGAAGGGATTCCGGCCATGACTCTGAACCGGGATGGTTTTGGCATGCATACCCGTTATGATACGATTGATCTGCTGTCTGCCTGGTCGTTGGAGAGAAGTGCGATCCTTCTGGGATGTATTGCAGATGAACTGGGGAATGCGGAGGTTTTCCCATTTGAGAGAAAGATGCCGGAGAAATTTATCGGAGAGCTGGATGAATATATGTGCAGATAGTAAAAATCTGATTTTATCTGCTCATAACTGGATATTTGTTATGGAACTGTGGGGACTTGTCTGTTTCGGGAAGAGTACAGACAAGTCCTCATAATTTATTCAATATTTTCAATGTTTATTGACTTTTATAATTCCGCAAGGGAACATGTGGCTTTGAGTCAGGGGGATATTTGCAGCTTTGTAAGGGATTCCCGGAACAGGGGGCAAGCGGAGATTCGCAATTGAACCAGTGGAATTACTTGATTTGATCAAAATACGATAAAACAATAAAAAATAATACAAAATAATTGACAGTAAGATATCAAACTGTTATACTGAAATCACAGGCTTTCCAGGGATCAATGCGCCGGATATTGTTTTGCGGAGTATTGATTTCTGGAACTTTTATCACAGAAAAATCAGGAATGAGGAGATAGGACCATGTTTACAGAAGAACGACAGAATGCAATAGAGAAATGTCTCCGCGAAAAAGGAAAAGTCAGGGTCAAAGAATTAAGCGAGATGTTTCAGGTTACGGAGGACTGTATCCGCAAGGATCTCAAGATCCTTGAAAATGCAGGCAGATTAAAGAGGACTTACGGCGGAGCGATCCTGTCACAGGAGTATCCTCTGGAGAGAAATGTAGTAGACAGGCGTATGTACAATCTTGATAAGAAGAAAGTGATCGCTGCGAAAGCCTTCAAGCTGATCAAAAATAACGAAACGATCTTTCTGGATGTTTCCACTACAAATATAGAGCTGGCAAGGCTTATCGCTTCGTCGGGTATGCATGTTGTGGTTGTCAGCAATATGATCGATATCCTGCAGGTCCTTGCTGCGAATCCGTCCATCACGGCCATAGGCACAGGGGGAACTATGTACCGTTCGGTGAACGGATTTATGGGAGCTGCGGCCATTGAGGTGATCAAGCAGTACAGCTTTGACCGGGCATTTTTGGGAAGCTGTGGCGTGGATATGACAGATTTTGCAGTTACTACATCCGGAGTGGAGGATGGATTGACCAAGAAGGCGGCAGTGCAGAGCAGCAGACATAAATATGTGGTTATGGAGAGAGAGAAGTTTTATTTTTAACGAATCTTATAAATATACACATTTTGATGATATCAGCGGGATCATTACCGATGAATTTCCGGATGATACCATTGTGAACATACTGAGGAATACCGGAGTGAAATTACTCTGAGTAGACAGTAACAAAGGGGGATTTTTACATGAAAGACTATATTCTGGAAACCTGTGTGGATTCTGTGGAATCCGCTATGGCAGCAGCCGAAGGTGGTGCGGACAGATTGGAGCTTTGCAGCAATCTGATCATCGGGGGAACAACTCCCGGCCCATGGCTTTTTGAGGAAATAAGGAAGCGTTCGGATATCCGGATCCATGCGCTGATCCGTCCGCGGTTTGGAGATTTCTGTTATACAGATGCGGAATTTTCCATGATAAGGAATGCAGTAAAGGATTTCCGCAAAATGGGAGTGGAGGGTGTCGTGGTAGGTATCCTGAAACCGGATGGCACCTTGAATATGGAACAGATGAAAGAACTGATGGATGCGGCGGGAGATATGTCTGTTACGCTGCACAGGGCTTTTGATGTGTGCGCAGATCCGATCGAGGCTATGGAACAGGCAATCTCGCTGGGAATCGATACGATCCTTACATCCGGACAGAAGAATACCTGCCTTCAGGGTGCGGAGCTTCTGAAGGAACTGGAAACCAGGAGTCAGGGACGTATCACCATCCAGGCGGGGAGTGGCGTCGGTGCGGAAGTGATCCGCCAGCTTTATCCCCTTACCGGGATCAAGGCTTATCATATGAGCGGCAAGGTTGTAACGGACAGTGCGATGCAGTTTCGCAAGGAAGGTGTCAATATGGGACTTCCGACATTCAGTGAATATGAGATATGGCGTACAGATATTGAAAATGTTCGTGCTGCAAAGAAAGTTCTGGAGGAATTATAATGGCTGAGGGGAAGATTTTTCTGAAAGAAAACCGTGATCGGATCGAAAAAAATATCGGGAGCAGATGATGGGGTTACCGCAGGTTTTTGCGGAGATTGATAAAAAGCTTGCGGAATGCACAGACGAAGTGGCTCTGGCGTGCAAATATTTATATGCGTTCATGCCGTACAGTGATATCGGAAATTACGCGTTTGAAGTATTCCTGGATTATGCGGAGAATGGCGTATATTTATGGAAGGAAAACTCCGGGGTGGCAGAGCTGCCGGAGGAAATCTTTTTGAATTATGTGCTGTTTCATAGAGTAAATGAGGAGGAGATCGCACCCTGCCGTACATTTTTCCGCAGGGAGATCGGAGAGAGAACTGAGGGAATGAGCTTCCGGGAAGCTGCCCTGGAGGTGAACTACTGGTGTGCACAGGAGGCTACCTATCATTGTACAGATGATCGTACCCTGTCTGCACTTGCCGTATACCGCAGAGGAAACGGAAGATGCGGAGAGGAATCTGTATTTACCGTTAATGCACTGAGAAGTGTTGGTGTACCTGCCCGTCAGGTATATGCACCAAAGTGGTCTCATTGTGATGACAATCATGCCTGGGTGGAAATCTGGTGCGATGGAAGCTGGTATTTTCTGGGAGCCTGTGAGCCGGAAGAGATTCTGGATCTGGGGATGGTTCGTCAATGCATCTTCCCGCTCCATGATGATCAATTCCAGAATTTTCGGTTCACAACAGGCAAGACGGAGATGTGATTGAACATCCGGATGTGACCTCAGGGTGAACCAGCTTTCCAGATATGCAAAACAGTTGATCTGGAGCTGTTTGTGACAGAAGAAGACGGAACTCCTGTGGCAGATGCGGAAGTTAGCTTTGAACTGTTGAATTATGCAGAGCTGGTTGCAATCTCCCGAAAGAAAACAGATGCAAACGGGAAGGTCGTGCTCAGGACTGGAAAAGGAAGCCTGTTTGTTTCCGTGTGGAAGGAAGATAGACATGTGACTGCCATTTTGGATACGCGTGAAATTTCTGCGCAGACACTGGTTCTTGCAGGAAAAAAAGCAGAAAAATCAGCAGAGGAGTGGGTGGCGTTCGATATGATCGCACCTTCGGATGCTCCTGTTAACACGAAAAGACCGACAGAAGAGCAGAAGCAGACAGGTGCGCAAAAATTCCGTCAGGCGACAGAAAAGCGGCTTGCGAAAGTAAACAGTTTCTTTGGAGAAGAAGCAGGGAACGCACTGGAAAACAGTAAGGGAAATCATCAGGAAAATTCAAAAATTTCTCGATGCAGAAACACCAAATGCACTTTGGAAAAAAGGCGCTTCTGGATCAGTTGAGCCTGAAAGATTTCAGAGACTGTAAGGCGCAGGAACTTTTGGAGCATCTTGAGGAGGCATGTGTATGGGGACATACGTTTCCTTCGGAGATTTTTGCAAAATATGTTTAAATCCAAGGATTTCAAGGGAACAGCAGAGTGCGTACAGAAGAAAAATTCAGGCATTTTTTACAGAAGAGCAGAAAACACAGTTTCAGAAGAATCCAAGAGAGATCTGGAATTGGATCAGCAAAAACATTCAGGAAGAACCGGCATATGAATATGAAGAGCTTTTAACAACCCCGGCGGGAACGCTTCGCTATCAGAGGGCAAGTCTGGAATCGAAGAAGGTGTTGTTTGTGGCGATCTGCCGTACACTGGGCGTTCCGGCAAGATTAAATCCACTGGATGGAGAAATGCAGTATTATGGGGAAAACGCATTTTTGAATGTGGAAAACTCGGAAAAAACAGAAGAAGTATGTGAAAAAACAGCACAGATCCATTTGGAATCCGGGGACGATACGAGATGGGTCTATATGCAGAACTGGACGATTGCGAAAAATCAGAGACAGGTTATCTCTGGCAGACCCTGCAGCTTGGGGAAGGATATC
>ENA-OUNH01000491-OUNH01000491.1-human-gut-metagenome-genome-assembly--contig:-NODE-491-length-11314-cov-3.478412_pt1 | contig 11314 bp, 17 predicted proteins | sample MGYA00242806_ERZ504814 | MGnify/ENA primary metagenome ERZ504814 (study PRJEB26092, sample SAMD00036389) | human gut metagenome | host: Homo sapiens | study: EMG produced TPA metagenomics assembly of...
ACAAGAATACATAAGGTTTGATAGAGATAAGGCAACGAACTGATTGCAAAAATGATGATGGATTCAAGAAAAAATATGTGCAGTTAGTCTTGATATTGATGATAATGATTTTGGATAAATAGCGAAGGCGAAGAGGTGTTTAGAGCAAATATTGACGCAATAAAAAAGCAAAAAGTCATGATTGAAAGAGTTTTGTATGTACTAAAGCAAAAAGAGAAAATCTTAAAAGAAGCGATTGATGAGCAATGTAAAGCTGGAATTGGCGTTACATATACAGAGTACAAAAAGGAATGGGTGGTACGTATGAGGATTTTATGATAGTAGATAATCAGGCACTTTTAATATTTGAAAAAAATTGCGTACGAGTATCAATGAATCGAGCCCATATTGAACAGTACAACAAAAAATATTTGAAGATAAAAAATATGGGAACGGTATTATAAACAACACTAATAAGGAGGAAAGGTTATGCTGGTTAATACATTAGACATTATGGCCTCGGATGGAACGAAAATGAAGGCATTATTGTATGGAAATAAGGGAAAACGTATAGTCATCCATGTTCATGGAATGGCTGGGAACTTTTATGAAAACACATTTATTGAACCAATCGCATTAAAATGTGAAGAAAGCAATATTGATTTTCTTTGCTTTAATAATCGAGGACATGATTATATTGCCGATTGTGAAAAAAAGTCTGAAGATGGAGTGGAGTATTTTAGCGCAGGAGCTGCATATGAAGACTTTGTTGAGTGCGTATATGATATTGAAGGCGTTGTTCACTGGGCACTTGAAAATGGGTATGAGAGTATAGTCTTACAAGGGCATAGTTCTGGTGCGAATAAGATAGTTTATGCGTATAATAAGATGAAATTGTCCTTGGAAGAAAAAGAAAAAATTAGGGGAGTGATCTTAATTTCTCCGTGTGATGATATTGGCATCTATGAGGAAGAAATAGATTCGGAAAAAAGACATGATTCAATGAAAATGGCAGAGGAGAAAATTGCAAATAAGAATGAAATGGAATTGATGCCGATAGGAACTTTTTTTGACTATTTATTGTCGGCGAAAACATTTTTTGAAAATTTCAAGGATGGCTCCCCGTTAGATATGTTCCCATACCGTAAAGGAAGTTTGATTGATTGTGATTTGAAAAATATACAAACACCAATGCTGCTGTTATTTGGGGACAACGGTGATTTTGTTTTGCAAGATATGGAAGAAATTAAAAAAATGTATAGTGAAGTATTAGGAAATGGTTTTGAATTAAGAGTAGTTCATGGGGCAAATCATGGATATAAGGATTGTGAGGCACAGCTTGCGGGAATGATTGCTGACTGGATGGGGAAAATGGATTTATGAACAGTTTTGACGAAAAGGTGTTATATGCACTAAAAAGGGAAGACTATCCAGATTCAGCATATGTATATGATTTGAAAATAGTTGAACGAAATTGCTCGAATGTTCAAAAAACATTTGAAAAATTCAATGTGCTGTATTCGATGAAAGCGAATCCTAATATTAGTATACTCCAGACAATAAAAAGAATGGGAATTGGGATCGATGCGGCATCTAAAGAAGAAGTTGATATTGCATATAAATGTGGATTTATAACACAACAGATTTTTTATTCATCGCCAGGTAAATCGGAAAAAGATATAACTGAAAGTATAGACAGATGTATTATAATTGCAGATTCTATTGGTGAGGTCGAACGAATATGTGAAATCGCAAAAGAGCGTAAAGCTGAGTTAGATATCGGTATCCGTATTAATGTAGAAAATGCAGACATAAAGAATAATGCGTTTGAAATTATGAGCGGAATTCCAACAAAATTCGGTATTCGATTAGAACAACTTATAAAGGTCATAGAAATATGCTCAACCTGTATGGTTAATATTGTAGGAATACATGTTTATTTTGGAAGCCAGATATTGTCTGAGAATGTTATCAAACAAAATTTTTATCAAATTCTTGAGTGCGCGAGAAAAACGTTAAAAATACTGGATTTAAAGTTTGTAAATATCGGAGGAGGATTTGGCATTCCATATAAAAATGAAGAACCATTGGATTTGATGGAAATTATTGACAATAAAAATTTCAGAAGGAGCCGATGAACTTTCAAAAAAAGGTGTTATTTGTAATCTGGAGTTGGGAAGATATTTAGTAGCCAATGCGGGAGTCTTTGTTTCCAGAGTTAATGATATAAAAGATGATGGAAATACAAAGTATATTGTGCTCTCGGCAGGAATGAATGGCTTTTTTAGACCAATATTTACTAGTGAGTTTCATATGTTGAGAAAATTAGGGCTAGTAAGTGGAGAGAGAGAGAAGGTTACTGTTGTAGGTAATTTGTGCACACCGTTAGATCAATATTACAAAGACTATCTAATGGAACGGTTAGAAGTAGGTGATATGGTAATATTTGAAAATGCAGGCGCATATGGGTACTCAATGAGTATGCTGAAATTTTGTAGTCATAGTGAGCCACGTGAAATAATTATTTAATTAAGGGGTTTAAAATGGATAGTTTGAAAGAACTAAGAGCTATTTCATTAGAGAAAACAAAGCCGGATGAACGTAAGATCACTGGGATTTGGGCGACAGATTGTCTTTATAATCCAGTAGGAAATGGGAGAGTCTTTCAATACAAGTTTATAGTTGTGCAAACACTATATGGACAAGGATGCGCATATAGCACGCATACGAATTATAGTGCAGAAGAACTGAAATGTCTGATAGGAAGGGATTGCCTGTCGAAATTTATTACGGATGTTGCAGTGCAAGTTGCATGTTTGGATTCCCTTGCTAATTGTATAGAAATCAAAAATCCATCAGAAACGATTGAACTGGAAGGAAAATCGGAAGATAAATTACATGAAAGAAGTACGTTGATTGTCAATGAGGCAAAAAAACTCTTGGGAAACTTGGAATCGAAAAAAGTTGTGAATGTTGGAGTTGTAGGAGATATTATAAGGGCATTTCTTGAAGAAAAAACTTCTGTCATAGGAACCGATTTTGATCCGAATATTACAGGAAAGAAATTATTCGGAAAAGCCGATATATATACAGGAGAAGAAACGATTCAGCGTTTAAAAGAAGCTGATTTGGCTGTTGTTACAGGAATGACACTGACGACCAAAAGTATAGATGATATTATTCGCGTATGTGAAGAATATAAAACAAAATTGATCGTTTTTGCGGAGACAGGAGCAAATATGGGACAATTCTATGTGAATCATGGAGTTGATATTTACATTGGGGAACAGTATCCTTTTTATATTTATGATGGGAAAAGTAGCGTTAAAATTACAAGAAAGAGCCCTCGCTGAAAAACCATCGATAAGGAATTGTTAAACTGGAAGCAAAGAAAAGGCAGACGCTAAAGCTGCAGAAGAAGCAAAAAAGGCAGAAGCAGAATCTGTTCTGAAAAAACTGCTTGCCGAAGGCATGAGTGCCGATGAAATCCTCGCAAAACTGAAATAACACGAAAAACCCGTGATGGACAGGCATAACGTGCCGTTCATTACGGGTTTTAGGGTTATAAGAACATAAGTTTATCCAGCGGTAACATCAAACTGAAAATATGCCGGAAGGTTGAACTTTTTGATAAACGCATGGTGCTGGGCGTGATAGTGCCGTAGATCGTATCCCAAATGATGCAGTTCCAGCAGCTTCACCAGCACCAGATTGAGGTGAATCCGTTTCGCTGCGGAAATCTGTGCCGCGTCCAACCCGCGCTTCGTCATTTGATAGACTTCATCACTGTCCAGCATCAGGTGGGATGTGAAAGCATTATGCTCGTAAAGACGGATGTGCCTATCCTTAATGGTCAGAAACTTGTTCAGGGTATGCAAGTCCATAAGCAGCTGATGTTCCAGATAATGCCCCAGCGCATAGCCGCACACCATCTGCTTCGTCTGTTTGTCCAGCTGGCGATTGATAAGGATCAATGGCTTATCAAAATAGAGCGAAAGTAAACCCAACATATCTTTAATGCGAGATGTTTCACTGATGTCCAGACTGCAACTGCGCGCAATCTGTTTGATGTTGCGAGTTCCGGCATTTTGGACAAGTTCGTTGGCGGTTTGGTGAATAAATGCAGAATCCATAATGTGATCTCCTTCCGGGGATAGCATAGTGAATAGAACAGTGGTTCACAGGTTCATTATTCGTTCCTTTTCTCGTTTTTGTTCTCGGTACTTAAAATAGGCTTTGTGCATTTCATACATGATGCCGTCCATATCCTGCGGGGTCAACTCTCCGCTGGCAAATAGCTCAGTAAGCTCAAATGCGAGATGCTGGGCTTCTATTTTGCCCTTTTTTCCGTAGGCTTCGGCGGCACGTTCGATAAATAAAGACTGATCCGGCTGTAAATAGGTCAGAGGTACATGGAATATATCGGCCATCTTTTCAAGCATTTCAATACTGCGAGGGTAGCGGCCATCACGCTCCCATCCAATGATTGTTCGTTTGTTGATACCCAGACATTGTGCCAATTCGTCCTGTGTTAAAGAATGTTTCTTTCGTAGATCGCGAACTTTCTCTCCAAATTTCATGTTTGCAACCTTTCTATGGTGTAGTTATCGTGCTGTAACAATGTGCAATGGAATCTGTGAATATTCAATCTGAAAGATGCAACAAATTTTCACATTTACATCTTGACACGGCGACACGACTTGCTTATAATATATGCTATATTCTATCATCTTTTGGATTATTATACCGTAAAAAATGTGAATATGCAAGCTGAAAAAGGTGAAAAAAGAACGGAAGTTCAAAAGGTGAAATTGAATAGAAAAAAGAAACTTAAACCAACACAAAGGAGGCCGTAAGAAGATGAGCAACGGAGAACATGAAATCCGCACCCCAAAGGGGCTGCGGATCGGGAATCGCAGTGTCGTTGATGGAAAGAATATGCTTCAGATCAAGCGTGGTGGCTGTGAAGATTATATTTCCGCTGAATCTCTGGTGGAGTGTATTCACGGCCTTCCCGTAAAGAATATCGAATTTTTCACAGCAGAGAACCAACGGAAAGAAGCCTGAAGCAGAGTGCTTCATCGGACACTGAAAGCGCAGAGGTGGAATCTTAGGCGGCACCTGGTTAGCCGACCAGCTCCATCAGACGTTCTTTTGGGTCTACAATATAATATCTGTTTGTTTAGAGCGATACCGTAGCAATATGTGATATAGGCCGGAACAGAATGAGCGAATGCAGTGCAGTAGTGCGCCTGCAAGTAGTTCATCCTGTTCCGGCTTTTTTTATTTTTCAAAATTTTTTGAAAAACTGTATTCCAAAATGGCTTTGCGGATTCCTATTAGTATAGGGACTTCAAACAAATAGAAAGCAGCAAGAGGAATCTTAGATTCCCGTTCAAAAAAACGGGTGAATCTGAGACGATTTTTGCTGCTTTTTCAGTTCACCCGAAGCCGAAAGGCAGAAAGGTGGACAAAATGCTTACATTAAAAAAGGTCAAGGAACTGGTAGAAGCACCTTCCCATGCAAAGCGCACTCCTTCTCCCAAGATGCTTTTCGAGGAAGGTATCGTGCTGCTTCGCAGGGAATTTGATCAGGGCAGTCATCTAACGGTTTACAACAGCGGCTATGTTTTGTTTCTGCAGGTAAGCGAAATACCGTGTTCCATATCCATGACTGCCAGGGCGACTATGCCTATGATGCAGCAGAGGGAAAGGGCGATGTAATCGAGGAAGAGTATTTTGAAAACTGCGAGTGGCATATCCGTGCTTTGTTTGAGGGTGAGCGGAAGATGGAAGATAATCAGGCAAAGTGCGAGGGCGCAGGGCGAAGCAATGTGTGCGTTTCCTACCACGCATTATCGGAGGACTGGAGTGAGATTGCTGACCGCACGATCAATGTGTTGGAAAAGATCATTGAGAATGAAGCTGTTCATGCGATGCTGGCTGTTCTGACAGATAAACAGCGTGACCTCATCCATCAGCAGTTTGTTCTTGGAAAGACCCATCAGGAAATTGCAGACGATATGGGAATATCGCGTGGGTCGGTAACAAGAGCGGTCAATCAGGCTCTTGAACGGATTCGCCGGAAATTTGATTTTGAAGCACATTATGAATTGGCAGCAGGAGGTTTAGCATGAGAGGGGAACGTCAGATGAACAAGAAATCACAGCGGTTGGAGGACGGTGCAAGCGGTTCTCCTTATATAAATAGGTGTGGCGAGTATACCATCGAGGTCGAATTTGCTGGTAGCAGTTCTCTGGAAAGCTGCATTGCAGCCTATCTCAATGAAAAATATCAAATCACATAAAAGCAAAATATTCGATTATACGTTAAAAAGAATTGACCTGAAGAAAAAATCGAAAAATTTCTAAAAAATTTTTTGAAAATTGTATTCCAAAAAGGCCCTGCGGATTCCTATTAGTGTAAGGGGTACACAAAAGGAATCCTTACAGATGAACCTTGAAAATTGAATAAGCCATCCCAGAGAGATACTTCTGGCACTGAATGTGCATCCTGCGCGTCTTACCAGAGAAAACGCCGCTGAAATATGGGGCAGGAACGGGCTGGGGCAGAATGGCAAAGCTCAAATAACAGCAGATACACTGCGGTGGAGCAAGGAAACGTGTTCCACCGTAGGAATGTACTGTTATTTCCAATAGTGCAAATCCAATCCGACAGGGGGTGATGAATTTACATGGAGTACCCGTATTTCAAAGGTCTTGAAGCAGACCGATACAGCTTTTACCGTGTGCCGAAGGCACTGGTCAAGGCTGATCTGTTTCAGAAGATGTCCGGGGACGCCAAGCTGCTGTATGCTGTGCTGCTGGATCGCATGAGCCTTTCTATTAAGAACGGCTGGCAGGATAAGCACGGCAACGCCTATATCATCTGTACGATAGAAGAAGTCATGGACTCTATCCATTGTGCAAGACAAAAGGCAGTCAAGCTGCTGGATGAACTGGAACATGAATTCCGGCTCATTGAGCGGCGCAGGCAGGGCTTGTGCAAACCCAATCTGCTGTATGTGAAAGACCTTTATGCGGGGCTTTCGCAATCGAACTACTGGAAGTATGAAAATCATACTTCCGGCGGTTTGAAAAACGAACTTCCGGGAGTTCCAAAATCAAACGGAAGTAATACTGAGAAGATAAATAAGACAGATAATAGTGAAACTGATCCTATCTATCCGACTGAATTACAGGAAGAAGAACAGTACCGCCGCTATTTCAAGGAAGCTCTGGAACTGGAAATTCTGGAACAGGGCTATCCGGCAGATAAAGCGGTTCTGTATGAGATTCTGGAACTGCTGGTGGAAACCGTCACCAGCAGAAAGAGGTTCCTGCGCATCTGTGGGGAAGAAAAGCCGAGAGAGGTGGTGAAAAGCCGCCTGATGAAGCTGGATTCCTCGCATATCCAGTACATATTGGAGTGCTTAAAAGAAAACAGCACTCAGATTCGGAACATCAAGCAATACCTGCTGGCAACACTCTATAACGCACCTGTGACCGTGGATAGCTATTATTCCGCACAGGTTCGGCGTGAATTTGGGTGGGGCGGCAGAGTAGATAAAAACTAGGAGGACAACCCCATGAACATCGTATTCATGAGTATGGACACGCTGCCCTCTACGCTGTGGGCGCGTGATCTGTATGACCAGATGTACATTCGCAGTGATTTTCGCAAGTGGTTCCCGCGTATGTGCCAGTATGGTTTCATCGAGGGCCGCGACTACGAGTATATGCCCCGTGTCCGGCTGCAGGATGAGGGCGGGCGCACGGTCCAGCGGTATGTGAAAGACTACCGCATCACGCAGGACATGGCAAAGAAGCTCTGCAAGCTGCACCATACGGCAGTCGGTGCGGCGTACCATCCGCAGCCGTTTGACTGGGATGCGCTGCTGGGCCTGCTGCATAAGAAGCCGCCGCGTCGAAGCAGCTATGAAGCACAGTTGAGCGATTCCGATTCGCTGGTGACAACCACGCAGATCGCCAAAGAGTACGGCTGCGGAGCAAAGGTGTTCAATCGGCTACTGCACTTGCACGGCATCCAGTACCGGGCCAACGGCCAGTGGGTACTTTAATTCGGAACACCACGGTAAGGGCTATACGTCCAGCCTGACGTTCCGGCTCCAGCGCAGCGATGGTTCCGAGGTGGAAAAGCTGCACACGGCATGGACGCAGAAAGGCCGAAAGTTCCTTTACAATACTTTGAAGCGGCGCGGGGTGCTGCCGCTGGCTGAACAGGGAGGTTAAGCCTATGAATTTCACAGATAATCCGTTTGAACGCATGATGCGCCAGCGTCCGGGAACGGACAGCGGCCATCCCTGCAAGCACTGCCGCCACAAATGGGAGTGCGGCTATCTGCTGCACCAGTGTCGCAAGAAGTTCCGTTCGGTTCTGGGCGACACCGCGCCGCCTGCAGCCGGGGCAGTCCGCCCCTGATGCAGCGGCGATAGATGGGAGGTGAACAGCCGTGCAGGAAGAAGTCAACGAGAAAACCATTTCGCTGTGCATCAAAGGAGGGAAAATCACTGCACAGATTTTGAAAGCAGCCCTGATAAAGCTGCTGGCAGAGATGGATAAGAAAAAGCAGCGAGGGAAAGGAGAAAAAAGGCAATGTAAGAAAACAGGTCGGCAGAGCATTAAGAGCCTGCAAAAGAGCGGCGCACAGATCACGAACATCGTGGTTACGGACAATAATATCAAGTCTTTCGACCGGGTGGCCCGGAAGTATGGCATTGATTATAGTCTGAAAAAAGTAGAACAGGAGGGAAAGAGCGAATATCTGGTCTTTTTCAAGGCCAAGGACGTGGATGTTATGACCGCCGCCTTTAAGGAGTACACCAACGAAACGATGAAAAAGCAGAAGCGCGAATCGGTACGCCAGAAGCTGGAAAAGGTGAAAGAGGAACTCTCCAACCATCGCCAGCTGAAAAAAGAAAAGAAGAGGGAACAGGAGCCGATACGATGAAAAATCCGAAAACACCTGTCCGCCTGCCGCGCAAAGCACCGTCCAACCAGACGGGCGGCACGGCATGGGGCAAAAAAATGGCTGCAGAGTTCAGCAGGATGATGCAGTCGGCAGACATGAAAAAGCTGATCCTGCTGAATTTTCCGTACATCATCGCCTTTTACATGGTGGAGAAAGCCGCATGGCTCTACCGCCATTGCAATGGCGATTCCGTGGTGGACAGGCTGATGGTTCTTTTTATGAACTTTGGCCTGGCCTACAAAAGTGTCTTACCCAGTTTTCACCCGTTCGACCTGATGGTGGGGCTGGTCGGCGCAGCTGCGCTGAAAGCAGTAATCTACTTCAAAGGGAAGAACGCGAAGAAGTATCGGCAAGGCGAAGAATATGGCTCTGCCCGATGGGGCAACCAGAAGGACATCGAACCTTTTATTGACCCGGTATTCGAGAACAACGTCATCCTCACACAGACCGAACGGCTGATGATGAGTGGTAGACCAAAGCATCCGAAGTATGCTCGGAACAAAAACGTCATTGTGATCGGCGGCAGCGGCAGTGGCAAGACACGGTTTTACGTCAAGCCCAATCTGATGCAGATGCCCCAAAAGGTCAGCTATGTCGTGACGGACCCCAAGGGTACGATCATTATCGAGTGCGGAAAGATGCTCTCGGATGCCGGGTATAAGATCAAAGTCCTGAACACCATCAACTTCAAAAAATCCATGCGGTACAATCCGTTCCATTACATCCGCAGCGAAAAGGATATTCTGAAGCTGGTTAACACCATCATCGCCAACACAAAGGGGGATGGCGAAAAAATCCGGCGAAGATTTCTGGGTCAAAGCGGAACGGCTGCTCTACTGCGCACTGATTGGTTACATCTGGTATGAAGCCCCGGAGGAGGAGCAGAACTTCTCCACGCTGCTGGAGTTCATCAACGCAAGCGAAGCCCGCGAGGATGACGAAAACTTCAAAAATGCCGTGGACGAGCTTTTTGAAGAACTGGAACAGAAGAAACCGGAGCATTTTGCAGTTCGCCAGTATAAGAAGTATAAGCTGGCGGCAGGCAAAACGGCAAAATCCATCCTCATTTCCTGCGGTGCCAGATTAGCCCCATTTGATATTGCGGAGCTGCGTGATCTTATGGCCTACGATGAAATGGAACTGGATTTGCTGGGAGATCGCCGCACTGCCTTGTTCGTTATTATTTCCGACACGGACGATACGTTCAATTTCGTGGTGTCCATCATGTACACCCAGCTTTTCAATCTGCTTTGTGACCGTGCAGACGATCAATGCGGAGGTCAGCTAAAGTATCATGTGCGGCTGTTGCTCGATGAGTTTGCGAACATCGGGCTGATCCCGAAGTTCGACAAACTGATCGCTACCATCCGCAGCCGTGAGATTTCGGCATCCATCATCTTACAGTCGCAGAGCCAGCTGAAAACCATCTACAAAGATGCCGCAGAAACAATCATCGGCAACTGCGACACCATGCTGTTCCTCGGCGGCAAGGAAAGTTCGACGCTCAAAGAAATTTCCGAAACGCTGGGAAAAGAAACAATCGACCTATATAACACATCCGACACACGCGGTCAAAGCCCATCCTTTGGTACAACCTACCAAAAGACCGGAAAGGAGCTTATGAGCCGGGACGAGCTTTCTGTCATGGACGGCAGCAAGTGCATCCTGCAGCTGCGCGGAGTCAGGCCATTCCTCAGCGACAAATTCGACATTACCAAGCATAAGCGGTACAAAGAACTGTCGGACTTTGATAAGAAGAACGCTTTCGATGTGGAACGCTACCTGAAGCACGAACTAAGGCTGCGGATGGATGAAGAATTTGATTGCTACGAGGTGGATGTGTCCGAAGAAAGCACGGCATAGGAAGGAGGCCATTATCCGAAGTAAATACACCCGCCCGCCTGTCCGGGCAGACCCCGTGGCAGGTAACTTGTCCGACTGATCTCTACATTTTGCGATTCCAAAAGGCTGATTTTTATGAAAATGAAAGGAGAAGCCAGAATTGCAGGAGCAGGCAGCACCGAAGATGTGCCAGCCTGTTTTTCTTTTGGAATCGTGTTTTTTATCAATGCTGCAATCTGGCGAAAAAACGACTATGGAATTCTTCAATCAGGCTATTACCGTTCTGCAGACTCTCGTTGTTGCCATCGGCGCGGGCCTTGGCGTTTGGGGCGTTGTAAACCTCATGGAAGGGTACGGAAACGATAACCCTGGCGCAAATGCTCATGTACGGTAAAGTATCACAAGAAAATTATGTCGAATTGACAGCCGCCTCCGCTATACCGAATAAGGAAATAAAGAGTCCTCAAATTTTGCGCTACTAAATGAAGACGAGCGGAAGTA
>ENA-OUNH01000492-OUNH01000492.1-human-gut-metagenome-genome-assembly--contig:-NODE-492-length-11299-cov-2.711153_pt1 | contig 11299 bp, 10 predicted proteins | sample MGYA00242806_ERZ504814 | MGnify/ENA primary metagenome ERZ504814 (study PRJEB26092, sample SAMD00036389) | human gut metagenome | host: Homo sapiens | study: EMG produced TPA metagenomics assembly of...
GTTGAATGTATTAGGTGCGGAACCGAATGAAGTGCTGAAGGAAGTGATTCCTCTTACCAGAATGGAACATACTTCTGTAGTGGAAGGAAAGCTGGAAAAGGCTCACACCGAAGAAGCAGGAAAGCGTGCTTCGGATGCTGGATGTGATAATTGAAGAGATGATGAAATAGAAGCTGTCTGCGAAATTGCCGCAGGCAGTTTTTTGAAAGCTGTATATGCAATAAAACACATAAAAATATGCGATTTATGATGAAAGTGATTGCAAGATTTGATATAGTAATCCTAAAAGCATTATAAAACTAATTCTTAAAGGATGACTATAATATGAAAAAGGGATATGTGGGATTATTGGCATGTGCGTCAGGAATTCTGATCGGACTGGGAATCAGCCGGCTGGATCTGACAGGTTATCTTGAAAAAACACAGGAGCAGGAATATCACCCGGTAGAAAGAAAGGTGCCTGAATCAGTAGAAAGCAAGCTGAAAGATCCAAAACAGTGCTGGCTGTGTGGAAGCGATGAACGGAGTATGATGGATTATTTCCGGAAGTTTGACGATCTGGGAGTGATCTGTACCAATCACTGGTATGTGATGGATATGCATATCCGGAATCATGATGAGGACGGGAATCTTACCGGCCCGCAGGGAAACGGGCATATGGGTTATACCGGGACAGGAGAAGGCGGCTGCTTTTTCCATACGGAGCAGATGTCGGATTACGGGATTTCCGAAGTATCGGTGGATTACGGGGAAGATAGTATCTTCGATGTGAAAAAAGTACAGAACCATCTGTGTCAGGAATGCCTGGATAAGCTGGTGGAAAGCATGGAGGTATTCTGTGAGGAAACGCAAAAACCCAAGCCCCGTGATCTGGTACTGGTGGATTTTCAGACATTGGAGCTGTACGCCATTCAGGAGCATAATGCGGGATACTTTATCCGGGATTATTATGTGGAAATTGAGTCGGAGGAAGATGGGGTGGAAGTAAAGGCATTTTACTGCCCGAAGCTTAATAACGGGAAAAAGGATGGAGAATAAATTGAGGTTTGCATTGGTGAGGAGTATAATGTAAGTACGTGTTATGTATTGGAAAAACTTGAATTTAGCAGAAAGAAGGATTGTTATGAAATTTATCAATACTAGAAAATTCACATGGATAATTTGTATAATAGGATTTTTGCTTGCTCTTGTAAGTATATTTTTCTTACCGAGTATTATTCCAGTACATTTTGCAAATGGGATTGCGGATGATTATGGAAGAAAAATACAAATATTTTTATTTCCTATATTACAAGTGCTTATCACTTTTTTGACTGGACGAGAAAAAGTAAAATATTGCCTGACACATTCAAAAACTTTCTTAACGGACATTCAGTTTAATTGGATGATAGATGGTGTACTTTTATTGGTAATGTTTGCAGAAATATGGGTTATCTATGCTTCATTTGCATAGAAATACTTGCATAACAATTTACATTTGATTGAGCAGATAAAAATGATTTGAGGTGGTAGCAATGAAAAAGCGATTGGGAATCATAGCCGGAATTTTAGGAATTGTATTGGCAGTCATTGGCATTGTACTGAAGCAGAAAGAAAACACAGCCGTTTCTGTTATTGGTGGTGCGGATGGCCCGACTTCTATTTTCATAGCAGGGAAGTTAAATGGTGATAATTTTATTTTTATGATTGTAGTTGGAATTATTTTATTGATTTTGGCAGGAGTTATTTTTTACAAACGTAAGCATTAAGTTACAGTTTTTTAGACTGTGTATGGCGGAAGAACCGGGAAAGTGTAGATATATCATGGGGATTTTGGAAAAAATAAAAAAGTAAGGGTACAGCGTTTGTCTATGATGAGAATAATGATTACTATAAGATGGAAATAAACGGGATTGAGTTTGTCTGTGACAGCGTACATTCCGATTATGAAAAACGTGCAGTTGAACTGGCACAGGCGTATGAGAAAAGGCTGCCGGATATCGTGGATTATCTTATGCCGGATATAAAGGAGATGTTTGGAATTACAAATCCAGATGTAATAGCAAACTTACTGGGAAAGCCGAGTATAGATTTGGACAGAGGAACACTGACTTATCTGGAGCACACAATGGACAGCCTACATATTATTGAAATGGAATTTGACGGTATCTTCACGGCATTCTATAACTCCTGTATTGATGGATAGGACTTTAGTAACATAGAGCTGCAGTTGTCTACAGCTTTTATCCAGACTTCGGATGTTACAGAGAAGCAATCAGAAATGGATTGATCGATTTCTGAAGCAGTATCCGGTGAAATCCTTGAACATATGAAGGAAAAGTATGTATGTTAATTTTATTTTTATTGTAGACAAAAGATAGGACTGATATGATAAAAGAACAGGTTATTACAAATAGAGGTGGAGTATTTGATGCAGAAAATATTATTACTGGAGGATGACTCGAATCTAAATCGGGGAATTGCCCTGTTACTTTCACGGGAAGGGTATGAGGTTCGTCAGGTTTATACAATAAAGGAAGCAAAAGAAGCATTTCAAAAAGGAGATTATGCTCTTGTTATCAGCGATATTACATTGCCGGATGGTACAGGACTGGATTTTGGAAGGATGGTACGTGCAGGTGGAGATACATATCTTATCTATCTTACGGCTTTGGATCAGGAAATAGATATTGTAAATGGTTATGATACCGGGGCAGATGATTATATTACCAAACCATTTTCACTGATGGCTTTGGTGTCGAAGGTGAACGCATTGATGAGACGGCTTTCTAAGGTACAGGCACAGATTATGTCTTCCGGAGAGATTACGGTGCATATGAAAACGATGCAGGTGTATAAAGGGGATGAACCAGTTACTTTAAGTAAGAAAGAATTCTCTCTGTTGCTGTATCTCTGGGAGAATGCAGGACAGATTGTTTCAAAAGAAAGTATCCTGGAGCATGTATGGGATATAGACGGTCAATTTGTCGATGATAATACGGTTATTGTCAATATCAGCAGACTGAAGAATAAACTTGGAACAGAAGAGATAGCGAATGTGAGAGGACTGGGATATATATGGACCGGAAAGGTAAACAAAAATTAAAACGGTATTTTATCGTATATGTAATCTTTGCAGTATTTTTTACAGTAGGAATGTATCTGATAACAAAGTATGAGGAAAATGCGAAAGCAACGCAGATAGCACTGCTCCTTGCAGAACATCCTGAACTGGAAGGGGAAATAGTTGCAATCTGGGAAAAGTCAGGAACAGTAGATTTTATAAGAGACCGGGACGATCAGAAGATAGAAAGAGTCGTACAGATGCTGGAAGAAACTTATGGTTATCACTCAGGGAGTGGATCTTCAGATGTGGTTATAAGGATTATCTGGGGAATTGGATTACTAGTGGGAGTCATAGTATGTGGCCTGTTCTTGCACCTGGACCGAAGAAAAACTGGAGCAGATACGGTGATGAGGAACAATTACAGCAATTATATGAATGTCTGCAGGAATTCAGAAAAGGAAAATTCCAAACATATCCTGAAGAAACATCAGAATCGGAACAATGGTTAAAGGTGTGGGAATCTGTAAAGGAGCTGGGGCAATATTTCGAAGATTTGAAGGAACGTCTGGAGCAGGAAGAAAATGGTACGAAGAGTCTGATTACAGATATTTCCCATCAGTTGAAGACTCCGCTTGCATCACTCCGGATGAGTCATGAGCTGGTGGCAGAAAATCGGGTTACAGGAGAAGAACAGAGGGAGTTTCTGGAGCAGGAATCACAGGAACTTACCAAACTGGAACAGCTCTTGAATGAACTGGTAAATCTTTCAAGGCTGGAAACACATATGATCCAGATACATTCGCTTCATGAAAGCCTGAAGAAAACGCTAACAGAGGCTGTCAGTCAGATTTATATGAAGGCAAGAGGAAAAGATATTTCCATTCAGGTGGAGATGGATGATGATATAGTTGTGAACCATGATTCAAAATGGACGGTAGAAGCATTAACGAATATCCTTGAGAATGCAGTCAAATATTCACCGGAGCACACAACGATTACAGTGAGGACGCAGGAGCTAGCAAGCAATGTGCTTATTGAAGTAGAAGATGAAGGAATGGGCATTCCTGCGGAGGAACTGCATAAGATCTATCAGAGATTTTACCGGGGAAGGAAAGCAAAGGAACAGGTGAAAGACGGAGCGGGTGTCGGTCTGTATCTTGCCAGAAAGATCATAGAAGAACAGGGGGGGACAATAGCAGCCAAAAGAAAGGCTGAGAAAGGTATGATATTTAAAGTGACACTGCCGCTCATAATAGGAGAATAGTCGGAACCCTTACAAAACTGTTATGGTTGTTGTAAGGGTTTTGTAATGCAGGAATGTTATAGTAGGGGTATGAAATGGAAAGGGGACTTGAAGATATGAGTAGTATTTTAAAAGTAGAAGATCTAGTAAAGTATTATGGAGAAGGCGAGAATCAGGTGAGAGCCGTGGATCATACAAGTTTACAGATAGAGAGAGGCAAGTTTACAGCTATCGTAGGACGTTCCGGCTCCGGAAAATCTACACTTCTGCATCTGATTGGAGGGCTTGACAGACCGGATTCCGGCAAAGTATGGATTGATGGAACCGATATCTATTCTCGAAAAGATGATAAACTGGCACAGTTTCGAAGAAAGAAGATAGGATTTATCTTTCAGGATTTTAATCTGATTCCATCGCTGAATGTGTGGGAGAATATCGTTCTTCCGCTGGGACTTGATAATCGCAAGGTAAAGCCGCGGGAAGTGGAAGATATTCTCAAAAAAATCGGACTGCAGGATAAGAAAGATGCGATGCCGTCTGCTTTGTCTGGTGGACAGAAACAGAGAACTGCGATAGCCAGGGCATTGGTGACAAGACCGGCGATAATTTTGGCGGATGAGCCGACTGGAAACCTTGATTCCCAGACTGAGCTAGAGGTTATGAGCCTATTGAAAAGCTGCGTGTCGGATTTCGGGCAGACGCTTATCATGATTACCCATGATGAAACGATTGCCCAGATGGCGGATGAAATGATTATCATTGAAGATGGCAAGGCGGTGAGAAGATAATGAAGATGACGACCAGAGTTGCATATTGCAATATGCGGCATTATAAGAGCAAAAACATACTGATTGGAATTGCCATTATCCTGACAACATTACTGCTGTTCGTAATCCCATCAATCGGAAAAGATATGGTGGAAGTGAACTTTGCGGTAATCAATAAGATTTATCCAACATGGCATGCCCTTTATCGGAACGTGGACGAGAGTACAGTTATGAAACTGGCGGCACATCACGATGTGAAAACTTACGGACTCCGCAGCGATGCGGGGTACATGAATCTGGAAGATGCGACGGTTTCCATGATGTATATGGACAGAACAGGGATGGAACTTTATAAAGTGAAGCTGAAAGAGGGGCAACTTCCGCAGAAAGAAAATGATATTGTGGTTTCAAAAGGAATACTGGAAGCATTAGGACAGAATGGGAAAATCGGTGACACCATCACAGTACCTTATCAGATTCTGAAAGATGACGGACTGGATTATACGAAGGAGAAAGAATTTCGAATCTGTGGCTTTTTAGCAGATAATGAGAGCAGCAAAGAACAAAAACAATATACATCATTGGTTTCAGAGGCCTTTCTGAAAGCGGAGATACCGGTAGAACAGGTGAAATATCGGTTTTTACTTCAGGTGAATGGACAGAAAGGAAATACGACTGCAGATTATACAGAGACGATACAGAATATTGCCAGACAGTTCGGGATTTCCGAGGATGACATGAATATTAATAAAGAGTATCTTGCAGCAAATTATGTGGATCCGGCTACAATTCCGGTGATTGTAGGAATCATGCTTATTGTTGTATTGGCGGGCATTATCACAATTTATAGTGTTTATTATGTATCTATGAACCAGAGGGTTCGGGAATTTGGAAAGTTAAAGGCAATCGGGGCTACGAAACGGCAGCTTAGACAAATCGTACTAAGAGAGGGAATGGGAGTGGCGTTGTTTGCTATTCCGATAGGACTTTTGATCGGAACAGTTGCTGTGAAAGTTGTACTTCTCCAGTTTGTAGAACATGCAAAGGATTCAAACGTACTTATAACAGAGGCATACAAGGTTGTAGCTAAAGGAGAAGTCCAACTTTATTATTGGTGGATTTATCTGTTGGCAATTGCAGTGACTCTGTGTACAGTGTATCTGTCACTGATGAAGCCTATGCGTATGGCGGCGAAGGTATCAGAAATAGAAGCTATGCGTTACCAGGGAGGCAGTAAGCGACAGAAAAGCAGCAGGAAGGGATATCAATTTCTGAATATCGGACGACTGACCAAGAGAAATCTTGCAGAGAATAAAAAGAAGAGTACTATCACGATTGTATCTATGGCCGTTACCGGAATATTTGTCATGATGGTAGCAACGGTGCTGTCTTGTGCAAATCCGATGGAAAGTGCAAAGAGTTCGATTGTGGGGCAATATGAGATTTCTCCAATTGTGGAATCCGGGAATAAAGAGCATCCAGAATATGAATGGGCGGAGGTTCAAAAGAATAATCCATTAAATGAAGGACTAAAGCAGCAGATAGAGGAGCTTGACGGTGTTGAGCGGGTAGATGTGTTTACCGCGTTGAAGGTATCAGGAGGACCTTTTGAAGAAGAAATTGGAAGCGAATTTATCAATGGAGTGCCGGAAGAATACGCAGAAGAGCTGAAAAAAGGAATCACTGAAGGCAATGTCACATACGAGGAATTGAAATCCGGGGATAAAGTGATTCTGGACCGCGCGCTACTTCACTGGTATCCAGATATTAAAGTGGGAGATAAGCTGAAACTCAATATTCATGATGGAGATAATACCTTTCAAAAAGAGATTGAAGTGGCAGCAATTGGTGATTATGGAAGAGGTCTGACAAACTATAACTGTCTTATCATGGCAAAAGAAGGGGCAGAGAAACTTACCATAAATAATTCTTCCAGCTATTTTCAGGTGATTGCAGATAAGGATTATGATGAGGCACTGGAAGCATCTCTACAGGCTATTGTGGATGGATCAGGCAGACTGCAGATGCGTACTTGGAAGAATGAGTACGATACATGGGAAAATGCCATGCAGATGACTAGAGGTGCATGTTATGCATTTATCATCATTCTGGCAGCAATCAGCATTATGAACTTGATTAACACAATGATCAATAGTGTCCATGTGCGAAAAAAGGAGCTTGGCATGATGCAGGCAATCGGAATGTCGGACCGTCAGTTGATGAAGATGCTCCAGTTGGAAGGTATATTCTATACAGTAGGCACTCTTATTATCAGTATCGGAGTGGGAAGTCTTGCAGGATATCCGTTGTTTTTATATGCAAAGCGTACAGGAATGTTTGATATCAGCACATACCATTATCCGGTAACAGCAGCTATTATTATAATTTTAACATTGTTTGTGATACAGATGTTATTGGCAATATTCATTGCAAAGTCAGTAAGGAAAGATTCATTGATAGAGAGAATTCGTTTCAGTGAGTAAGAATATAAATTTCTGATGTTTAATGCAGATACTAATCAATGTCATAATAAAAAGGGGGACTTGATTTCTCAAATCCCCCAGTGTATAATGAACTCAAGAAAGGTATTCAGATGCAAAATCTGATGCCCTCAGTTAAATTTTATATTCTATGTATAAGTCATAGCATCCAAAACTTTCCTAGGGTCGTGGATGCTATTTCTTATTATGTCGATCTATATAAGTCAAAGCCGCAAAAATTACCAATAGTAAAGTCAATACTTCCATTGTATTCATGGGCATCACCCTCCTTGGATACTAGAGGGCAAAATCGAAATGCATCCGTCTTTCCGGTTCAGTAATACCGAATCAGTATAACACGTTACCGTTTTCAGTACAATAAGGTAATGGTCTGAAAAATACTTTATTCTGTCACCTTATGTAGCTGTATCGTGAGTATTTGCTGGACTAATTGGTGCTGTATATGAAAAAAAGCTATTTAAAAATAAGGTGGAAAGCCTTATATGGTCTGCTTGATGATGCGGGTGATGATGCCGAGGGCAACATTACGCTCTTCATCAATATGCGTCACCACAAAGGATACCTGATCCTTTTTCCCGACTGTCCGGCTGTCATAGCAGGAGTGGGCAATGGCATTGACACCGATGGAGAGCCGGACAAAGACGGTGCCTTTATGGATGTCTTCCACAGTTCCGGCGTATTTTCCCTGAATCTTACATTTTTTCATGTTTTCCTTGCTGGTGTTGCCTTCCACACTTTTGACATCTGCGTGGACAATGACCTGCTCCGGTGAGTCTGCCCGCACATCCAGGATGCGTACCAGGATGTGATCGCCTACCTGGAAGCGTTCTCTGGCATCACCCATCCAGTCGAAGGACAGGTCTCTGGCAAGAATGGAGGTTTCCACACCGAAAATTTCTGCCCGGACTACCTTTTCCGCAACAGCAATGACTCTTGCCTGCACGATACGGTCTTCATAAACTTTCGGCATTCCGGAAGCATCTTTATCCAGATAGAAGATCTGGCGTTTCTTCAGCATCGCTTCTTTCCGGCTGGCGACAATGCTGCGTGTCTTCGGATCTAATCCCTTAATCAGAAAATCAATCTCACATCCAAGCATATTGTTGAGGATTTTGTTCTGCCGCAGAGCAAGCTCCCCATAATCGTGTGCTTCATCCTGCATGAGATGGATCATCATCTCAGTTACTGGGATGACAGTACGGAAATCCTTGTAGTAAACCACGGCAATGAGGCTGCCGTTTTCTGTTTTCTCGATACCGCCAAGCATTCCGGTTAAGATCCGGCGGGTACGGTAGGCATTCTGGATCTCATGCCAGGTAAGGTCTGAAATGGACTGGGCTGTTTCCAGCTTCGCATCGGAATCCAGAGTTAAAATAGGTGTGTTGGTTGTTTCGTTTGGCATCATAGTGTCTCCTTTCAAATTATGACATGATAGAATCTTTATCTAAAGGAACCATGTCTGTGTGATCCGAATAGTTATCTGCTGAGAAGTCATCCGGGAAATCGTGATAGCCAGGTTCCTGATAAACGCTTTGCTGGTCAAAGTGCGGTTCAGCTTTTTTCTTTTTCTGCTTTCCATAAGAAGCGGTTTTTTTCGGGTGGGAAGCAGGAATAGTTGGAGTGTACGTATATTCTTCACTACATGCTCCTTTTCTCCATTCCGGAATATGTTCGGAAGCCTTCCGGGGAATGAGTTTTTGGGCATCCGGGTGCAGGGTGTAATCGTATTTTTCTACCTGCAGTACCTTCTGACCACGCAGGATAATCAGTGCAGTATCCAGCGGGAGCCGCAGGATCTCATCCGGAGTTAAGAGCTTTCGTTTCCCGATGGATCTGGTCTGGCGGTATTCCGGTGTATAATCGGATACCCTCCAGCTATTTAATTGTTTGGCTTCGCTGCTGACACCAACGGTCACATCACCGGAGCGGTTAGAGATAAATGTAGCAGTTACCTCATCCGTACAGCCTAAAAATAGCTGAGTGTCGCAGTTCCCGATGATTTCCTGCCATTGGTTTAAGGGATACCGGTTCTGCATCTGAGGCAGGTTTTGGAAAATGCAGGAAATACTGAGGTTTCGACTTCGGATCACGGAAATCTTTTTGTTGAGCGATAGGATTGCTCCCGTATTCGCCAGCTCATCAGCCAGGATATGTACCGGAACCGGCAGTTTTCCATCTTCCCCATAGGTGTCTGCATAACGGACCAGTTTGATAAATACGAAGGTCATAAACAGGGAAGAAAGAAAATCAAAAGTGCTGTCTTGATCCGAAGTGATGCAGAAGTATGCACATTTTTCTTTTCCCGGCAGCGTCAGGTTGATCTCATCATAGGAAGTGATCTGGCGGATCAGCTTGTTCTGGAATACCTGAAGTCTGGAACCGAGTCCGATGATGACGCCGGAACGTACCGTGTCACTTGCCTGCTTATAGATGCAGTAGGGGACTTTTGCCGGATGGGAGACCGGAAGCAGGTCAAAGAGGCTGTTCAGTTCTTTTTCCGAACTCATGGTCAGGAGTTTGTATACCTGTCCGATATTCTTTGCCTCCGGTGGGAATCCCTGATCCACATAGAGAATCAGAGCTTTTAATAAGTTCATCTCGGCATTGTCCCAGAAGTGATCGCCTTTGGCAGAACCGGTATTCTGGATGATGACATCAGCAAATACCTGTGCCATGGTTTCCTGTCCGCCAATTTCACCCAGACAATTCCAACTATCCGAGTTTTCCGGGTTTACAAGATTAAAGGATTTCACGATATATCCGGCATTCTCAAGGTAAGTGGCTGTACTTTCGTACAATTCCGATTTTGGATCGGTGATGATGAGGCTTTCCCCGCGGGCAACACACTGGAAGATCATGTTGCGTGCAAAGGCCCGGCTTTTCATGGAACCGCTGGCACCGTAAACGGCAATATTCCGGTTCATGCGGGTATCCTTCGGGAGACAAACGGCTTTTCCGTTCAGTTTTCCAAGAATGGTTCCCTTGTGTTTCTTGACATCATTCGTAAGCTCCAGTACCTGATGCATTTCCTCCAAATATGGATATGATTTCTTTACACCGCAGCGAGCCAAAATAATATATGTAACAGAAATAAAATAACGGCAAAAAGACATAAAACTTAAACAAATATATTTAAGAACATCTTTGGACTTGCCGAGTTTGAATAATGTACATGAGCCAAGAAATGCCGAATTTACGGCGTTTTTTGGCTCGTTTTTTACCCAGTGACAATCAAATGACAATAATTTTGGAAATTACTCAAAAAAATTTTGTATTCACATTCAACTTGATCAAAAGAATCATTTCGGGAATCATCTTTAATTCCAATTACTTTAGTAAGAGCAATTTTTCCGTTTTCATTTATCCAAACTATAACATCATTTATATCGGCTGTTCGACATCTTGATGAAAAATCAGTTTCATTTATATCAGAGAGGGAGATATTTTCAATATTGTTTACTTGCTTTATTCTGCCGATGGAGATTATATTATTACAATCAGAATATGCATGAATGGAAGTATCACTTGCTTTGCTCCATTTTGTAGAAAAACTATAAATTCCCGAACCAATAGTGAATTCGCCAATTGTTATTTGAATAATCAAATGAGAATTTAGAAATAATTGAGCAAAAGTTAGTATGTAAAGATGAGTGTTTGCCTGTACCTTCAAAGCGTACTAAATTCATTTTAATTAATTTTCCTATGTGATGCTTGATGGAAGCAATAGAAAACCCTAAAATTT
>ENA-OUNH01000493-OUNH01000493.1-human-gut-metagenome-genome-assembly--contig:-NODE-493-length-11286-cov-1.361860_pt1 | contig 11286 bp, 14 predicted proteins | sample MGYA00242806_ERZ504814 | MGnify/ENA primary metagenome ERZ504814 (study PRJEB26092, sample SAMD00036389) | human gut metagenome | host: Homo sapiens | study: EMG produced TPA metagenomics assembly of...
TAAAAGAAATTCTTATCAGGAAAATATTTACAATCGCTCTTGGGTTTTTATGGGTGTAGTGAATGCGCAGGCTCAGCTTCACATGAAAACCACTCTACAGAACATGATTCTCTGGCGTGGTATTGAAGTGGCTGACGGACTGATTCTGTCATCCGATTTATCTGTTTCCGATCCATCAGGAATGTTTGCTGCCGGTTTTCTTGGCGGGGCAAACACTAAGGGGAGTTATAAGGAGCTGAGCCAGTATATTGCATATACTCATGGCAGGTTTCAGATAAAGGTTATAGATACATATAATTTCTCTCCCGGGGCTACATATAATAATAATGAGTTCTTCAACTATAAGCCTGATGAAACTGGGCGTTTTATGGATCTAATGGCTAATTATACAGGTAATAGGAAATTTCCGCTGGAGCTAAGTCTTTCTACACTTATTTACGGTCGCGACAGAGATCTGTACAACAACAAGAATATATACTCCAGTTTCGTTTATGTGGGCTATACCATCTATCAGAATGAAAATCTGAAGGTTGGTTCGGGCGTTGGAACAGCTTTCGCATTGAGAAACTCAAGAAATGAGAGTGGGGAAATGGTAAACAGAACCATGTATGCCGAATCGGCAGGTATTACTCAGGTTTCTTTGAATGTCATTTATAAGTTACAGATAATGGAATATGAAATTCCATTGACAGTGATGACCTACTGGAATCCGAAATCCAACCAGGGATTTTTCTATACAGGTATGCAGTTCAATTTGTTTTGATTTATATAAAGTTTGGGATAACTTTTTATTCCTCATGAGGGGTAAAATGTCGAAAAAGAGGGGGTATAATATCCCCTCTTTCTTTTTAAAAATCTCCTCTATTGTTTTGATGGATACTTCATACTTTAGCATCATCGAAAATATAAAGAAAGTGAAATGTAATACTAACATAATAATATTAATAATATCATGAAGACAGAAGGATATAAAGTGAAAAGTTATTCTCAGCCAGTGAAAAGATATTGTCAGACTTTGAGTCTGCGTGACAATCCGGAATTGATTGAAGCCTACAGGAAGGCTCACAGTAAGGAAGAGTCATGGCCTGAGATACGTGCCGGAATACGTGAAGTGGGAATTCTGGAAATGGAAATATACATATTGGGGTCTAAACTTTTATGATAGTGGAAACTCCTCTGAATTTTGACTGGGATAAAGCAATGGCAAAGCTTGCCACTCTGCCTCGTCAGGCCGAATGGGAGGAATATGTGGCAAAATTTCAGCAGTGTGCCGAGGGAGCCACATCGGACGAGAAATGGCAGATGATGGAACGTATGTTCTATCTGTATGAATAATAAATAGAGTAAAAATTAACCTTTAAATTCTTTTTCAAAATGGAATATCGTGAATTGGGAAAGACAGGACTGAAAGTGCCTGTATTGAGTTATGGTGCATCTTCGTTGGGTGGAGTTTTTCATTCTATTAAAGAAAGTGAGGCTATACAGTCTGTTTTTACAGCAGTAGAACATGGACTGAACTTTATTGATGTTTCTCCATATTACGGACATTATAAGGCAGAAACAGTACTGGGTAAGGCTCTTAAGGAGTTGCCAAGAGAATCGTTCATACTTTCAACCAAGGTGGGACGTTATGGCAAGGATGGTGTGAATACATGGGACTATTCAGGCAAGCGCGCACAAGAAAGTGTATACGAAAGTATGGAAAGGCTCAATATCGACCATATCGACCTTATCAATGTTCACGATGTGGAGTTCTCGGATATGAATCAGGTAGTGAACGAGACATTGCCTGCACTGGTGGAACTGAGGGAAAAAGGAATTGTCGGACATGTAGGTATAACTGACCTTCAGCTTGAAAACTTGAAATGGGTTATTGATCATGTAGCTCCAGGTACAGTAGAGACAGTGCTGAACTTCTGTCACTATTCGCTGAACGATGATAAGCTTGTTGATTTCCTCGATTATTTCGATGAAAAGGTGTAGGAGTGATAAACGCTTCACCATTTGGTATGGGACTTCTCACACAGAGAGGTGTTCCTGAATGGCATCCAGCCCCAAAATCACTGATTGAGGCATGTGCAAAGGCTGCGAAGTTTTGTAAGGAACAGGGATATCCTATTGAGAAGCTTGCAGTACAGTTCTCTGTTAGTAACCCAAGAATACCTACAACACTGTTCAGTTCGGCAAAATCAGAATCTGTACTTCAGAATATTAAATACATTGAGGAACCTATCGACTGGAGTCTTGTGGAAAAGGTTAAGGAGATAATAGGCGATCAGCAAAGAGTAAGTTGGGCAAATTCATAAATACTGTTGCTATGGATTATACAATAATTGATGCTCACTCACATCTGTGGCTTTATCAGGATACTGAAGTAGATGGCCTGAAAATAAAACTACAGAGAATGGTCAATCATTGTTTATGGGGAGGTGAGACAAATGCTTCCTCCCTTTATGATTGACGGAAGAAATACGGCAGAGGTTTTCCTGGCAAATATGAACTATGCCCAGGTTGGAGGAGCTGTTGTTACTCAGGAGTATATCGATGGTATACAGAATGACTATCTACTAGAGGTCATGACAAATTATCCCGACAGGTTTTTTGTGTGCGGTATGTGTGAATTCAGGAAGCAGGGTTACTTTAATCAGACTGTTGAACTTATAGACAAAGGGTTTAAGGCCATAAAGATTCCAGGACACCGTCTGCAGCTAAAGGACGGAGGGGTGATGCTCAATTCGGACGAAATGATGAAGATGTTTCATTTGATGGAAGATAAAGGAGTGATTCTTTCCATAGATATGATAGAGGGAGACCTTCAGGTTGGCGAGATGGAAGAAATCATTTCAGAATGTCCGGGTTTGAAGATAGCTATCGGTCATTTCGGCATGGTTACAAAACCGGACTGGAAGAAGCAGATAATGCTTGCCCGACATAAAAATGTAATGATTGAGTCTGGCGGTATCACATGGCTGTTCAATGACGAGTTCTATCCGTTCAACGGTGCTATAAGGGCCATCAACGAAGCTGCCGATCTTGTCGGTTTCGAGAAACTGATGTGGGGTTCCGACTATCCGCGCACAATTACAGCCATCACCTACAAGATGTCGTACGACTTTGTGATTAAATCAAAGAATTGGAAGAGAGAAGTCAAAAAACTTTTCTTGGGCGAGAACGCGAAAGCCTTTTACGGTTTCAAGAATCTGCCTGAGTTACCTTATATTAAAAACATGTCAGAATGAAAAACAAATATTTTATACCGCTTTTACTGATATTCAGCTTGTTCTTCATGTGGGCTATCAGCAGTAATCTGTTGCCTACAATGATCAGGCAGTTGATGAAAACCTGTGAACTGAATGCTTTCGAGGCCTCGTTCACTGAATCTGCCTATTGGCTGGCCTACTTCCTGTTTCCCATACCGATAGCAATGTTCATGAAACGTTTCAGCTATAAGTCGGGTATAATAGTCGGTCTCATTCTTGCTGCTATCGGAGGTCTGCTTTTCTTCCCTGCAGCTGAGATAAAGGAATACTGGGCATATCTTGTAATCTTCTTCATTATGGCAACGGGAATGTGCTTTCTTGAGACGGCTGCCAATCCGTATGTGACAGCTTTGGGTACACATGACACGGCTTCGCGAAGATTGAATCTTGCACAGTCGTTCAACGGTCTTGGTGCTTTCATCTCCGCAATGTTTCTGAGCAAGCTTATACTTACCGGACAGAACTATACGCGCGAAACGCTGCCTGCCGACTTCCCGGAGGCTGGAAGGATTTATCCAGATGGAGACAGACTCCATGAAGATGCCTTATCTGGTTCTTGCCGTGTTACTCATCATTCTTGCAGTAGTGTTTACACTGTGTAAAACTTCCAGACATAGATAACGAAGAATCGCACGGAGAGAAGGGCAAGCTTATCAATTTTGCAGTGTTGAAACGCAAGCATCTGAGATGGGGAGTCATCGCACAGTTCTTCTATAACGGAGGGCAGACAGCCATCAACAGCCTGTTCCTGGTTTACTGCTGCATGTATGCAGGTCTGTCGGAGGATGAGGCGACCACATTCTTCGGACTGTATATGCTGGCTTTCCTTGGCGGCAGATGGATAGGTACTATGCTAATGTCGAAATTCAGACCTCAGGATATGCTGCTTACATACGCTATAGTAAATATCATACTGTGTGGAGTAATTATTATGTTCGGTGGTATGACAGGACTTTATGCCATGCTTGCAGTGTCGTTTTTCATGTCAATCATGTATCCTACCCAATTCTCACTTGCTCTACGCGACCTCGGCGAGGACACCAAGAGTGGTTCGGCATTCCTTGTAATGGCTATTATAGGTAATGCATGTATCCCTCAGTTTACCGCATTTGTGATGAATCATAACGCGGATTTCTATCAGGTGGCATATATAATACCTCTGATTATGTTTCTTCTTTTACAGCATATTATGGCTGGAAAGGTTATAAGATAGAGAAAAAACATCATTAAAATAATACAATAACAAATTTAAATAAATACATAGATTATGAAAGCTGTTCAAATTACTGAAGCCGGAAAGGTTCAAGTAGCTGATATAGTTAAACCAACACTTGGAGTCGGAGAAATTTTACTTCGTATCAAATATGTCGGATTCTGTGGTTCCGACCTTAATACTTACCTTGGAAGAAATCCTATGGTCAAGATGCCTGTTATCCCGGGACATGAAGTGGGTGCTGTGATAGAGGAAATAGGCGAAGGCGTGCCTACCGGTTTTGTGAAAGGAATGAACGTAACTGTAAACCCATATACCAACTGCGGAAAGTGTGCTTCATGCCGCAACGGACGTGTTAATGCCTGTGAACATAATGAAACATTGGGAGTTCAGCGTAACGGTTCGATGCAGGAGTTTCTTGTTCTTCCATGGACAAAGGTTATTCCGGCAGCCGGTCTTTCGGATAAGGAATGTGCGTTGATTGAGCCTATGAGCGTCGGTTTTCATGCCGTGTCAAGAGCACAGGTAACTGATATTGATACTGTTGCTGTGATTGGTTGCGGAATGATAGGACTTGGAGCTATAGTTAGAGCATCACTCCGCGGTGCAAGAGTAATTGCTCTAGATATTGACGACGATAAGCTTGCCCTTGCAAAACATTTAGGAGCATCAATGGTTATCAATTCAAAAACAGAAAATGTGGTTGAAAGAGTAAGGGAACTTACTGACGGTTATATGGCTGATGTGGTGATAGAAGCCGTGGGTAGCCCTATCACATACGTAACTGCTATCGACATTGTTGGTTTTACAGGTCGTGTGACATGTATTGGTTATGCAAAGAGTGAAGTGGCTTTCCAGACAAAATATTTTGTTCAGAAAGAACTCGACATACGCGGCTCCCGCAATGCAATGCCTGAAGATTTCCGTGCCGTGATACATTATATTCAGAATGGCAACTGTCCGATGAACGAACTTATCTCTGCCGTAGTGCAACCTGAAGAGGCAGGCGAGGCTCTGCAGAAATGGTCGGAAAATCCTGGTAAGGTATTCAGAATGTTGGTTGAATTTTAATTTTATCAATTTTAATTTTTGACATTACAATGAAAGCTTTAAATAATAAGACTGCAGTAAAGGCAGTACGTCCGGAACGTATCATACAGTTTGGTGAAGGCAATTTCCTTCGTGCGTTCGTTGACTGGATTATCTCGAATATGAATGAAAAGACAGATTTCAACAGCAGTGTTGTTGTGGTGCAACCTATAGATAAAGGTATGGTTGATGCCCTCAATGCTCAGGACTGTCTTTATCATGTCAATCTTCAGGGACTTAACAATGGCGAGGTGGTGAACTCATTCAGAATGATTGATGTCATCAGCCGTGCCCTGAATCCATATAGCCAGTATAATGATTTCATGGCACTGGCAGAACAGCCTGAGATGAGATTCGTAATCTCGAACACTACTGAAGCAGGTATCAACTTCGATCCGTCGTGCAAGCTCGAAGATTGCTCCTGCAAACTCTTATCCGGGCAAGCTGACACAGTTGACTTTATCACAGATTCAAACATTTCAACGGCGACAAGTCGAAAGGACTTATCATCTTCCCATGCGAGCTTATCTTCCTCAACGGTCACAAACTGAAGGAAACAATCTATCAGTATATTGAATTGTGGAACCTTGGTGAAGAGTTCAAGTCATGGTTTGAAACAGTATGTGGTGTATATGCCACACTGGTGGACCGCATCGTACCGGGATTCCCTCGTAAAGACATAGATAACATAAAAACTAAACTAGACTTTGATGACAATTTAGTTGTACAGGGTGAGGCTTTTCACCTGTGGGTAATCGAAGCACCGGAATCGGTTGCCGAAGAATTTCCTGCAAACAAGGCGGGGCTGAACGTTCTGTTCGTCCCGTCGGAGGAGCCATATCATGAACGCAAGGTGACTCTCCTGAACGGTCCTCACACTGTATTGTCGCCAGTGGCATTCCTTTCGGGCGTCAATATCGTGAGAGATGCTTGCCGGCATGAGGTGATAGGTAAGTTCATCAAACGTGTGATGTTCGACGAGCTGATGGAAACCCTTAACTTACCGAAAGAAGAACTTAAGAAGTTTGCAGATGACGTTCTTGAACGTTTCAACAATCCTTTCGTGGATCATCAGGTGACATCAATCATGCTTAACTCATTCCCTAAGTATGCCACACGCGACCTTCCGGGAGTGAAGGAATATCTGAAACGCAAGGGTGTTCTTCCTGAAGGACTCGTCCTCGGTCTTGCAGCCATCATAGTATACTACAAAGGTGGAAAGCGTGCCGATGGTGTAGAGATAGTTCCTAACGATGCACCGGAAATCATGGCGATGCTTACAAGTTTGTGGAACGATGGCTCGGTAGAAAATCTTGTGAAGACAGTTCTCGCCGATACTTCCATCTGGGGTGAAGACCTTAATACCATCCCGGGACTGGCAGACCGTGTAATTTACTATATCAACAAAATCCAGAGCGAAGAAATGCTTCAGACAGTAAAAGACCTTGTAGATTGATACTTCTACCTGTATTCTTCAATTTATAAATGTTAGTTTGTTATGACTGAATATATCCAGATAAACCCTGCGGACAATGTGGCTGTGGCACTGCACCCATTGTCCAAGGGTACTATAATAGAGGTAAACGGCAATTTTATAGAACTGGCTGAGGATATACCTGCCGGTCATAAGATTGCCTTGAAGGATTTTGCAGAAGGTGATATGGTGATAAAATACGGTTTCCCTATATCGCACACTGTGAAAGAAGTCAGGAAAGGACATCTGCTGAACGAGAAAACTGTTAAGACTAACCTTTCCGGTCTGAGTACATATACTTACACTCCGAAGTTCGAGAAACAGACTTTTTCGAACGAGAACCGTACATTCAAAGGATATTTGCGTGCCAAACGGAGAAGCCGGCATACGTAATGAGATATGGATTATCCCTACGGTGGGTTGCGTGAACGGAATAGCAAACCAGTTGGCCGAACAGCTTCGCAAGGAAACAGATTGCGAGGGGGTTGACTCCATTATATCTTTCCCTCATAACTACGGATGCTCGCAGTTGGGTGACGACCATGAGAATACCCGTAAGATATTGCGCGACATGGTCCTTCATCCCAATGCCGGAGCTGTCCTTGTCGTAGGTCTTGGCTGTGAGAACAACCAGCCTGATGCCTTTCGCGAGTTTATAGGTGACTATGATACCCAAAGGATCCGTTTCCTTGTTTCTCAGAAAGTAGATGATGAGATAGAAGAGGGTATGAAACTTCTTCGTGAGATGTATGCCATAGCCAGGGAAGACAAGCGGACTGATGTCCCCCTGTCAAAACTGCGTATAGGACTCAAGTGCGGCGGGTCTGACGGACTGTCCGGTATCACGGCCAATCCGATGCTTGGGGTGTTCTCTGACTATCTTGTTGCCCAGGGTGGGACAACAGTCCTCACGGAGGTACCTGAAATGTTCGGAGCCGAGACACTGCTCATGAACCGTTGCCGTACGCAGGAGATATTCGACGATACAGTGACCATGATAAACGACTTCAAGAACTACTTCATCTGCAATGACCAGCCTATATATGAAAATCCTTCGCCGGGAAACAAGGCGGGAGGTATTTCTACACTTGAGGAGAAATCATTGGGATGTACACAGAAGTCGGGAAGCTCGATGGTGGAGGATGTTCTGAAATATGGCGACCGTGTCACAACACACGGACTTAATCTGTTGAGCGCACCGGGCAACGACCTTGTGGCAAGTACGGCTCTTGCTTCTGCCGGATGCCATATCGTACTGTTCACAACAGGTCGAGGAACACCGTTCGGAACATTCGTTCCAACCGTGAAGGTATCGACCAACACACCGCTGTACGAGCAGAAACATACGTGGATTGATTTCAATGCCGGAACTCTGGTAGAGGGAGAAAGCATGGAATCTTTAAGCAGACGTTTTATAGACTTTGTGGTGGAAGTGGCAAGCGGAAAGCAGGCACTGAACGAAAAGAAGGGATACCGGGAAATAGCTATCCTTAAGCAAGGAGTAACTTTATAAAATGTTTTATTTTTTAAATGATGAAACTCTCCGTTGATATCTGAAATATAAATGGAGAGTTTTTTGTTTTACACTTTTGAAATTATTTTTGTCATTAATATTAATCTGAAAATCGATATGACCATAAAAAACATTAATCACAGTCTTAACTATCTTTCTGTCCGGATTCTGTTATGCCGGAACCTCCACTAAAGTGGATTTCAACTTCGATTGGAAATTCAGCAAACCAGCAGGCTTCGTGCCTCAGGACACTTTGTTCCTGAGTCCAGATATAAAGTGGGAGGATGTGTGTCTGCCTCACGACTGGAGTATCAGCGAAGGATATACCAAGACTCAGACAGCCGGAAGCAATGGTTTTCTGCCTGGCGGTGTGGGGATTTACATGAAGAATTTTCTCACCTCGGATGATATGAATGGGAAAAAAGTGTTCATTCATTTCGAAGGTGTATATAATAACTCAAAGGTTTGGATAAACGGGCATCTGTTGGGATTCCGTCCTAACGGATATGTGGGATTTGAATATGAACTTACTCAATATCTGAAACCAAAAGGTTCGATGAATACAATAACTGTCTGCGTTGACAGAAGAGCGTATGCCGACAGCAGATGGTATGTCGGTGCCGGTATATACAGGAATGTGAGTCTTATTCTAAGAAACGAGCTCTATATTCCTTCAGACGGAATATTCGTTACCACACCACAGGTAGGCAACCGTTCGATGGTGAATGTGGTATGCGAGGTGAAGAATGCTGGAACAGGTGTAAAAGGAGTCACCGTGAAGCACGAAGTAGTGTACGACGGCAAGACAATAGCTTCTGTTTCCGATGATTTGTTGCCCTGAAAGGCGATTTCAATGAGTTCACTGCATCTGTTGAACTGGAGAATTGTCATCTCTGGAGTCTTGAAACGCCTTCGATGTATGAGCTTCATACTACTCTGATTGCTTCTGACGGATATGTGATGGATAAGAAAACAACAAAATTTGGTATCCGCAACATTAAATTCGATGCGGATGAAGGCTTCCTTCTAAACGGAAAATCCGTAAAAATAAAAGGAGTGAACATACACCACGACTTGGGATGTATGGGTGTTGCCGCATACGATGATGCCCTGTTGCGACGCCTTCTGAAACTTCGTTCCATAGGCTGCAATGCCATACGTACAGCCCATAATCCGCATTCGGAAAGTCTGCTGGAAATGTGCGACAGTCTGGGACTTCTTGTAATGAATGAATTTATCGACGAATGGAAGGTAGCAAAGAAAAAGTGGATTACTGAGCGAGCTAAGGAAGATGCGCCCGACAGCATATCAATAGGATATACCAGATACTTCGATACGCATGCCGAGCACGACTTCAAGTCGTTCATCAGACGAGACAGAAATCATCCTTGCGTGATATTGTGGAGTATAGGCAATGAAATAGAATGGACTTATCCATATTACTGGGCATCGAGCAAAAGACAATAAAAGGGTTCAAGGGGCTTATCCATACGGGCGACCCGGAAACAGACAACAAGTCTATACTGAAAGAGTTCAACCGTCTGTCAGGAGGAAAAGACGATTTGGCTGAAACAGCCGCTGTCCTTGCCGGTTGGGTTAAGGATGTGGACACTACCCGTCCCGTCTCTTCAGGAGTCGTTGTTCCGTCAGTTTCGCGTCTCTCCGGATATACAGACGTGCTTGATGTATGGGATATAACTATAAAGACAAATATTATGAAATCGACCATAAGCTATATCCATATCAGCCTATTATCGGTTCGGAGAATGTTGGTCAGCTCTTTGAATGGACAGCCGTGGCCGACAAGAAGTACATAGCGGGCATCTTCGTGTGGACAGGATTCGACTATCTTGGCGAGAACGGTCCATGGCCTGCAAGGGGTGGAGACTGTTCTTTCTTCGATTTCGTGGGCAACAAGACAGCGCGTGGCCATTTCTTTGAATGTCTGTGGAAAGACACACCGAAAACCCATATTGTAACAATACCTGAAAAAGAAAGCGAGTTCAAGATGGATGCTGACGGAAGTTTCACCTACACTCCACGCCCGGGATGGATCAGACGCTGGGAGTGGTACGACACACGCGATAAATGGAAGTACCGCAGGGACGAGGACATACTGGTACAGGTATATACCAACGCTCCTGAAGTGGAGCTGTTTCTGAATGGCACTTCGTTGGGAACTAAAAACGCAGCGATTTCACGGAACATAATATATTGATGTGGAAAGTGCCATACAAGAAAGGAACACTTTATTGCTATAGGTAAGGATGGTGTAGAACCTTGTCGCAGGACACTTTATCCACAAACGGCAAGCCAAGTCGTCTTGCTGTAAATTGTGACCGTAAAACAGTTACCGACAATGGTTATGACCTTGTACATGTTGAAGTTTCCATCGAAGATAAGAAAGGAAACAAAGTAGTTGATATGCCTTCAGATATTAGGTTAATACTTGATGATAAATTAGAACTTGCAGGACTTGACAATGGTTCGGCCTCAATTGATGATCTGAATATCAGAAATAATAGTGTAAGGACATATAACGGAAAGTGTCTGTTTGTCCTGAGAACCATAAGAGGGAAGAAAGGAACATCCTTTGTAAAGGTTGTAGGTGACGGTGGAATACAGGGCAGATGTAAAATTCTGATTTCCCACCCTATATCACATTAATATCCCCCTCATATATTATAAGTGAAAGATATAGTTTTATGACATCAAAAAAACATGTAAAAACCTAAGA
>ENA-OUNH01000494-OUNH01000494.1-human-gut-metagenome-genome-assembly--contig:-NODE-494-length-11270-cov-4.033474_pt1 | contig 11270 bp, 9 predicted proteins | sample MGYA00242806_ERZ504814 | MGnify/ENA primary metagenome ERZ504814 (study PRJEB26092, sample SAMD00036389) | human gut metagenome | host: Homo sapiens | study: EMG produced TPA metagenomics assembly of...
CCGGCGCGTGGTATCATCGGATATGACAGCATTCCCGGATTTGCGGATTATGTGCTGGGCAGAGCCAATGTTCTGCCGGAAGATGTCATTATGATCGTTCGGTATCGGGATACAACTACTTCCCGGTAGACCTTGCCATTAAGGCGAACGAGATGGGCTGTGCCACAATCGCTTTGACGTCTGTCGAATACTCCAGCCACCTGACAAGCAAGCACCCCAGCGGAAAGCGCCTTTTTGAGGCTTGTACCTACTGTATTGATAACTGCACGAACTATGGTGATACATTGGTCGATGTGCCTGCGTTGGGACAGAGTATCTGCCCGGCAAGCGGTATCAGCGCCAGCTATCTGATGTGGGCGCTGCAAAGCACAGTGGTGGAAAAGCTGCTGGCAAAGGGTCTGAAACCCAGTGTCTATATCTCCAACCATATGCCGAATGCTCCCAAAATCAACGGTGAGGCGCTGGAACGCTATAACGAATTTGGTTATTGATAAGGTATACTGCTATGGAATTGAGAACCGATAAAATCAGGGCTTGTTTCGACCGTAAGATCGGAAATTTCACGGAACTGTGGAATCTTTCTACCAATACCAACTATGTCCGCTGCGCGCCGCGCGACCCGTTGATCGAACTCTATGGCTTGAAGAACGGCGAACGGGTCAAACTGTCGGGGCATATTTCTGACGTGGCAGAAGCCCCTGACGCGCTGATCCTGAGCTATGATTCCTTCGGAGAATATGACGTTTCCGCAAAGGTGACCTGCCGTTGCGAGCAGGATCGTCTGGTGTTTTCTGCAGAAATCTGCAATCACAGCACAATCGATGTGACCGAGATTCTGATGCCGCACTTGGGCGGCATCTATCTGGGCAACGGACAGAAAGATTATCTCATTTACCCGCACCACGCAGGTGACAAAACAGAAGATCCGGTATATAATTACGCTGAGAACCGAATGACTTTCTGGCGTGGCTGCAGCGTACCCTTTGAGGATATCTATCGCCGTGAGATTAATTACTGCGGCTTAGCCTCCATGAGCTGGATGTACTATTACAATAGTTGCGGTGGATTCTATATTGGCAGCCATGACCCCCGATTCCCGGTGACCGGCGTTATAGCAGAAACCAGCGGCGACAGAGAAAATCCTTGGATGGCATTTGCCTTCCGTAAATATTTCCGAATCAAGCAAGGGGAAACCTATCAGACCGGGGATTATGTTGTATGCCTTTCCGACAAGGATTGGCATTATGGCTCGAAGGTGTATCGGGAATACATCGCTCCTTATCTGGATTTTGACCATAACCCCGAGTATTTACAAAACGAATATGCCCTGAACCAGTGCTACAACTTTAAGCGTACCGGCAAGGTGGAGCATACCTTCAAAGACATCCCGGCTATGTTTGAGGCAGGCAAGGCATGGGGCGCAAGGCATATGTTATTGCAAGCTGGAACCGCACGGGCTTTGACTCCTTTATCCGGAGTATTATCCCGATATGGAACTCGGCAGCGCCATGGAATTCCGGCGCGGGCTGGAATATGTCCGCAATCATGGCGGTATGTCCACGCTGTATATCAACGCGCGCATATTTGATTTGAAATCGGACTTCCATAAGCTGGTTGGCGAGAAGATGGCCATGCGGAACGAGAAGGGCGAGATGTACCGGGAAACCTATGGTCCGGAACATTTCACTGTGAACTGCCCCTCGGACGCCCTGTGGAGAGAGTATCTGCTGGATACGGCAGAATTCTGCGTAAAGGCGTATGGCTGCGACGGTATTTATCTGGATCAGCTTGCATCGGCAGAGCCTTTCCCGTGCTATTGCAGCGAGCACTCGCATGACAATATCGGGGAGTTCAACAACGGCTATGTATATGTGCTGAAAAACCTGCTGGAGCGCCTGCGGGCCTATAACCCGAACGCCTACATCATGACCGAGAACTGCGGCGATATTTACGGCAGTTATACTTGGGGAAATCTGACCTGGAATGGCGCTGAGTATGATGAACACTATAATGTGTTCAAGTATACCTTCCCGGAGTTTACGCAGGTCAATATGGTAAACCCCAGAAGCTGGGCGGAAGAAAAAGACCGTCCCGAATGGTTCCGCAAGGACCTGCACAGAGCCATTACGCTGGGCAGCATTTTGTGGCTTGGCATCACCAGCCGCCTTCGCCCGGAGGACAGTGCATATCATGACTATGGAATGATGGCAACTGCCTTCCGAGGAAACCTTCAGCCCCTGCTGAAGCACGCCCAATATCTGGATGATTTGTGGCTGGAGAACGTTCCAAACCAGTGCTTTGCATCCTGCTGGGCGCTTGAAAACGGCGAAAAACTCGTGATTCTTGCCAATGACAGCACGCAGGACGTGTCCTTCCGGATGAAGGATTTGCACGGCAGTATTGTTAAGGATACGAAATCTATGGATACGGCTATCCGGGAAAGCTCGATGATCGGTACCGAACCGATTACCATCACTGTACCGCAGGGACAGCTGAGTTATTTCTTGTTGCAGTGAAATTTGCTGCCCCGATTGCGAAGAACAATCGGGGCAGCTTGTCTTTTTGGAGGAACCTGTATGAAACTGACTGTGTTCGGTAACAATGCAACCTGCCCGGAGGCAGATGGTGCTTGTTCATGCTACCTGCTGCAAACAAAGGGCAAACGAATCCTGCTGGATATGGGAAACGGCTCGGCAGCAAAGCTGCAAAAGCATCTGCCGCTTACGCAGTTGGACGCGATCATAATAAGTCATCTGCATTTTGACCATTTTGGGGATCTGTTCTGTGCCAAGTATGCGTTAGAAACAAAACGTGCCTACGGTGAAAATCTGAAGCCTATCCCACTATTTATCCCCGCCTTGCCGCAATGGGCAAGCGAGGAGCTATGCACGAACGACGTGTTCCAAATTCATACGATCAAGGATGGCGCAGCGTATGACTTCGATGAAGTGCATTTTTCATTCTTTGCGGTGAAGCATCTTATTGAATCCTACGGGGTAAGGATCTCAGCGGAGGGAAAAACCTTTGCCTACAGCGGGGATACCGGTGTGTGCGAGGGATTATACAAGGTTGCGTCCGGGGCGGATGCGTTCCTGTGTGAATCTACCTTCTGTGCAGGGGAAACGGCGGAGGAAAACCATCACCTGAGCGCGCATACCGCGGCGCAGACCGCCAAGGATGCGGGCGTCAAACAGTTGTTTATGACACATTATCATTCCGAGCAAGCTCAAGCGCTGCTGCAGGAGGCAAGACGGGTTTTCCCGGATGCCGTCCTTACGCAGATAGAAAGCACATACGCCGTAGGCGGGAAACGAGAACAAAAACAAACGTAAAAACCAGAGTAGGAGGACGTGGCTATGCGTAAATTTCTTTCCCTGATTTTTGCCTTATTCGTAACGCTTCCTTTTTGTACTAAGTGTTATGCAATAGAAGTAGATTCACTGGGTGACGAAGTGAGGCACGTGGTTAGGCAAAGCGTACCCGCAAATATTGAGATTCTTGATGGCAGTATTCAATCTGGAGCAGCTGGCGATCTTGAGTACTTGGATCAAAAAGTTGTGCTCCTAAAATCGGGCGTTAGCGATGCAGGAAAAAACTGTGCCCGGTTAGAGGCTTTGTTTACGGGAGTGCCAAAGACGAGAATACAATCTGCAACATTCAGACTTGGAACGGTAAATGCAGGATCGCTTACCTATACGATAAGTTTATTTGATTGGAATAGTAACTCATACATTGAGCATAATTCGACAGGGGCCATATCAAGTAAAGGACTTAATGAAATCAATTTGATCAACTGGTCAGACTGTCATATAGATGACTCCGCAAATGTTAAAGTTGAGGTAACTATATCGGCAGAGAGCCCGTTTGAATTATCTTTGGATCAAATGCAATTGCTTTTGCTGTGCGAGGAGAGCGTGCAGAATGTAGAAGTTCGAAATTACACAGTAGAAAATGCCCAGATTGAGCAGGGAACTACTGCGGCTGGAACAACCGCTAAGAATTTGAAGGACAGAGACGGTGCCTCTTTTCAAGTGAAGTCGTCCAATAAAAAAGCGGCGTGGACCACTACGGTGCCACTCTATTATGAAAAGAACGATGTACAGACGATTCAAGTTGATTATACCGGAAATACGTCTGAAGGAACAAATGTTATCTGGTTATCATTGTATCGATTCGACACACAGAATTGGGAGGTTGTAGGGACAATCCCAGGAAGCACAGAAGAAGTAACAAGAAGTTTTGTTTTGTCTGGAAATGGCATTAGTGCTTATATATCAGAGGAAGGAGACATACAGATACGAGTATACAATTCGGCCTCAAAAGAGTTCATACGATACACGGACTGCGTGTCTGTCACAACGGTTGCCAATTCACAAAGCCAACAGAAAGTCTATACTCCTACAACCTTCGTTGAGGAATACGGTTCAAGCGAAGGACAAATTGAGAAGTTGAATCATATAGACGGACAGTCGATGAAATTCTATAGTGATAATAATCGGAAAAGTGCTGTGCAATTCGAGTTCGATACGGATATTGACATTGATACGATAGGTGAAGTCACATTTGTAGTTGCATTGAAGTCAAAGAATGGTGCAAATACTCAAAACCTGTCGCTTAAGAATGTTTCCACAGGAAAATTTGCAGTTGTGAAAACAGCGTCAAGTTCTGACAACTATGAAATGATTCGCTTTACACTGGACTCACTGAGGGAAATTGAGCAATATATTGACGCCAACGGTAAACTGACATTAAGAATATATAATTCCGCGAGTTCGTCTGTGGGGGATTTTACACGAGAAATTGATTTTGTGCAAATGAGCATCACCTATGGTCGCTTTACGCGATTCGAGGTGGCACAGCTGTCGGATGTTCACGAGCTAATTGGGTCTGAAAACTTTAAGGCAATTATTTCTGAAATCAACAGCAATATTAAACCTGCGTTCTCGATAATAACTGGGGACATATCTGATCATGGAACGCCTGCGCAATATGAATTATATTTACAGGATAAGCAACTCTTTGACGGACAAGTTTATACTACGCCCGGTAATCATGATGTGCGTTGGTGGAACGCCAATGGAAAGAGAACGTTCACGAATCAGGTGGGACCGCTATATCAGTCTTTTACCTATGGCGGTGTGCACTTTGTCCTGTTAGACACAACAGTAAACTTCGAGTTGGACGGAAAGATTGGAAAAGCCCAACTGCAATGGCTGAAGAGTGATTTGGATAGTATACCCGCTGATATGCCCGTTATCCTATTCGGGCACCATCCTTTCAAAATCAACAATAATGTTACGGCACGGCATGAATTGCTCAGTGCGACAAAAGATTCAAATGTTATTGCTTTCATGAATGGTCATGTCCATTACTATGGAAATGTTGTAGAAGACGGTGTGCCGATTAACTACATAACGTACATTAAAGATAATCCAAATCAGGATTTTGTGACGATTGAATTCTCGGAAAACTATTACTACATATACAAGAGAAAGGCGACTGACCATAGCAAGGAACTCTGGTTAAGTGGTCGAATGAACAACACCAGAAAACTAAGAATGACCATTACAAACATCACAGCAAGAGATAATACGGTGGATGTGGCAGTTCAAATAGAAAATGCACCAGACGGCGTAAAGTCAGTTCAGGCAAGAATAGATAATTACGGGCCATATACGCAACTCATAAAAAATGAGGGCGGTATTTGGAGTGGAAGCATTGACACGGGATTGTATACGCCAGAGTTGGTTGCTGGAACGCATTTTGTTGGTGTTGAAGCTTTTGATAATGAGAACAAAAAATGGACAGAATATAAGGACTACTCAACGCCGAGTGATAATCCTACAATCAAATGGGTGTTTGAGACCGGGGATTCGATTCAGTCTAGCGCAACCATAAACGAAGCCAATGTTTATGTGGGCTCAAATGACGGGAACCTATATTGTATCGATCGTGACACCGGAAGCCAAAAATGGTGTATTCAGACCGGGGATTTTGTGATTTCTAAGCCGGCAATCACGAGCGAAGGAAAGATAGTCTTTGGTTCTGGAGATGAATTTGTGTATTGCGCCTCGGCAGACGTCGGAAACATCATCTGGAACACCAAACTAGGCGGGAGTGTGCTTTCTGATCCCCTTACATCGGAAGGACGTGTTTTCATCGGTTGCGGAGATGGAAAAATTTATTGCTTGAACTCAGCATCTGGTGAAATTGTCTGGGAATACCAAACGGATGGTCTTATGCGTCAAAGACCAATTTTGGAAAACGGAACTTTGTACGCATTTGTTCGGGATACCTATATTTGGTACGCAATAGACGCCTCTACAGGTCAACTGATTTGGAGGGGAAATGCGAATACTGATGAGTCCCTGTTTGTATGTGGTGATGTACGACCGGTTATCGCTAACGGGAAATTGTGGTGTATTGATGCACAAAATACGCGCCCTGCCTATTTGAGCCTTGATACGGGAGAGTTGGCGTGGACATCAACGTTGGAAAAGGTATCTTCTCGTGGTATGACCACAAACGGCTCCACAGTATTTTATTCGTCGAACAGTGGAAGGCAGATAACAGCGTTTGATGCAGAGACAAACCAAGTTGTTTGGCAAAAGGATCTTCGCTATGACAATAAAGACAGGGACCTACAAGAGATGCAAATTGATTCGGCACTCGTATATAATGGAAATAGCCTGATTCATGTTGCCGAGCGAGGAAGGATTACGGCATTGAATCCAGATAATGGAGAAATCCTTTGGAGTATCGACGCGGCTGGTTACCCAGAGAGAGTCTTTTGGGCGACTCCGGAAGCAACCGATAGCCTTGTTATTGCTACGGGTATAGACGGCAAAGTCTATGCTGTGGAATATACGCATTAGTTGCAGGGTCTATCGATTCTGATTGGTGATAACGGCAACATTATATCCCAGCAGCTTAATAAAACAGAGATATTTGCAAACCTGCAATTAGCAAAGGAAGAGAGTACAGCTCATGAATCAATTACTTCATCAACATACGGAATCTATCGTTTCTGCGGCAATTCACGCGGTTTTGCCGGATGTTGCCGTAGTGCGTGCACTGCAAGGGTATCGCTTTGGAACCGGAAAAATCGTTCTGGTGGCAGCAGGAAAAGCGGCATGGCAGATGGCAAACGCGGCATCTGACTGCCTGGGGAATCGTATTGCGGATGGCGTGGTTGTTACAAAGTATGGGCATATAAAAGGACCGATTGCCCATATCCGCTGCTTTGAGGGCGGACACCCTGTCCCGGATGACGGCTCTTGCCGGGGTACGCAGGCAGCGCTTGACCTTGTTCATGGGTTAACGCCGCAGGATACGGTGGTGTTTCTTCTGTCCGGCGGGGGAAGCGCCCTGCTGGAAAAGCCTTTGATCCCTTTGGATGAATTGCAGGATATCACACAGCAGCTGCTGGGATGCGGTGCCGATATCGTGGAGATCAACACCATTCGCAAGCGGTTGTCTGCCGTAAAAGGTGGGCGTTTTGCTATGGCGTGCGCCCCGGCACAGGTGCTGTGCGTCGTCCTGAGCGATGTCTTGGGTGACCCGCTGGATATGATTGCAAGCGGACCAGCTTGTGCCGATTCGTCTACCTGCAAGGATGCGGAGAATGTCGTTAAAAAGTACGGCTTACATCTGTCCGCCGATGCACTGGCTTGCCTTCGCAAAGAGACACCCAAACAAATAGATAACGTAACAACGCGCATTACAGGAAGCGTTCGGGAGCTTTGCGCGGCAGCTGCCGATGCTGCACAGGCACTTGGCTATGCGCCGATCCTTTTGACCGATCAGCTGGCTTGTCAGGCGCGGGAGGCGGGGCTGTTCCTTGCGGAAATTGCCCAAACACATCAGCACCCCGACAAACCCATGGCGTTTATAGCCGGAGGCGAAACGGTGGTCAAAATCATCGGCAACGGCAAGGGCGGGCGCAATCAGGAATTGGCGCTGGCGGCGTCACCCGGCATTTCGGGCTGCAATGCGGCGGTTTTTAGTGTTGGGTCAGACGGTACCGATGGTCCGACAGATGCGGCGGGCGGCTATGTGGACGGTGACACGCTGACAACCTTGCGGGCGGCGCAAATCGACCCGGTGGATTTTCTCAACCAAAATGATTCCTACACGGCGCTGAAGGCGGCGAAAGGATTGCTCTTTACCGGTCCGACAGGAACCAATGTAAATGATGTTGCTGTTGTGCTGATTCGGTAAGTCTTTATACGGCATATTACATAAGACATATGAATCCTTTTCTGCCTGCCCCAATAACACAAGTTTCTCTCAACGCAACGAGAAGAGCGCTGTTACCATACAGTGCTCTTCTCGTTTTACTAAAAGCGTTGGCAATGATATTCAATCAGAACGACCCGAAAAGGACATCAGATTACCAAAAAGGAAATATGGATTATGAATTTGTTTTATGCTCACGTTTTTGCATCGTGGGGACCCTTATTAAAGAAAATTTGCAAAATAAGAGAATTGCATTTATCCCGACAGCCGCAGCCAAAGAAGGGGCTTCGCGGTATGTGCTGGCGGGTCGGGAGTTGCTCAGTGAAATGGGAGCAATCGTTACAGAAATTGATATTTCTAAGGAAAACAGGAATACAATCAAGGCAACCTTTGCGCAGGCAGATTGCATTTACTTTTCAGGAGGCAATTCGTTCTTCCTTATGGATGCGCTGCGAAAATCTGGAACAGACAAATTGCTGAAAAAAGAACTGCAGCGCGGCAAACTTATGGTGGGCGAGTCGGTAGGGGCTATTGTTTGCGCGCCGACGATTACTTATATTGAGCCAATGGATAAAAAACCGCTGGAGTATTCACAGCAAGACGATGCCTGGCTTGAGCTGGTAAAATACTATATTTTGCCGCACTTTCTTGATGAGGTTTATAGAAAAGCATCGGAGGAAATACTGGAAAAGTTCTCGGAATTGGATGCCCGTCCCATAAGCAATGATCAAGCAATACTCGTGAAGGATAATACATCAAAGATAATCTGTAACTCAGATGACGCAAAAGCAGTGCGAGATTTCAGAAACGAACAAGGATAACATCTTATTGTATGAAATTGGCCTGCGAATGCCTGACCGAGTGATTTTTAAGAAAGGAATGCGAGACAGTGACCACGCCCCTGATTGAAAAATTGAATATTACATCCTCGGTTTCGATAGTGATTATATCGATTTCTTTAATGTTATTTGGCGGGTTTGCCATGACAAGAATTACCAAACGCCTGAGACTCCCCAATGTCACGGCCTACATTGTTGCCGGCATTTTGATGGGTCCGTACTGCTTAAACCTGATCCCGATAGGTCTTATCGAGAGAATGGATTTCATTGCAGACATCGCCTTGGCGTTCATTGCATTCAGCACGGGCGAGTTCTTCCGTTTTTCTACACTGAAAAAAAGCGGCGTTAAGGTGCTGCTTATTACGTTCCTTGAGGCGTGCTTGGCATCCATTGCGGTGTTTATCGCTACTCATTATGTGCTTGGTCTTGATATGGTATTTTCCGTCGTTCTTGCCGCGCTGGCATCAGCCACAGCACCTGCGTCTACCATGATGACGATTCGCCAGACGCACGCAAAGGGCGATTTTGTAGACACCCTTCTGCAGGTGGTCGCACTGGACGATGTGGTGGGGCTTGTCGCGTACAGCATCGCCATTTCCATCGCCTTGGCCTCCATGACCGGCAATTTTCAGGCGCAAAATGTGCTGCGTCCGATAATAATGAACCTGTTCGCGTTTGCGCTGGGCGGCGTATTTGGTTTGATTTTGAAGTTTCTTCTTCACAAGCGATCAACCGACAATCGCCTAATCGTATCTATTGCGCTGCTCTTTGCATTCTGCGGAATTTGTGCGCTGATGGGCGTTTCGTCGCTACTGGGCTGTATGTCCATGTCGATGATTTACATCAATACCTCCGACGACGAAAGGCTTTTTAAGCAGCTGAATTACTTCAGCCCTCCGCTGCTCTTGCTGTTCTTTGTGCGGTCTGGTCTCAACTTTGATTTGGGTGCTATTTTCAGCTCCTCCGATCATATCGGTTCGGCCTCTTTGCTGGCTGTCGGTGTGGTCTACTTTGTCACAAGAATACTCGGCAAATACAGCGGCGCCTTCTTGGGTTGCCTGCTTGCCGGAAAGAACAAAAAAATTCGCAACAACCTTGGGCTGGCTTTAATTCCACAGGCGGGCGTTGCCATTGGACTGGCCGCGATGGGAGCCCGCACCTTGGGCGGTGCAATGGGCGACGCGCTGGAAACAATTATCCTTGCCTCCAGCGTCTTGTACGAACTAATCGGACCTGCTTGCGCAAAATTGTCGCTGTACCTGTCGGGGTCGTATTCCAACAGGTTGGATGACATCGTGACTGAAACGGTCAAATGCGACGAGCATGAACCAGAAAACGAGGTCGAACGCCTGATTCGCCAGATACAGGCAATTCAAAAAGAATTGCCTGCGCACAACGATCCTTTTTTAGAGGATGAACAGGCGTATGACGAGGCCGCTTACGAACATTACGCCTTGACAGGCTACCCCCAAGTATCGTATCAAAACACAAGGAGGAAAGCAGACATATGGACACTTTGATGTCACTTCAAATGTCAGACCCCATTGCGCAGCACCTTGGCAGTTGGTCACAGGAAATTAACGTGCTTTCCATCTGCCTGAGAATCGCCCTTGCCGTTTTCCTGACCTCCGTTATAGGCTGTGAACGATCCAGCAAGCGACATTCTGCCGGACTTAGAACCTTTGTGCTGATTTCGTTTTCATCTACCATCTGCATGATACTTGACATATACCTGATGCAGGCTCAGGCAATCGACATACCGATTTTGTCTGCGGCCACCATGATTTCAGCGGCTTCCATCAGCGGAAAATCAATTCTTTTAGCTCACGCGGTCAAATCAAAGGGCTTACTACCTCTGCGGCGCTGTGGTCTTGCGCCGCCTTGGGCTTTACAATAGGTGCAGGGCTTTACACGGTAACACTGATTGTGTTTGCATTCCTTCTGTGTATCCTGTCGGCGTTTCCCACCATTGAGGTGTATCTGAAGAACCGTTCCAACCACTTTGAAATCCATTTAGAGCTTAAAAACATCGAGTATCTGCGCGACTTTGTTACAGTCAGCCGCCGCTTAGGGCTGCGAATTGATGATATTGAATCGAACCCCGCTATGTGGGCTCCGGACTAAGCGTATATACGATTACCGTTACAATTTGCAGCAGCGAACTGAAGAAGTATAAAACGCACCATGAGATTA
>ENA-OUNH01000495-OUNH01000495.1-human-gut-metagenome-genome-assembly--contig:-NODE-495-length-11238-cov-3.208892_pt1 | contig 11238 bp, 13 predicted proteins | sample MGYA00242806_ERZ504814 | MGnify/ENA primary metagenome ERZ504814 (study PRJEB26092, sample SAMD00036389) | human gut metagenome | host: Homo sapiens | study: EMG produced TPA metagenomics assembly of...
GGTACGCACTGACGAACGGATAGTTCATCCGGTACTGCTCCATAAAGTAGGCCGAACACCACCAGCAGGATGCCAAGACCCTTCAGTTCGTCAATGTAATCGCGCGGGGGGCCGATCAACGGCCCTCCCATGGGGAGCGGACGACCTCGCCGGAATCGACCTTGGCGTACTCGGCAACCTCAGCCCCCGCCTTGACGATGCCGCCGGGTGCCACATGCACACCGCGGCCGAGCGCGGCATCGTGGTCGATGATGGCCCCGGCGTTGACAATGCAGCCAACGCCCAGATGGACACCGGCCCCCACATAGGCGCGCGGCATGATGATGCAGCCCGGCTCCAGCACGGCGCTGGGGCTGACCGAGGCGGCATCGCTGATGAACACCGGCGTGGCATATCCCGCAGCCGTCAACTTTTGCAGCAGCTCAACACGCAGCTTGTTATCGCCCAGCGCCACAAAGGCAGGGCGGCCCGGATGCAGGATGGCCGGGTCCGGGTAATCGCGCAGACCGCCCACGGCATCGGGGGCATTGTCGTCCAGAAAATCCGCGCTGCCCCAGCCCTCGTCAAGGAGCCAGTCGTTCAGCTGGGTGCCAAAGCCGCCGCGCCCCAAAATCAGCGGGCGCTTTGCGTTAAAGGAAATCTCAAGAAAAGCCATCGTTTATCCCTCCTGTTGGTTCGTGTCGGGGTCAACCGGTTCAGCGTTGGGGTCATCAAGGCTGGTGCGCGGGTGGACATCCAGCGGATTGGCCAGCGTGCCGTTCTCAAGATCCGCCAAGGCCTGCGGTATGCCGGGGAAGAACCGCTCAATGCCGGTGCCGCCGCAGTGCAGGCCGTCAAAAAAGTCAGTCTCCTGCAGACCCTCGATGCAGGCAGGGTCATAGCTGCCGTACAACGGTACATTGTTGTCGGCGCAATACTGCCGCAGCCAGTTTTCCACAAGGAAAAAGCCCTTGTGCTGCTCCGGCTCGGTCAGCAGATACCCGTACAGATACGGATGCCACGGCGACAGCACCAAAATGACGGTGGTGCCCTGAGACTGCGCGTACTTGATAAAGGAGTCAAACGCCCGGATCTGGGTGTCACTCAACTCGTCAAAGCCCTCCATATGTACGCTGTTGAAGCTCATGCAGGCCTCGGCTGCCAGCGTGCGGATCTGATCCTCGGTCTGGCTGCGGAAAGCAATATCGTACAGCACGCTGCCGTCTGACCGCTTGATGGTGGTAGGCTGGTCGTAGGGGTCGCCCTGCACGGGGTTGAACTCGATGGTGTTGCCCTCGTCATCGGTGACGGTGGCCTGACCGCGGTTCTTGACATAGTAGTCCACATTGCCCTGAAAGTAGGCCGGGTCAGCCAGCGCCTTCCACAGCTCGACCTTGTCGGGCTCCTCATAATCGGTGGGAACATTCAGAACCTTGGTTAAAAATTCGTTGTACAGGTCAGCATCGGCGCGGGCGTCAAACGCGGCCTCACTGCCGTAGAACACCCATGGGTCAAGGCTCCACAAAAGCACGCGGGGGGCCTTGCCGTAGGTGACCATCTTGTAGTAGCTGGTCATGTTGTCGCGCACATCAGCGCCGGTGACGCCCATGTTGAAGAAGCTCTCAACACCGGTGTTTTCACGGTTGAACTGAAGCACGCGGCTGGAGCCGATGCCGATAGCCTCGGGCGTTTCAGGTACATCCTGTGCAAATAATTGTACCACCTCGCGCTCGTCCATCTGCTCAAAATTTGTCACATCATAGCCCTGCAGCATCAGATCCACGATACGGCGGGCGCCAGCGCACCCTGAAACAGGCCGCTGCGGTCCACATTGTAGCTGAATGCTACCATAAAGACGAGGATCGGCACCAGCAGCAAAAACTTAAAGGCGGTTTTTACGCCGAAGTAGATGCGCCGCGCCAGCCCGCGCAGAAGCAGCACAAACGGATTGACCCGCTTTTTCCGGCGGTCGTTTTTTTACGGGGGATTTGTGGGTGCGCCGCGTTGGATCTTGACCGGCGGTGCGGGGATCGGGGTAGGGATTTAGCCATGGATTACACCGCCCTTTCTCAGTATTGCTGGTAGATGAACGCCGACTGGCCGAACGCGGCGAAGAAGAGGATCGCTGCGGCCGCGGCGTAGTAGAGCGTCCAGCGCAGCGGCCAGACCTGCTGGCGTATCCAGCGGGCCACGCTGCGGCCGCCATGCTCCGCCGCAAAGACGACAAAGCAACCGAACAGCAGCACGACCGGCAGGCGGCCGTCAATGCCGCTGCTGTAGATCAGCCCCGACACCTGCGCCCACGACCCGGCCAGACCGTCCCAGCCCTGCAGCAGCGAGCCATAGACCGCAAATGGGTCGGTGTTGTAGATGGCCGAGGCAAAAAGACCAGCGTCAGGCAGAACAGCGCATTGGTCACAAGGCACTGCCACAGCGCCTTGAACCAGCCCATACGGTAGAGAGGGTTGAAGCGATTCCAGCCTTTTGCGCGCCTTGGCCGTCATCACGCCGAAGGCGGCGCACAGGCCGGTGGCAAGGCCCCATGCCAGATACCGCCAGTCCGCGCCGTGCCACAGGCCAGAGCAGACAAAGACGATGACGATGTTCAGATAATGTCGCCACGGGGCGCACCGGCTGCCGCCCAAGCTGAAGTAGACATAATCCCGGAACCAGCTGGTCATTGAGATATGCCACCGCCGCCAGAAATCGTTGAAGGTGCGCGCCTCGAACGGGGACTCGAAGTTCTCAATCAGGTCATAGCCTAAAATGCGGGCTGCACCCAGCGCAATGTCGCAGCAGCCGGAGAAATCCATGTACAGCTGTACGGCGAACAGCACGGTGGCCGCCGTCAGGTTCGGCCCGCCCACGGCGGAAATATCACCGTAGACGGCTGCAACATACTGCCGCAGATTGTCGGCAAGGACCATTCTTTTTGGTGTAGCCCCACAGCATGCGGAAAGCACCGCCCGCGCAGCGCTGGTAGCTGAAGCGGCGGCTTTTGCGGATCTGCGGGCGCAGCTGGGGGTAACGCTCGATCGGGCCGTTGATCAGCGTGGGGAAGAAGCTGACAAACAGCGCATAGTGCAGCGGGTTCGTCTCGACCCGGCAGCGGCGCTTGTAGACATCAATGGTGTAGCTCATGGCCGCAAAGGTAAAGTAACTCAGCCCCAGCGGTGCCAGCAGATTTTCCCGGCGGGAGAGCAGGCTGCCGCCCAGCGAGTCTGCCAGAAGGTTCCAGTACTTGTAGTAGACCAGAATCCCGATGCCGAACCCGACCGAGGCCAGCAGTGCAAGAATACGCACCGGCTTGCACCGAACCTTGCCGATGATGAGCCCGCAGAGCCATGTGATGAGCGTTGCCGCCGCCATGACCCAGACGAGCGGGCGGTTTACGGGATCATAGCAGAAAAGCCGTAGCTTGCAAGCAGCAGAAAGTACGGCCGCAGCACGCGGGGCAGGGCATAATTGATGAGTGCCACCGCCGCAAAAAGGCAAGAAACAACAGCGAGGTGATCGCCATCGTCTGATCCTCACACAAAAAAGCGAGGATCTGCTCCCAGGTTATTGTCATGATTCCTCTCTCCGTTCGGGCGCAGGGTCACTGCTTTTCTTCCAGGTCGCGGACGCGCTTTTCCAGTATGGCGTTGGCCTGCGTCAATCGTTTGCATTTGTCCGCCAGCTGGCTGATGGCGATGCTCAGGGACAGCAGCACCACCAGCACGAAGCAGAACATCAGCAGAAAGACGAGGTTGACCGGCATCTCAATGTCAAGCAGGTCGCGCAGCACATACACCACATAGGGGAAGGCGGCGGCAATGACAAGCCCGACAGCCAGTGCCAGCCAGAGCAGGCTGTATTTTACGCTCATAAGGCCGCGCTTTAAAAGGGCAAAGATGATGAGCAGCAGCACAATAGCGCCCAAAATCATAAACAGCTGCAGGTGTGCAGTCATGCGCGGCCTCCTTTCACTTTACGGATGGATAAGCGGTCGATGATGAGCGCCAGCGAGACTTTGATCATGTAGTAAGCGCTCTTGAAGCTGTGGATGCTGGACACACCGCCCTGCCGCTCCCGCATGATGACGGGGGCCTCTCCCACACGGAAACCGGCCAGACTTGCCGCCAGAATGGCCTCCGGCTCGGGGTAATCGGTGGCGTAGTGCTGCGCAAAATAAGCGGTCATGGCCAAATTGGTGGCGCGGAAGCCGCTGGTGACATCCAGCACACGCTTGCCGCAGAGCAGACGAATCATACCGCTCAGCCAGCGGATGCCGACCCGGCGCATAAAGCTGGTCTGGAAGCCTTCTTTTTTAATAAAGCGGCTGCCGATGCACATGTCATAGACGCCGTCCAGCACCGGCTGCACGACCTCCATCAGGTAGGCGGGGTCGTGCTGGCCATCGCCGTCCATCTGTACGGCGACATCATAGCCGTGGCGCACGGCGTACAGGTAGCCGCACTGCACGCCGCCGCCGATACCCAAATTGACGGGCAGATCGAGAAACGGATAATGACGGCTTTTCAGCAGTGCAGCGCTGCTGTCAGTCGAGCAGTCGTTCACGACAAGAAAGTCCACCTCCGGGCAGGTAGCGCGCAGGTTTTCCACCGTGTTGACGATGTTATCCTCCTCATTATAGCAGGGGATGATCACCAGAATTTTTTTATTCCAAAATGGGTATACCTCTCAATTTCGGGTGTGTTGCGTTTTGTGGGGGATAGAGGCGGTAACGGCAAGGCTGCGGGCCGCACATGTGCGGCCCCTACAACTCTGCCTGACGGCTTGTAGGGGGCGGCGTCCTCGATGCCCCGCGGAGGGGTCAAAACCCCTCCCTACAAAGCCACTCGAAAATGGACTGCGTGGGCTTCCTCATTTCCCTTCCACTGTAAATTCCTCCAACCGCTTCAACAACTCGGCTCTCCGGTAATGTGCGGCGTAATACGCATAGGCCTTGCGCCCCAGCTCCGCGCGCTCGGCATCGGTCATGCCATACAGCGCCAGCATATTCTCTGCCAGTGCCTTTTGGTCGCAGGCCGGGCTGACCAGCCCGCCGCCGCTTTCCTGCACAGCCGTATAGCCTGCACCGTTCATTGAGGCCAGCACCGGCTTGCCGGCGGCCATGTAGCTGGCAAGCTTGCCGGGAACCGTCAGGCCCAGATCGGGCGAGTCGGAGAGGGAAATCAGCAGGGCATCGGCCAGCGCGGTGAACTTGGGTACATCAGCGGCGGGGACACTGCCGTAAAAGGTCACGGCATCCCCGGCATGCAGCTCATGGGCGAGGTTTTGCAGGGCCTCGCGGCTCATGCCGTCCCCGACCAGCAGCAGGTGCAGCCGCTCGGCCCCGGCGGCGCGGGCGTCCAGCACGGCGCGCAGCACCATGTCAAGGCTCTGCGCGGGAGTAAAGGTACCGGTGAATACCAGATTGAACCGCCCGGCAAAGCGCTGCTCCAGTGCAGCATCATGCTGCGGCACGGCGTAGAAATCCTCACAGTACTGCGGAATGACCGCCACCTGCGCCGCTGTCTTGCCGGTGCGGGCGCACAGACGCTCCTGTAGCGGCTCGCTCATGGCGATCAGTCGGTCGCAGCGCTTGTACAGGCTGTCGCTGACCGACTGTGCCATCCACCGCATAAACCGGTTTTTGACGGGCAGCACACTGTACAAATTCTCCGGCCAGAGGTCAAGCACATAATTTGTGAACGGTACATGGTGCTTTTTTGCATACAGCACCGCAGGCCAGCACATCAGCACAGGGCTTGTGTTGAAGCAGAACACCGCATCATACCCGCCGGGCAGGCGCTTCAGGGCTGTGGCCGCATACAGCGGCCAGCTTACATAATTCAAAAAGATCGTCTTGCCGGTGTTGCCCTTGCGCGGGATCTCTCTTGCGCGGAATACGCGGGCACCCTTATAGCTTTCCTCAAAAGGGCCGTCGGCGCTGTAGCCGTCAAACCATTCCCCATGCGGATAGTTGGGCAGGCCGCACAGTACATCCACGGCAAGACCGTCCTGCACAAAGCCCTCGACAATATCGTTGATGCGGAAATTTTCCGGCCAGAAATGCTGGGTCACTACCAGTATGCGCATAAGCTATCGTGTTCCTGTTTAGTATTTGCGCCACACCATCTTGTTGACAACGCCGGTGTAGCTCTGGATAATTTTGACGACCTTGTCGGAGACATTTTCGTCGGTGTAGTCGGGCACGGGGATGCCGAGATCGCCGTTTTTGTTCATCTCAACGGCTACATCCACCGCCTGCAGCAGATGGTCGCCGTCAATGCCAGCCAGAATGAAGCAGGCCTTGTCAAGCGCCTCGGGCCGCTCGGTCGAGGTGCGGATGCAGACGGCGGGGAAGGGATGCCCGATGCTGGTAAAAAAGCTCGATTCCTCGGGCAGCGTGCCGGAGTCCGACACGACGCAGAAGGCGTTCATCTGCAGGCAGTTGTAGTCGTGGAAGCCCAAAGGCTCATGCTGGATGACGCGCTTGTCAAGCGGGAAGCCGCTCTGCTCCAGCCGCTTGCGGCTGCGCGGATGGCAGGAGTAGAGGATCGGCATATCGTACTTTTCGGCCATCTTGTTGATGGCGGTGAACAGCGAGGTGAAGTTCTTCTCGGTGTCAATATTTTCCTCGCGGTGGGCGGAGAGCAGGATGTATTTGCCTTTCTCAAGCCCCAGACGCGCGTGAATGTCCGATGCCTCGATTTTCTCGAGATTCTGGTGCAGCACCTCAGCCATCGGGGAGCCGGTCACATAGGTGCGTTCCTTCGGCAGGCCGGTGTCGGCCAGATAGCGGCGGGCATGCTCAGAGTAGGCCATGTTTACATCGGAGATGATGTCCACGATACGGCGGTTCGTCTCCTCCGGCAGACATTCATCCTTGCAGCGGTTGCCGGCCTCCATGTGGAAGATGGGGATATGCAGCCGCTTGGCGCCGATGACGGAGAGGCAGCTGTTGGTATCGCCCAGCACCAGCACGGCATCAGGGCGGGTGGCAGCCATCAGCTTGTAGCTCTCGGCGATGATGTTGCCCATCGTCTCGCCGAGGTCGGCACCCACGGCGTCCATATAGACCTCCGGGTCGGCAAGCTCCAAATCGTGGAAAAAGACGCCGTTCAGGTTATAGTCGTAGTTCTGGCCGGTGTGGGCCAGAATGACATCAAAATACTTGCGGGTCTTATTGATGACGGCTGCAAGCCGGATGATCTCCGGCCGGGTGCCGACGATGATAAGTAATTTCAGCTTGCCGTTGTTTTTAAAGGAAATGCTGCTGTAGTCAGACATACTTTTCTCCTTAGTAGCTAATATGTGCAGGGGATGTAGGGGCGAACATCGTTCGCCCGCAGAAACGTTACGACCGGGGCAAACTTCCGGGTCGATGACGAGCATCGACCCCTACAGCGTAGGGGCGGATTCCATATCCGCCCGGGAACTTTGCCGCTGCCGCACACGGGCACGGGCGAGCACTGCTCGCCCCTACAATGCGCCCGTTTTACACCTTTTTCAAAGAATGTATCCGGGTGGCCGGGTCGAACTGCTCGTTCGCCCACATCAGCGTGACAAGATCCTCCGTCTCGCTCAGATTGATGATATTGTGGGTGCAGCCCGGCAGCATATGAACGGCCTGCGGCTCCTCGCCCCGCACCTCAAATTCCAGCACCTCATCACTGCCGATGCGGCGCTCCTGAATCAGGGCGTGGCCTGCAACAACAATGAAAAACTCCCACTTGGTATTGTGCCAGTGCTGGCCCTTCGTGATGCCGGGCTTTGAGATATTCACACTGAACTGGCCGCAGCCTTCGGTTTTCAGCAGCTCGGTAAAGCTGCCGCGGGCATCCTCGTTCTTTTTCAGTGCAAAGCAGACCTTCTCCTTTGGCAGATAGGACAGATAAGTCGAGTACAGCTTTTTGGCAAAGCTGCCCGCCGGGATGCGGGGCATCACCAGCGTGGCGGGCTGTGCTTTGAACTGCTCCAGCAGGTCAACGATCTCGCCCAGCGTGACCCTGTGGGTCACGGTTGCAGCGCAATAACGGCCTGTCTCGCAAAAAACAGGCGTAAGACCGTTATAATCGCAGCGGTGGGGATGCCCCTCAAGCGCATCGAGCATTTCCTCAACCAAATCGTCAATGTACAAAAGCTCCAACTCGGTCGCGCGGTCGTTGACCGTGACGGGCAGGTCGTTGGCAATGTTATTGCAGAAGGTCGCCACGGCGCTGTTGTAGTTGGGGCGGCACCACTTGCCGAACAAATTCGGGAAGCGGTAGACCAGCACCGGCGCACCGGTGGCCCTGCCGTAGTCGAAGAACAGTTCCTCGCCCGCAAGCTTGCTTTTGCCGTAGTCACTCTCACCGTAGCGGCCGATCAGGGTCGCCTGAATCGAGCTGGACAGCATGACCGGGCAGGTGTTGCCGTGGGATTTGAGCGTGTCCAGCAGGGTGGAGGCAAAGCCGAAGTTGCCTTGCATGAACTCGTCATTGCTTTTGGGGCGGTTGACGCCCGCAAGGTTAAAGACAAAATCGGCCTCGGCACAGAATTTGTCCAGCTCTGCGGGGGGCTGTCAAGGTCGTACTCAAACACCTCATCCACGGTCAGGGCAGGGCGGGTGCGGTCCTTGCCGTCGCGGAGGTTCTTCAGATTTTCGCAGAGGTTGCGGCCCACAAAGCCCTTGGCGCCGGTCACGAGAATTTTCATGCCTTTTTCTCGGCCTCCATCTCCTTCAGTGCATTGCGCACATACTCGGTGGTCAGGATCTTCTTGACAGTGCCCTCGACATCGAGGCGGTTCGTGTTGTGGCTTGTGTAGGAGTCATCGGCCATCGTGTGGACCTCGCCCTTGACAACGAACTTATCATAATTCAGGTCGCGGTTGTCGGCCGCCACGCGGTAGTAGCCGCCCATATCCTCACTGCGCAGCCGCTCCTCGCGGGTCATCAGCGTCTCAAACAGCTTCTCGCCGTGGCGGGTGCCGATGATGTTCGTGCCGGTATCACCGAACAGCTGCTGCACAGCCTTGGCCAGATCGCCGATGGTGGAGGCATCGCTCTTCTGGATGAACAGGTCGCCCGGGTTGGCATGCTCAAACGCGAACATGACCAAATCCACGGCCTCGTCCAGATTCATCAGGAACGGGTCATGTTAGGATCGGTGATCGTGATGGGGTTGCCCGCCTTGATCTGGTCGATAAACAGCGGGATCACGCTGCCGCGGCTGCACATGACATTGCCGTAGCGGGTGCAGCAGATGGTCGTGCCGCCGCGCTCGGCCGCCACGCGGGCGTTGGCAAAGATGACATGCTCCATCATCGCCTTGGAGATACCCATCGCATTGATGGGGTAGGCAGCCTTATCGGTGGACAGGCAGACCACGCGCTCAACGCCGGCGTCAATGGCGGCGTGCAGCACATTGTCGGTGCCGATGATGTTCGTCTGCACGGCCTGCATCGGGAAGAACTCGCAGCTGGGCACCTGCTTGAGTGCAGCTGCGTGGAAGATGTAATTCACGCCGGGCATGGCGTCCCGGATGGACTGCGGATTGCGCACATCGCCGATGTAGAACTTGACCTTGCCCGCGTACTCGGGGTACTGGGCCTGCAGCTCATGGCGCATGTCGTCCTGCTTTTTTTCATCGCGGGAGAAGATGCGGATCTCGCCGATGTCAGTGGTGAGAAAATGCTTGAGCACGGTATGGCCGAAACTGCCGGTGCCGCCGGTGATGAGTAGGGTCTTATCCTTAAAAATGCTGTCTGCCATGATGGCCTCCTTATATTTGACCGCGCATGGGCGCAGTTTACCTTTATAATCTTATTTATTCTAGCACAAAATTCCCCGCTTGAAAAGGGCATGGGGTTGGAAATTGCTGCTTTTTGTGGTATAATGGCCACGAAATCAAAAGTCCGGCGTCATGCCGAATGTTTTTTACAAGGAGGACCCGCCCATGCGCGCCTACGAACGACTGTTAAAATATGTAAAAATCCACACGACCTCTGACCCTACCAGCGGCACCCACCCCAGCACGCTGCGCCAGTTTGATTTGGCCAAAATCCTCGTTGAGGAGCTGAAAGCGCTTGGCCTCGCCGATGCCCATGTGGATGAGCATTGCTATGTCTATGCCACCCTGCCCGCCACCCCGGGGCAGGAGAGCGCCAAGCCCCTCGGCTTTATCGCCCACATGGACACGGCAGACGATGCCAGCGGTGAAAATGTGCAGCCGCAGATCCATGAAAACTATGACGGCGGCCTCGTCACCCTGCCGGCCACCGGCACGGTGCTGGATCCCGCGACCTTCCCGTTCCTGCGCGAGATGAAGGGCCAGACCCTTATCACGACCGATGGCTCCACGCTGCTGGGCGCGGACGATAAGGCCGGTGTGGCGGAGATCATGACCGCGCTGGAGCGCATCATCGCTGAAAACCGCCCCCACGGCAAGCTTTGCATCGGATTCACCCCCGATGAGGAGATCGGCGAGGGCGCAAGCCTGTTTGATGTAGAGGGCTTCGGCGCAGCCTACGCCTACACCGTTGACGGCGAGGATGTCGGCGAGATCAGCTATGAGAACTTCAACGCCGCCGCGGCGGTCGTGACGGTTCACGGCTTCAGCGTCCACCCCGGCAGTGCCAAGAACGCGATGATCAACGCCCAGAATGTGGCTATGGAATTCCACGCCGCACTGCCTGCCTTCTCCCGCCCGGAGCATACCGAGGGCCGCGAGGGCTTTTCCACCTGACCAGCATGCAGGGCGATGTGACCACCGCGCATCTGGGCTACATTGTGCGTGACTACGATGCCGCCAAGTTTGCCGCCCGCAAGGCACAGATGCAGCATATTGCAGACTGCCTCAACGAGCGCTACGGCGCCGGTACCGTGGAGCTGGACATCAAGGACAGCTATTATAATATGTTGGAGAAGATCCAGCCGCACTTCCATCTGGTCGAAAACGCCCGCAAGGCGATCTGCGCAGCAGGCCTTGCACCGATCGAAAGCCCCGTCCGCGGCGGCACCGATGGCGCAACCCTGAGCTATATGGGGCTGCCCTGCCCGAACCTCGGCACCGGCGGTTTCAACTTCCACGGCCCGTGTGAGTGCATCACCGCCGAGAAGATGGATCAGGGCGTTGAGATCCTGCTGAATCTGGTGGAGTTGTATAAATAAGGACCCGGAGTTTATTGAAAAGGGATTGAATAAGACATAACAACAGCCCGTGCTTCCCAATCGAAGCACGGGCTGCTTGCCTATATGGCTTCCCCCTCGGGGGAAGCTGTCAGCGGCCC
>ENA-OUNH01000496-OUNH01000496.1-human-gut-metagenome-genome-assembly--contig:-NODE-496-length-11214-cov-8.715974_pt1 | contig 11214 bp, 10 predicted proteins | sample MGYA00242806_ERZ504814 | MGnify/ENA primary metagenome ERZ504814 (study PRJEB26092, sample SAMD00036389) | human gut metagenome | host: Homo sapiens | study: EMG produced TPA metagenomics assembly of...
GGCCAGTACGAGACGTTCGGCATCCCCGCAAGATACGGCACCGGCATCGACTGGAACGAGTTCCACACACGGGTCGAATGGCAGTCGAACGACTAGACCGCCGGACACACATTTTGGCCTATAACCCCCGTTTTGCAACGGTGGTTTTTGTCGCTCAGCTCGCCTTGGCGAAGCCGCTCGTCGACGCGGCGATGACGCTGATGGCGCTGGACGCGTGGTATTCGCGCATGGCGGGCATCGAGCCGGATTCGCCGGTGATGTCGTTCTTCAACACGTATTTCAACGATGATTTCATGGCGGAACGTTTCCAGACGATGTCTCTGGATCCAGGCAAGGCCGGCCGCCTGTGACGCCTGGGACGGCCGCGGTGGGTGTTAGGAAACCGTTAACAATCCGTCCGTGGGCGTATGGGTTCCGTTAGATTCGGAGCATGACTTCGCTCAGGGCTATATCATCAAGATGCTTATTGGAAATAGGTCCGGCCGCGCCCGCGAACGCGGCGGCGGCCGGACCGTGCATCTGATGATTGGAGAAGAGTAACATGCCTTGGTGGGTTGATGCCGCCTATGTCGTGGGCGTAGTGGCGCTGTTCATCGCCTTCGACCTGATCGCGAAGGCGGTGGATCGTCTATGATGGCTGTTTTCTGCGCCATCGGCGTCGTATTGGGAATCGCCGGTGTGGTGTATATGGGGGTCGCCCTGTGCCGCCCGGAGCGGTTCTGAGGGCCGGGGAAGAGTCTTAAGGTTCCGAAATGGTATATCTCTATGCTTTTATGGCGTTCGGTTTGATCGCCTTGATCCTGGCGGCCATATACCGGCCGTTGGGCGATTACATGTATCGCGTGTACACGACCGATAAGGATCTGTTCTTCGAAAAGTGGATCTATCGCATCATCGGCGTGGATTTCTCGAAAGGACAGTCCTGGAAGGCGTATTTCCGCGGAGTGCTTGGCTTCTCCGTGATGAGCCTGCTGGTCCTGTACCTGCTGCAGCGCGTGCAGTCCTGGCTGCCGTTCTCGCTGGGCTTCGACAACGTGCCGGCTCCGCTGGCGTTCAACACGGCCGCATCCTTCGTGACGAACACGAACTGGCAGTCCTATTCGCCTGACCAGACGTTGGGCTATTCCGTCCAGATCGCAGGCCTGTGCGTGCAGAACTTCGTTTCCGCCGCGGTCGGCATCGCCGTATCCATCGCCCTGGTGCGCGGCTTCATGCTGCGCCGCTCCGATACGATCGGCAATTTCTGGGTGGACCTCATCCGCGGCACGTTCCGCATCCTCATGCCCCTGGCCATCGTGATGGGCACCATCCTCATCGCGTTGGGCGTCGCACAGAATTTCTCGGGCTTCACCACCGTCGCCACCGTGGCTGGCGGCGAACAGACCATCATGGGCGGCCCGGTGGCCTCCCAGGAGGCCATCAAGGAACTGGGCACCAACGGCGGCGGCTTCTTCAACGCCAATTCGTCCCATCCGTACGAGAACCCGAACATGTGGACCAACCTCATCGAGATCCTGCTGATGTTGGCCATCCCCGTCGCGCTGACCCGCACGTTCGGCCGCATGATCGGCAACATCCGTCAGGGCTATGCGCTGCTCGGCGCCATGGTCGTCCTGTTCGGCATCTCCTTCTTCGCCGTCGTGAGCTTCGAATCCTTCGTGGACGATCCGCTCACCTCCCTCACCGGAGGCTCCATGGAAGGCAAGGAGGACCGCTTCGGCATCGTCTGGTCCGCGCTGTTCGGCACCACGTCCACAAGCACGTCCACCGGCGCGGTCAACTCCATGCATGATTCCTACACCGCGCTCGGCGGTATGATGTACATGTTCAACATGATGCTGGGCGAAGTCTCCCCGGGCGGCGTCGGCGCAGGCCTGTATGGCATCCTCGTCATGGCCGTCGTGGCCGTGTTCATCGCAGGCCTCATGGTCGGCCGCACGCCGGAATACCTCGGCAAGAAGATCGGCCCGCGCGAGATGAAGATGGCCTCGCTGTACTTCCTCGTCATGCCGGTCACCGTGGTGCTGTTCGTGGCTCTGAGCTTCGCCATCCCGGGCATCCGCGAAGACACGTTCGCGGCCCTGAACAACAGCGGAAACCATGGTCTGTCCGAAGTGGTCTACGCGTTCGTGTCCGGCACCAACAACAACGGCTCCGCATTCGCGGGCCTGTCCGCCGACACCCCGTGGCTCGACACGATGATCGGCCTGGCCATGCTCATCGGACGGTTCCTGCCGATCATGCTGGTGCTAAGCCTGGCCGGCTCGCTGGCCAAGCAGGATGTCGTGCCGGAGACCGCCGGCACGATGAAGACCGACAACAAGCTGTTCGTTGGCCTGCTCGTTTTCGTCATTTTCATTATTTCCGCGCTGACGTTCTTCCCGACGCTTGCTCTGGGACCGTTGGCAGAAGGTTTGGTGGCATAACATGTCTTCCGCGACCGCAAACGACGTCATCAACGACGTGCGTACCAGCAACAACGCATCGTTGCCGGCGATGCTGGGCAAGAGTCTGCCGGCGGCGTTCAGGAAATTCAGTCCCGCCAAGATGCGGCACAACCCCGTCATGTTCGTGGTATGGGTGGGCGCCGCATTCCTGACGCTCCTCGGAGTGTTCCAGCTGTTCATTCCGGAACTGTGCGCGGGCGAGCCGGTGTATTTCACCTGGATCATCGCCGTGTGCCTGTGGGCCACGGTGCTGTTCGCGAACCTCGCCGAAGCCGTCGCCGAAGGGCGCGGCAAGGCCCAGGCCGACGCGCTGCGCAAGACCCGCACCACCACGCCGGCCCACCTGGTCCGCGGATACGATGAAAAAGGCGATCCCGACGCACGCTCGTTGTCCGTCGCCATCATCGAAGTCCCGTCCTCCGACCTCAAACTCGGCGACGTGGTCGTCGTCGAAGCCGGACAGCTCATCCCCGGCGACGGCGACATCATCTCCGGCATCGCCTCCGTGGATGAATCCGCCATCACCGGCGAATCCGCCCCGGTCATCCGTGAATCCGGCGGCGACCGCTCCGCGGTGACCGGCGGCACCCGCGTGCTGTCCGACCGCATCGTCGTGCGCATCACCCAGAAGCCGGGCGAATCCTTCGTCGACAAGATGATCGCGCTGGTCGAAGGCGCGAACCGTCAGAAGACCCCGAACGAAATCGCCCTCGACGTGCTGCTGAGCTCGCTGACCATCATCTTCCTGATCGTCGTGATGTGCCTCAACCCGCAGGCCGGCGCGGTCGGCACCTCCGTCAGCCTCACCGTGCTGGTGGCGCTGCTCGTCTGCCTGATCCCGACGACCATCGGCGCGCTGCTGAGCGCCATCGGCATCGCCGGCATGGACCGTCTGGTCCAGCGCAACGTGCTCGCCACGTCGGGCCGCGCCATCGAAGCGGCCGGCGACGTGACCGCGCTGCTGCTCGACAAGACCGGCACCATCACGTACGGCAACCGTCAGGCATCCGAATTCCACGCGCTGCCGGGCATCGACCATGACGACATGGTCCGCGCCGCGGCGCTGAGCTCCCTGGCCGACTCTACGCCGGAAGGCCAGTCGATCATCGCCCTGGCCGAACGCGAAGGCCATCACTTCGACATGATGCCGGGGGCGGAAGCGGTGGAATTCACCGCCGAGACCCGCATGTCCGGCCTGGACCTGCCCAACGGCGACCGCATCCGCAAGGGTGCCACCTCCGCGGTGGAAGCCTGGATCGAACGCGAAGGCGGCGTCATGAGCATCGAAGTGCGCGACGCTCTGCACGACCGTGTCGACACCATCTCCGCGCAAGGCGGCACCCCGCTGGTCGTGGCCGAACAGCTGTCCACCGGCGAAGTCAAGGTGCTGGGCGTCGTCCAGCTCAAGGATGTCGTCAAGGAAGGCCTGCGCGAACGCTTCGCCGACCTGCGCAAGATGGGCATCCGCACCGTCATGGTCACCGGCGACAACCCGCTGACCGCGAAGGCCATCGCAGAAGAGGCCGGCGTCGACGATTTCATCGCCGAAGCCAAGCCGGAAGACAAGCTCGCCTACATCAAGGCCGAACAGGCCAAGGGACAGCTGGTCGCCATGACCGGCGACGGCACGAACGACGCCCCCGCCCTGGCCCAGTCCGATGTCGGCGTCGCCATGAACTCCGGCACCGCCGCGGCGAAGGAAGCCGGCAACATGGTCGACCTCGACTCCGACCCGACCAAGCTGATCGACATCGTCCGCATCGGCAAGCAGCTGCTCATCACCCGCGGCGCGCTGACCACCTTCTCCATCGCCAACGACATCGCGAAGTACTTCGCGATCATCCCGGCCATGTTCATGGACAAGTTCCCCGGTCTTGCCACGCTGAACATCATGGGACTGCACAGTCCGTTGTCCGCGGTGCTGTCCGCCATCATCTTCAACGCCATCATCATCGTGATCCTGATCCCGCTGGCCCTCAAGGGCGTGCGGTACCGCGCCGAGTCCAGCGACAAGATCCTGTCCAGGAACCTGTCCGTGTACGGTCTGGGCGGCGTGGTCGCCCCGTTCGTCGGCATCTGGATCATCGACCTGTTCGTGCGTCTGATTCCGGGATTCTAAGGAAATTAGGTAAGGGAAACGATTATGAAATCCGCATTGTCGTTGAATCTGCGCAGCTACTGGGCCGGCCTGAAGGCCGTGCTGGTCTGCACGCTCGCCGTGATCGTATACACGGCGTTGATGACCGGCATCGGCGCTCTGGGATTCCCCGAGCAGGCCAACGGCTCGATGATCACGAACTCCGAAGGTCAGATCGTCGGATCGTCCCTGATCGGACAGTCCTTCTCCGATGCCGACGGCGAAGCCATCGACAAGTATTTCCAGCCCCGTCCGTCCGCAGCCGGCGACGGATACGACGCGGCGGCGTCCAGCGGTGCCAACAAGGGACATTCCGATGAGGAATATCTCAAGACCATCGAAGAGCGCCGCGACGCCATCGCCGAACGCGAAGGCGTGGACGTGAAGCAGGTCCCCGCCGACGCGGCGACCGCCTCCTCCTCCGGACTGGACCCGCACATCAGTCCCGAATATGCGGCCATCCAGGTCGAGCGTGTGGCCGAAGCCCGTAGCATGGACGTCGAAGATGTCGAACGGCTCGTCAAGGAGCACACCACCGGCCGTGGTCTGGGCTTCATCGGAGAGCCTGTGGTCAACGTCGTCACCCTGAACCTGGCGTTGGACGACATGGAGTGAATCCGACTCTGAGGCGCATCGGATACGGTGCGCCTCAGATGTCATCAGGCCAAAAAACTGGGATAATCCGTAGATGAAGGACATCCCGGACGGATGCGGCACCGTCGTGCGCGGCGGTGCCGCATCCGTCCGGCTTGAGGCCACGGAACGTATGGCATGCGGCGGAACTTCGAAATGGAGGGAATATGGCGGTGACGAAGCGGGGTACGCTGAGGGTTCTGCTCGGTGCGGCGCCCGGCGTGGGCAAAACATATGCGATGCTGTCCGAAGGCAGACGGCTGGTCGAGGAAGGCAAGGACGTCGTCATCGCCCTGTTGGAGACCCATGGCCGCAAAGCCACGCAGAACGCCGCCAAAGGCCTGGAGACGGTGCCTCGGCGCTGTATGAAATACCGTGGCATGTGGTTCAATGAAATGGATCTGTTCGCCGTCATCGCGCGCCGCCCGCAGGTCGCCCTCGTCGACGAGCTGGCCCATACGAACATTCCCGGATGCACGCACGAAAAACGCTGGCAGGACGTGGTCGACCTGCTGGACGCCGGCATCGACGTCATCACCACCATCAACGTGCAGCATATCGAATCGCTGAACGACGTCGTGCGGTCCATCACGAACAGCGAACAGCGTGAAACCGTTCCCGACAAGGTGCTGCGTTCCGCCGACAGCATCGAACTGATCGATCTGCCCCCGAAGAACCTGCGCGAACGTCTTTCCGCCGGCCTCGTCTATTCGGCGGACCGCGTGGACGCCGCATTGAGCAACTATTTCCGTGTGGGAAACCTGACCGCATTGCGCGAGCTGGCGTTGCTCTGGCTGGCGGGCAACGTCGACGAAGCGTTGCAGGAATACCGCAACGAACACCACATCAACGCGAAATGGGAGACCCGCGAACGCGTCGTCGTCGCGCTGTCGGGCGGTCCTGAAGGCGAACAGCTCCTGCGGCGCGGCGCAAGGGTCGCCAGGGCGTCCGGCGGCGGCGATCTGATCGCGGTGCACGTCACGGCCGAGGACGGGCTGCACGGATTCAGCCCGGGGCTGCTGGTGCAGCAGCGCGAACTCGTCGAAAAACTGGGCGGCACATACCATCAGATCGTCGGCGAAGACATCTCCGATGCACTGATCTCCTTCGCCCGCGCCAACAACGCGACGCAGATCATCGTGGGCGTCTCTCGACGCCCGCCCCTCGCCCGGTGGCTGGGTCGGCCGTCGTCGGCGAACGGCATCATCGCGAATTCGGGCGACATCGACGTGCACGTCGTCACCCACACGTTCGCGGCGAAAGGCATGCGCCTGCCGCGCATGAAACGCACCATGACGATGCGCCGGCGCATCGCAGGCTGCATATTCTCATTGCTGTCGGTGCCGCTTCTGGGCTGGCTGCTCATGCAATACAGCGGCGTGGATGCATTGTCCCGCGATTCCCTGTTCTTCCAGCTGCTCGTCGTCATCGCCGCGCTGATCGGCGGCGTCTCGTCGGCCACTTTGTGCGCGTTGCTGAGCGGTCTGGTGCTCGACTACGTCTACTTCCAGCCGGTGGGCTCACTGCATATGCTCAGGGCGCAGGACGTGATGACCATCGTGCTGTACATCCTCATAGGCATCATCGTGTCCTTCGTCGTCGACCGGGCCGACGAGAAGGCTCGGCAGGCCCAACGTGCGACCGCGGAATCGGAAGTGCTCGCCAGCGTGTCCGACGCTGTGCTGCGCAGCTCCAATCCGTTGCAGGCGATTCTCGACCGCACCCGCGAGGCGTTCGGCTTCACCTGCGTGCGCCTCACCCATGACGGCGTCGATGTCGCGGTCAGCGGCGTATGCCCCACCGGGGAGGAGCCGGACGTCATCGACCTTGACGCGGTCATCACGCCGCCGTCCGACGGCGCCGATCAGAACGGCGAATCCCATGACGGGCAGACCTCCGCCTCACGTGATGCCGCATCCTCCGGAACGCCGCGGAAAACAGAGCCGATTCGCCTTGAACTGTACGGCAGTGAAGTCGACGCGGCCGACCAGCGGTTGCTGCAGGCCATCGTCTCCCAGGTGCAGACCGTGCTGGAACACGACGTGCTGCAGCGCAAGGCCGACGAAGTCAAGCCGCTGGCCGCCGCGGAGAAGCTGCGCACGGCCCTGCTCAACGCGGTCAGCCATGACCTGCGCCGTCCGCTGGCCTCCGCCACGGCTGCGGTGTCCGGCCTGAAACAGGTCGGCGACGCCCTTGGCCCCGAAGGCCGGCGCGAACTGCTCGACGTCGCCGACGTCGGCCTGCGCGATCTGACACGACTGGTCACCGATCTGCTCGACGTGTCCCGTCTGCACGAACGTGCGATGCCGATATCGCTGGTGGCGGCCGACGTCGCGGAAGCCGTGATGCAGACGCTGGACGAGCTGCATGCCGGTCCGAATGCCATCAACCTCGACCTGCCCGTGGACCTGCCGCTGGCGGTCGCCGACCCGCCGCTGCTGCGTCGTGCGATACACAATGTGCTCGCCAACGCGCAACGCTACAATCCGCCGGACCATCGCATCCGCATCGCGGTCTCCACATTCCGTTCCGTCGTGCAGATCCGCGTCGTGGACTACGGCCCGGGCGTGCCCGACGACCGCAAGGACGAGCTGTTCGCGCCGTTCCACCGTCTGGGCGACACGGACAACACCACGGGCCTTGGCTTGGGAATGGCGCTGTCGAAAGGCTTCATCGAATCGATGGGCGGCGCCATCGACGCGGAGGACACTCCGGGCGGCGGCCTGACCATGGTGATCACGCTGCGCGCGGCGGACGAGCGCTATGCGATCGGGGAACCGTTGTCCGAAGAGGACGCGCGCGCCTGCGCCACCGCATTGGACTCGGACATGTGGGACGTGACCGCCGCCGTCAGCGGCGTGATGCTGCCCCTGAGCGTGGACGAATCACGTGACGGCGAATTGGGGCGTTTCGCCGACGCCGAGTCCGATACCGCGGTCGCCGGTGACATGGCCGCTGCGGACGAGCATACCGACGTTGCCGATGTGACGGCTGCTGAGAAGGGAGAATAGACGCATGAAAATCCTGATTGCCGATGATGACCCGCAGTTCCTGAAGGCGTTGCGCATCACGCTGCGCTCGCAGGGCTACGAGATCGTGACCGCATCGGATGGCGTGCAGTGCATTTCGGCGGCGGTGGAGCATCATCCCGATCTGATGGTGTTGGATCTGGGCATGCCGAAAATGGACGGCATGGGCGTGATCCAGGGCGTGCGCGGCTGGACGGACGCGCCCATCCTGGTGGTGTCGGGGCGTACCGATGCACGCGAGAAGGTCGCGGTCTTGGATGCCGGCGCCGACGATTATGTGACCAAGCCGGTGTCGATCGACGAGCTGCTGGCGCGTATCCGTGCGCTGGCCCGCCGTATCCCGCAGAAGACGGAGACGCCGATGGTTTCGTTCGGGAACGTGACCGTTGACCTGTCCGCGCATGCCGTGTTCCGCGTGTACCACGGGCGGAAGGTGCGTGTGCGCCTGACGCCGACGGAGTGGAAGGTTCTGGAGATCCTGGTGCGCAACGCCGGACGGCTCGTGACCCGTAAGGATCTGCTGGCCGGCATTTGGGGCGCGGAGCATGTGAACGACTCCGGCTATCTGCGGTTGTATGTCTCGCAGCTGCGCAAGAAGATAGAGGACGACCCGTCGCGTCCGAAGTATCTGAAGACGGAGCAGGGCATGGGATACCGCCTGGACCTGCCGTCTGCGGGCGGCGGCGAATAGAGGCCGGGGACGGGTGAAGGCGGGTGGAGGCTGGGCGGGCGGCGTCTGTCCGCCCAGCCTCGCGTTATGCGTCGTATGGGAGGAATCATCGAGGGGCTGGGCGGCCGGTTTGCCCGCTTTGTTTGCCGGTCCCGCCCGCTTCAATCGGGGAGACCGCTGGGCACGATGCGTCGAAATGGCTTTCAGGCTGCGAGATTCTGCGCGAGCTGACGGATCTTGTTCGGCTGGTGGCCGCTCCATGATGCGTTCGGGGAGATGACGACAGGAATCTGCTTGAATCCCGCGTCCTTGATCTGTTCGAAGGTGGACGGGTTCTGCGTCAGGTCGACGGCGACATATCGCACGCCCAAACGGGTGAGCTCCTGTTCGGTGGCTTCGCACTGTGGATTGCTGGGATTCGTGAAGACCGTGACCGTCATCGGGCATCCTCCTTAAAGCGCGTAGTCGATATGCGGTAATCCGCCTTTCGACGGAGCCCGCATGGCGCGGGCTCCGTCGTGGGCTGTCCGGCAGGCCGTTCGCACAGTCCATGCCGAAAGGTCTGCCGGACCGTCTGTGCGCGTCAGCGCCTTCCGGCAGGAGTCAACCCGATATGAACAAAGGACTGAAGAAAGGTCTGGGCGCTCTGGCCGCCGTCGCATCGCTGCTCGCCCTCGGCCCGCTGGCCGCAGCCAACGCCGCGCAACCGACGCGGACACGCATCGACGCCTTCGCCAACGACGGCACCATCGCCGTCGAATCGGCGGACGGCAGGACCGACATCTCGAAGCACACCATCAACGCCTACCTGCTCGCGCCGTACACCTCCGCGGTGGCGACCGGAGACACCCTGAACGAGTACGCCGTGTCCACCGGCACCGGCTACGCCGACAAGGTGACCACAGCCGTCAAGGCCGCGTTCCCCGACGCCGACAAGGGTGCGGACGGCTGGCAGGTGGCTCTGGGCGACGCCACCACGACACTGGACGAGGCCAACCCGATGGATTGGGTCGCCCGCAACCTGCTCGACTCGGACGCCTCCCCTTGGGCGGGCGGACTGCGCGACTTCGTAACCAAGCTGACCGCATCGCTGAAAGGGAACAACGCCTTCCCCGCCGACGCCAAGACGCTGACCCCGACCGCAGGCGCACCCGCCAAGCAGACCGCAGACGGCCTGACTCCGGGCATCTACCTGATTCTCGACACCGCCATCGGCTCCGAATCGGCCGCCCCGTCGCTGGCCGTCACCACGTTCGGGACCGTGACCAAGTACAGCTTCGCCAAGGATGGACAGGCCCAGCCGGCCACCGGCGACCTCGGCAAGGTCGAGTACAAGGTGCTGCCGTATGAGACCGCCAAGGCCATCGAGTCCGTCAGGGGCTCCGCGACCGCCGAGGTCGCGGACGACGGGGCCAGCGCCAAGGCGAACATCGGTGACGTCATCAACTACCGCGTGCAGGTCGGCCCAATCTGGACCACCGGCTACGACGCCGGACGCACCCTCAAGGCCAGCGACAGCCTGAACGCCGGACAGACGTTCGACATCTCCAGTGTGAAGGCGTACACCTACGACGCCCCGGCCGACGGCGGCGCTCTGGACGAGGCCACCAAGCAGACCCTCGTCCCCGCCAAGGCCGACAAGGACGGGAACCGCACCGTCTGGGCCCTTGACGACAGGGGCACCAAGGCCGACTACTCCGTGACCGCCACCAAGGGCGGCGACGGCACCACGGTCGCCTTCGGCTTCTACAACGAGAACAACCTGCTCGACGCCGACGCCGCGAAGTTCGAGGGCAAGGTCGTGGTGCTCGAATACTCCGCCAAGCTCAACAGGAACGCCGTCGTCGGCGGCACCGGCAACGAGAACGCCGTCACTTGGACCATCGGCAACAACCCGCAGGACCCGACCAGCACCGACGAGAGGACCGACAAGACCCATGTCTACACGTCCTCCGTCCGCATCGCCAAGATCGACAACGCCACCAAGGCCGCCATCGACGGTGCCGAGTTCGGCGTCACGGACAAGGACGGCAAGGCCGTCAGGTTCACGAAGCTGGACGACGGCACCTACGCCGTGGCCGACTCCACCGACATGTGTATTTCGTCAAGTCGGTGTTTCGTGTTTAGTCATGTATTTTTTCGGGTTTAGGCAGTTGCATGCATTTTCCTTATTTTCCGGTTGCGCGGAGGTGTTCCTGCCGAACATGAGGGCCTCACTGACGCGGCGGCTCTGGCCGGTGAACTCGAGGAGCCGCCCGTGGTGCACGATGCGGTCGATGATCGCTGCGGCGAGTTTGT
>ENA-OUNH01000497-OUNH01000497.1-human-gut-metagenome-genome-assembly--contig:-NODE-497-length-11207-cov-3.154783_pt1 | contig 11207 bp, 8 predicted proteins | sample MGYA00242806_ERZ504814 | MGnify/ENA primary metagenome ERZ504814 (study PRJEB26092, sample SAMD00036389) | human gut metagenome | host: Homo sapiens | study: EMG produced TPA metagenomics assembly of...
TTCAACGCGACCCGCCCCGATGACGAGGCCGGTGCCGCCCGCGAGATGAAGAAAAACGCTGATATTCTGGTAAATACTCTGGACAGCTTCGGCGTCAAGACCACGATGCTCGACATCTGCCGCGGCCCCTCTGTCACACGGTATGAGCTGCAGCCCCAGGCGGGCATCAAGGTCAGCCGCATCACCAGCCTTGCCGATGATATTGCACTGAATCTTGCCACGGCGGGCGTGCGCATCGAGGCCCCCATCCCCGGCAAACCCGCAGTCGGCATCGAGGTTCCCAATAAGATCCGCTCCACGGTCAACATCCGCGCGGTCTTTGAATCCCAGAATTATATCAATATGCGCAGCCCCCTCACGATGGCGCTTGGCAAGGATATTGCCGGCACGGCGCAGGTCGCTGACCTGTGCAAAATGCCGCACCTGCTGATTGCAGGCTCTACCGGCAGCGGTAAATCTGTCTGTGTCAACTCTATCATCATCAGCTTCCTGTTCCGCTCCGGCCCGGAGGATGTCAAGCTCATCCTCATCGACCCGAAGGTCGTTGAACTGGCGGAGTACAACGGCATCCCGCATCTTTTGATGCCCGTTGTGACCGAGCCACGCAAGGCAGCCGGTGCGCTGGGTGCAAGCGTAGCTGAAATGGAGCGCCGCTACAAGCTTTTTGCCGAGAACAATGTCCGTGAGATCAAGGCCTACAACAAGCTGGCCGCCCAGACGGGCATGGAGCATCTGCCCTATATCGCCATCGTCATTGACGAGCTGGCGGATCTGATGATGGTTGCCGGCAAGGAGGTCGAGGATTACATCTGCCGCATTGCGCAGAAGGCCCGTGCCGCCGGTATCCACCTGATCGTTGCGACCCAGCGCCCCAGTGTCGATGTCATCACCGGCCTTATCAAGGCCAACATCCCCAGCCGCATCGCGTTTGCCGTTTCCAGCCAGATCGACAGCCGTACCATTCTGGACTCCGGCGGTGCCGAAAAGCTGCTGGGCAACGGTGACATGCTCTTCCTGCCGGTCGGCGCATCGAAGCCGGTCCGCGTGCAGGGCACCTTTGTCACTGATGAGGAGATCGGCGCTGTGCTGAGTTTTATCAAGTCCACCTCCACCGCGCAGTACGATGAAGAAATGATTGCCGAGATGGAGCGCCGTGCCGTTGCCGAAAAGGGCAGCAAGCGGGGCGGGGACGATGACGGCGAGGCAGGCGGCGCACTGGATGCCATGTTTGAGCAGGCTGTTGAGTGCGTCATCGAGGCCGGACAGGCCAGCACCAGCCTTTTGCAGCGCCGCTGCAAGCTGGGCTACGCCCGCGCGGCCCGCATCATGGACCAGATGGAGCAGGAAAAGATCATCGGCCCCTATGAGGGTGCCAAGCCCCGTGCCGTGCTGGTGACAAAAGCCCAGTGGGAGGAGCGCAAGCTCAACGGTCAGTATGATGAATAAGCAGAAGGGCTGTCGCATCGCAGCCGCTGTGCTGGCTGGCTTGCTTCTGCTTTCTGCCTTGTCATTCAGCTGGCGGGCGGCCGCGGCCCTCTGCCAGACTGGCAGCAGCTTCGCGCTGCGCTGGGCGTACCGCTCCGCACGGAGGAAAGCGCACCAAAGCCTGCCCCCGGCAGCACCGCCGTGTATGTGCTGGATGTCGGGCAGGGGGACGCCGTTTTGATTTGTCAGGACGGTGCGTACTGCCTGATCGACACCGGCCCCGCCGAGGCCGAGGATGCACTGCTCTACGACCTGCATGCACTCGATGTCGAATCGCTGGACTATCTGGTGCTCACGCATCCCCATGCCGACCATACCGGCAATGCCCGGGCGGTGCTTTCCGATTTCCCGGTCAAACAGCTTTTGCTGCCACTGTGGGAGCCGGGTGCCGATGATACCGCCGACTGGCCCCGACAGTTGGCTGAATCTGCCGCAGAAAACGGCACCGCGCTAACCACAGCGGAGGCCGGGGATCGCTACCCGCTGGGCGGCGGCACACTCATGATTCTACAGGGCGGCAGCGGAGATGCCGCAAGCGTCAACGATATTTCGCTCTGTACGATGTTCACGACCGGAGACTTCCGCTTTCTCGACACCGGCGATGCCGAGGAAGCTGCCGAGCAGCGGCTTCTGGATACCTACGGTTCTGCCCTGCATGCCGTGCTTTACAAGGCAGGGCATCACGGGTCGTATACCTCCAACAGTGCAGCCTTTTTGCAGGCTGTCAGGCCTGCCGCCGTGGCCGTCAGCTGTGGGCTTGATAATGATTACGGCCACCCCCCACCGCGCCGCACTTGAAAATTTTGCGGCCGTTGGGGGCTGAGGTATACCGCACCGATCAGGAGGGCAGCCTCACCTTTCTATGGCAGAATAACACGCTCAGCGTGGAGACCACCGCAGATGCCTGCGCTCCTGCGGCGTAATAACAAGGAGTAACAAATGACGATCACCGAACAATTCAAAGCCAAACGCTGTGTTTTTCTCGATCGAGTGCTTTCCGCCGAGACAGACCACCCAGATGGACAAGCTGAAAACCACCCTGCAGCAGATGCAGACGCTCAATCCCGGGTTCATCAGCGTCACCTTCGGCGCGGGCGGCTCTGCCGGCGGCGTTTCCACTGCCGAGGTTGCCGACTATATCCAGAACGAGCTGCAGATCCCCACGCTTGCGCATCTGATCTGCATGGGCAACGACCAGCTCCGCGCGGCTGAGATTCTCGACCAGCTTGAGGCTGTCGGCGTCCGCGATGTGCTGGCCCTGCGGGGCGATCGCAGCCCCACCCGCCCCGAAAGCCCGGACTTCCGCCATGCGAGCGACCTGACCTCCTTCATTAAATGGAAGAAGCCTGATTTCTCGGTACACGGTGCCTGCTACCCGGAGGGACACCCCGAGGCCGACACCCTGCTGCACGATGTTGAGAATCTGCGGATCAAGCAGGCCGCCGGTGCCGAGCATCTTGTGACCCAGCTTTTCTTTGACAACATGCATTTTTATCGCTTCCTCAATCTGGCGCGCCGCGCCGGCATCACGCTGCCTGTTTCGGCCGGTGTTATGCCGATCGTCAAGCGCAGCCAGATCGAGCGCACGGTTTCGCTTTCCTCGGCCAGCCTGCCCTCGGAGTTTACCCGTATGATCTCCCGCTATCAGGACGATCCGGCCTCGCTGTATGATGCCGGCATCGACTATGCTGTCAAACAGCTGCGCGATCTGATCGAGGGCGGTGCCGACGGTATCCACCTGTATGCCATGAACGATGCCGCCGTGGCCGCCAAGGTCTACGACGGCATCCGGGATTTGCTGTAATGGAGCGCCGCAAGCCCGCCGCCATTGACCGCTCCACAGCGCTGCGCTATATGGGGGCCGGCCGGTTGGACGCCGGACACCGCTACCGGCCAGGCCCCTGTTTGGGACAAAGGCAGAGGAGCAGGTGCTGGCAGCGGCTGCTCCGCGCGCCGTATACCGCCGCCTGCCGCGCACAACACTGCCGCTTGAGGACTGCGGCACAGATCTTACCCGCCACCTGCTCGGCTGTGGGGAGGTGCTGCTGCTGGCTGCGACTCTGGGGTCTGAGATCGACAAGCTGCTGCGCCGGATGGAGGTATCCGACATCGCGCTGGCAACCGCCGCCGATGCGCTGGCCTCCGTGCTGCTGGAGCAGGTCTGTGATGAGTTGGAAAGTGAGTTGCGCGCCGCTGTGCAGGCGCAGGGCGTTTTCATGACAGGGCGCTATGCACCCGGCTACGGCGACTGCCCGCTGGAACTGAACGATACCCTTTGCCTGACCGTGGACAGTGTGCGAGGCTGCGGTCTGGCTGTGACCCCCCAGCATCTGCTGACCCCACGCAAAAGCACCACCGCCATTTTAGGCATTGCCGATCACCCCGTGACCGGCACCCGTGCAGGCTGTGCGACCTGCCATCTACGGGATACCTGTTCGTTCCGCAAGCGCGGCACGACCTGTTTCAAACAAGATCGATAGGGGAGAATCGTATGCAGATCCGTGAAGTATTTGACCGTAAGCGCTTTGTCCTTCTGGACGGCGGCATGGGCACCCAGCTGCAGACCCGCGGCCTGCAGCCCGGGCAAAAGCCCGAGTTGGCCGCTCTGGAAATGCCGGATACTCTGACTGCCATCCACGCCGATTACGCCCGCGCCGGCGCGGACATTCTGCTGGCCAACACCTTTGGTGCCAACGCCAAAAAGCTTGCAGGCTGCCCCTGCACGGTCGAGCAGGTCGTTTCTGCCTCGATTGCCTGTGCGCGCAGCGCCGCCGCAGAAACCGGTGCGCTGGTAGCCTTGGATATCGGCCCTCTGGGCGAGCTGCTGGTCCCGGCCGGCACCCTGCGCTTTGAGGATGCCTACGCCGAGTTTGCGCAGGTCATCCGTGCCGGTGCGGCAGCCGGGGCGGATCTCGTCTTTCTTGAAACGATGACCGATCTGTATGAATTGAAGGCGGCCATTCTCGCCGCCAAGGAAAACTGTGCCCTTCCGGTCTTTACCTCAATGAGCTTTGAGAGCCGTGGCCGCACCTTTACCGGCTGTACAGTGGAAAGCTACGCCGTCACGGCCGCCGGTCTCGGTGCCGATGCCGTGGGCATCAACTGCTCGCTGGGTCCCAAGGAGATCCTGCCGTTTGCACAGCGGCTCTGCCGCAGCGTCCCGGCCGGTGTACCGGTTTTTGTCAAGCCCAATGCCGGTCTGCCCAACCCGGACGGCAGCTACAACCTGAATGCCGCGGAATTTGCCTCAGAGATGAAGGCTTATGCCTCGATCGGCGTTTCCATGGTGGGCGGCTGCTGCGGCACAACGCCTGACTTCATCGCCAAGCTGCGGGAGACCTTTGCCCCGCTGGTTCCCGCCGACAAGATCCCTATCCGCCGCAGCTGTCTGTGTACGCCGGTTCGCTTTGTCGAGGTGGACGGCATCACCGTTGTGGGAGAGCGCATCAATCCCACCGGCAAAAAGCGGCTGCAGCAGGCTTTGCGGGACGGTGACAGCGCCTATCCCTGCGCCCAGGCCGTAGCCCAGGCCGAGGCCGGTGCCCAGGTGCTGGATGTCAACGCCGGTCTGCCCGGTATTGACGAGGCCGCCACACTGGAGCAGCTTGTCAAGGACCTGCAAGCCATCACGGATCTGCCGCTCCAGCTCGATTCCTCCAATCCGGAGGCTCTTTCCCGCGCGCTGCGCATCTACAACGGCAAGCCCATCGTCAACTCGGTCAACGGTGAGCAGAAGACGCTGGACACCATCCTGCCTCTTTGCAAGAAATACGGCGCTGCCGTTGTCGGCCTGGCACTGGACGAGCACGGCATCCCGGCTGATGCCGAAGGGCGCTTTGCCATTGCAAAACGCATTGCCGCTGCCGCCAATGCGGCCGGTATCCCGAATGAGGATATTTACATTGATTGTCTGACGCTGACCGCCAGCGCCCAGCAGGAGGGGGCCGTCCAGACGCTGGAGGCGCTGACCGCTGCAAAAAGGAGTTAGGTGTGCGCACGGTGCTGGGCGTTTCCAACATCAGCTTTGGTCTGCCGTGCCGTGGCTATCTGAACACCACCTTCCTGACAATGGCCATGGCGGCGGGGCTTGACCTTGCCATCATGAATCCCAACACGCCGGAGATGATGGCCGCCGTGCGCGCCTACCGGGTACTGACAAGTCAGGACAAGCAAAGCTCCGACTATGTAGCCGCCTACGCCGATGTACAGATCCAGACCACCCAGACGAGCAAGTCCGCCGCCACCGTGGCCGAGGTCGGCGCGGCCGCCCCGGGCGGAGATGCACTGTTTGAGGCGGTGCGGCGCGGCTTAAAGGCCGAGGCTCGCGCGGCCGCAGACGCCGCCCTGACGATGCGGGAGCCGCTCGATGTCGTAAACACCTCTCTGATTCCCGCGTTGGACGCCGTGGGGGATGGCTTTGAAAAGGGAACTGTTTTCCTGCCGCAGCTGCTGCAGGCAGCCACCGCCGCCCAGGCTGCCTTTGAGTCCATCAAGGCGAAAATCGCCGCCTCCGGGCAGGCGCAGGGCAGCAAGGGCAAAATCGTCATTGCCACCGTCAAGGGCGATGTACACGACATCGGCAAAAACATCGTCCGCGTTATTCTGGAAAATTACGGGTACGATGTGCTTGACCTTGGCCGCGATGTCGCCCCCGAGCGCGTGGTCGAGGCTGTGCGACAGACGGGTGCAAAGCTTGTAGGTCTGTCTGCCCTGATGACGACCACCGTCCCCAATATGCAGGCCACGATTGAGGCGCTGCACGCTGCCGAACTCGACTGTAAGGTCATGGTAGGCGGTGCTGTTCTTACACCGGACTATGCCCGCAACATCGGTGCCGATTACTACTGCAAGGATGCCAAGGCCAGCGCTGATCTGGCCAAACAGCTTTTGGGATAATACCACCGCCGCGTTTTGCTGATGAAACGCGGCTTTTTCGTAATCAGTTGTAAAAATACAGGTATGCCCCATACACCTTGCAGTTTCTGTAAAAATGCGGTATACTAGCTTTGTTTAGCGTTTTTGTATATTTTCCTTATTTTGTGTGGTTTACAGGAGTTATCTTTTGAAACATGCTGCTAAGGTCGCCGCTTTTCTGGCGATTTTCGTCTTTTTAAATCTGATCCTCTGCTGCTTTATGCCGCCGGACAATGGATCCAGCCTTGCCATGTGGCGCGCATACCATGAAAAGGAACAGGTCGACATTGCTGTAATCGGTTCGTCTCTTGCCTCCTGTTCACTGCCGGAGGACGAATTGTCTGCAGCAACAGGAAAGACCGTCAGCCTGATGGCGACAAACGCTCAAAGCTGGGATATGTCAAAAATCGCACTCGAAACTCTCCTGCGCGAGCACACGCCGGAGAGGGTCATACTTGTAATGGATCTTGCCAACATGACCGGAGATCCTTTTCCCAAGGCGCAGAAAGCTTTTTTCTACGCCGAGCTGCAAACAGCCTCGCTCAAGGATGTACCCGTCGAATTTCTTCGCCATATAACAAACCGGGACAATTTTACAACAGACGGTTCGCTGAATGCATTTTTTCCGTGGCAGAGCGGCGGATGGCCGACTGACTGGCCGGTCACTATCCGGCAGAAGGCGGACAGTGCCTATAAGCGCCTGTCTGCACGCATTGCACACCGTCAGGATAACGGCTACGATGCAGTTGTAGATTTCAACACCATCGGAAACCAGAATACCTGGAACTCGACATCTCATGATTTCCAACAGCTGCATATTGATGAGCTTACAGACATGATGACACTGTGTCAGGAAAAAGGCGTTCCGCTCATGGTCATCTCTGCGCCCAAAACGACGCTGGATGTCATCAGCTATCAAACCTATTTTGAGGACTATGCCTACTTCAAGCAGCTCTGTGCGCAGTACGGTGCTGCCTACTATGATTTCAACCTCGCCAAGCCGGAGTTGTTCATGAGCGTTGAGCCGGACTATTACAGTGACCAAACCCACATGAATCGAACTGGCGGCCGTGCGTTCTGTCAAAGCATGGCCGCATTTCTCGACTTGCTGGAGCATGGACAGGATGTAGAAAGTCTTTTTATAACGCCGGACGAATATTTGGCCAACGCCGATTTCATCACAAATGTGTACATAACCCCGGAGGTACATCCTGACAAGGTCGTTTTGCTTGCCACCTCTTACCAAGGGCCTGCCGTAAAGCCGGAATATGAATTCTGGGCAAAAGGACCAAATGATGCGGATTATCAAAAAATCTCCGATTATTCGGGTCGCACATGGGCAGAGTTCCCGCTTACAGAACAGGGAACCTATCAATTTCGCGTCAATGCGCGCGTTTCCGGTACTGATACTGCGTTTGACCGCTATTATGAATGCTCTGTCGATCGCTGATTTAATGGATGGTGTAGTGTGGAACTGTATTCCTTGAGTTTTGTCCTTCTCGTCACAGTCGGGCTGGTGCTGTATTACACCGTGCTGCGCCGCTACCAGTGGCTTTGCCTGCTGGCGATCAGCCTTGTCTTTTTTGCGGCAAGCGGTTGGCAGGGGATTTTCTTTCTGTTTTTTACCGCACTGACCGTCTGGGGCGGCGGGCTCTGGCTTGCCCGCCTTGACGCCGACTGCGCCGCACGGCGCAAAGCGCCCGGCATCACAAAGGACGAAAAGAAAGCCGTCAAAGCCAAGACACAGCGCCACAAAAAAGGTGTTGTTGCGCTTGTGCTGGTCACAAATTTCTTAGTGCTGGGCTATTTTAAATATTGGTCATATTTTGTACGCCTGCTGGCTGGTGCGGTGGCGGCCACCGCACCCTCGGCGCTGGGGCTGGTCATGCCGCTCGGCATCAGCTTTTACACCTTTCAGGCGATTGGTTATCTGATTGACTGCTTCCGCGGCCGCCACCCGGCTGAAAAGAACCCCGCCCGTTTTCTACTGTTTATTTCATTTTTCCCGCAGCTGATCCAAGGCCCCATCAACCGGTACGGAGCAATGGAGCCCCAACTGACCGCCGCGCATTCTTGGGAGTGGGAGCGCACCAAGCGTGCCCTCTTTGTGATCCTGTTCGGTGCGATGAAAAAGTATGCCATTGCCAACCTGACTGCGCCTACGATTGCCGCGATCCTTGACCGGAACGATCCCACCCTCGCCGGGTCGATGGCACTGCTGGCGATCCTGCTCTATTCGCTGCAGCAGTATGCGGATTTTTCCGGCGGCATCGACATGGTGCTGGGTGTCGCGCAGCTGTTCGGCATTGAGATGATGCCCAACTTCCGCCATCCATATTTTTCCACCTCGCTGGGAGATTTCTGGCGGCGCTGGCATATCTCCCTCGGCGCATGGATGCGTGATTATCTGTTCTACCCGTTCGCGCTGACCAAGCCGATGCAGCGATTCGGCAAATGGGCCACCGGGCACTGGGGCAAGCACTTCGGCCGTGTTTTGCCGGCTGCAGTTGCCAACCTGCTGGTGTTCGCCGTAGTCGGCATCTGGCACGGTCCGCAGGCGCATTATCTTGTATGGGGCCTGTATAACGGTATGGTCATCGCCCTTGCCGATCTGCTCGAGCCTGCCTTCAAAAAAATGAACACCGCCCTGCATATCCCCACCGAGAGCCGTACATGGCATATCTTCCGCATCCTGCGGACCTTCGTCATCGTTAATATCGGCTGGTATTTTGACCGGGTGGGGCTTTCCCTCGGAGCCGCTTATCTGCGCAACACCTTTGTGAGCTTCCGCCCCGAGGCGCTGACTGCTGAGGCTCCCGCCGCCTTTGCCGCTGTCACAGGGCCGGCGTGGGGTATCGTTGTCATCAGCACCATACTGGTCTTTGTTCACAGCCTGATTGCAGAGCTGGGCCGCGAGCCGTATACAGAGGTTCAGCGGCTGCCGCTTGCCTTGCGCTGGGGTCTTTACTACCTTGTAATGTTTCTGGTCACCCTCAGCTTCATCTGCGTGACCGAGACCTCCGGTTTCCTTTACGCAAACTTCTAAGAAAAGAGATTTTATATGCAGACCAATATTCTGGATTGGCTTGAAGCTACTGCAGCCCATACTCCGGATGGCACCGCTATCGGCGATGCGCAGCAGGACTACACCTGGGCGCAGCTGGCAGAAAACGCCCGCCGCGCCGGCAGCTTTCTGGCCGGTCATACCGCGCCGCGCTGCCCGGTCGCATTCTATCTGGAAAAATCCGCGCCGGTTTTCGCCGCAATGCTCGGCACTGTCTATGCGGGCTGCTGCTATTCCGTGCTGGACACCCGCCAGCCTGCCGCCCGCACACAGCAGGTGCTGAACACCCTGCAGCCGTGCCTGCTCATCACTGACCGCGACCATGCGGACGCCGCCGCGGCGCTCGGCTATTCCTGCAGCGTTTACCTGCTGGAGGATCTGCTCACAGCAGCGGTACAGCCTTCGCTGCTGGCTGCACGCCGTGCGCAGGCTGTGGATGTAGACCCGCTGTACATCAACTTTACAAGCGGCAGCACCGGCGTTCCCAAGGGGGTCACGGTCAGCCACCGCTCGGTGCTGGACTTTATCCCGCAGTTTGCCGCCATCTTTGGCATAAAAGCGCAGGATATTCTCGGCAATCAGGCTCCGTTTGACTTTGATGTTTCAGTCAAGGATCTCTACACCGCCTTATACACCGGTGCCAAGGTGCAGATCATTCCGCGTGCCTATTTCAGCCAGCCCACCAAGCTGATGGACTATCTGGCAGACCATGCGGTCACAACGCTGGTCTGGGCTGTCAGCGCGATGTGCTTTGTCTCGATCATGAATGGCTTCGGCTACCGCGTGCCTACCGCAATACGGCAGGTGTTATTCAGCGGCGAGGTCATGCCCATAAAGCATCTCAACAAATGGAAGGCCGCCCTGCCGCAGGCCCGTTTCGTAAACCTCTACGGCCCTACTGAGATCACCTGCAACTGCACCTACTACATCCTGCCGGATCGTGCCTTTGCCCCGGAGGAGGTGCTTCCCATCGGACACGCCTTCCCCAATGAAAAGGTGTTTCTATTGGACGAAAACGACCGCCTTGTCACCGAGCCCGGCCAGGCAGGGGAGTTGTGTGTCTCCGGCACGGCGCTGGCGCTTGGCTACTACGCCGACCCGGCCCGCACGGCGCAAGCCTTCACCCAAAATCCGTTGAACACCCGCTGGTATGAGCGCATCTATCGCACAGGCGACCTTGCACGCTGCGATGCGGCGGGGGAGTTCTATTACATAGGCCGCAAGGATTTTCAGATCAAGCACATGGGTCATCGCGTAGAGTTGGGCGAGATCGAGGCCGCAGCCATGCGCTGCGATGCTGTGACGCGCGCCTGCTGCATCTTTGATGCAGAGAAGCAGCGGCTGCACCTGTTCTATACCGGAAGCTGCGAGAAAGCGGCCCTGCTGGCCTCGCTCAAAGCAGCCCTGCCGCCCTTTATGCAGCCGAACACGGCCCTGCAGCTGGACGAGCTGCCGATGAACAAAAACGGCAAGATCGACCGCACGGCACTGGCCGCACTGACCAAAAAAGGAGCCCGAAAATGACAGATGCCATTTTGCAGCAGCTTGCGGCCGCCTACGGCACGCCGACCTTTGTCTTTGATGTGGATGCCCTGCAGGCGCGTGTGCGCGCCATACAGACGGTTTTCGGCCCGGACATTAAGCTCTGCTATTCCATCAAGGCCAATCCGTTTTTGCTGCCCGCCATGTCCGCCGTCACCGCGCGGCTGGAGGTATGCAGCCCGGCGAGTTGTCCGTATGCGAG
>ENA-OUNH01000498-OUNH01000498.1-human-gut-metagenome-genome-assembly--contig:-NODE-498-length-11191-cov-2.665311_pt1 | contig 11191 bp, 8 predicted proteins | sample MGYA00242806_ERZ504814 | MGnify/ENA primary metagenome ERZ504814 (study PRJEB26092, sample SAMD00036389) | human gut metagenome | host: Homo sapiens | study: EMG produced TPA metagenomics assembly of...
TAGTGAATTATCTTTTTTGACTTGATTTTATGCTTCTGCCGACTGTTTTCGCCAGATCTTCAAAACTACAATATGTTTTGTGTCCCTAGTGTTTTTTGTATTTCTGAAAACGTTTCAGTCTGCCCAGACCAGTGCATCCGCTGCCGATCATCCCGACTCCGGCAAGTGTACCGATCAGTGTCACAACTGTGGAACCAATACCTCCGTGTCCCATGACCGCCTGCAGGATCTGCACAGTCAGAAGCCCGATTGCCATACTTCCGGAAATAATTCCGCCAATCACGATCAACAGGATATCCTTTACTTTTTCTCCGCCGGTATTACCATAAAGCTCCGGATGCGTTTCTGTATTTTCGACAGTCCCCCGCACTTTCTGTGCCCCTGCTTCCGGCTTACGATATCCAGCCTTCTCCGGATGCTCTTTCTGATATTGTTTCAGTGTATTATTAACCATCTTCGTGATGGACTGATTCAGTTCCTGATAATTGCTTGTTTTTACAGCATTTTCTATTGTTGTCTGCACTTCACGGACTTTTTGCTCCACAAAGCTGAAATCCGTTCCGTTATCGTAAGATTTTTTTGTCCATTCCGTCCTCCTGTAAACTCTCTCTTATTATAACGAAATACAACAAAAAAACAAGGCACAGGACATCTGCCTGTACCTTGTCTTATATCTGATACAATAAATCTTATTCGATAACTTTGATCCAGCCTTCCGGAGCTTCGATGCGTCCCATCTGGATACCGGTCAGTGTGTCGTACAGCTTCTGGATGACCGGACCCATTTTTTCCATTCCGCTTGGGAAGCAGATTTCTTTGCCGTGATCATTGATCTTTCCGACAGGAGAGATAACTGCAGCAGTACCGCAAAGACCACACTCTGCAAAATCTTTAACCTCATCGAAGTAGACCTCACGCTCTTCAGCTTCCAGTCCAAGGTACTCCTTTGCAACGTAGATCAGAGAACGACGTGTGATGGAAGGAAGGATGCTGTCAGACTTCGGTGTTACAACCTTGCCGTCTTTAGTAACGAAGATGAAGTTTGCTCCGCCTGTCTCCTCAACTTTAGTACGAGTCTTAGGATCAAGGTACATGTTCTCGTCAAAGCCCTGTTTGTGAGCATCTACGATAGCATGAAGGCTCATTGCGTAGTTCAGGCCAGCCTTGATGTTACCGGTTCCGCAAGGTGCGGCACGGTCATAGTCGCTGACACGGATCGTGATCGGTTTGGCGCCGCCTTTAAAGTACGGACCAACCGGTGTTGTAAGGATACGGAACTGATATTCGTCAGCCGGTTTAACACCGATCACGGCGTTGGAACCAAACATGTACGGGCGAAGATAAAGTGTTGCGCCGGAACCATATGGCGGAACCCATGCAGCATTTGCCTTAACAACCTGCTCAACAGCGTCGATAAATCTTTCCTTCGGGAATACCGGCATTTCAAGTCTTGCCGCAGATGCAGCGATACGCTCTGCGTTCAGGTCAGGACGGAAAGTAACGATATGTCCGTCTTCTGTTGTGTATGCCTTCAGACCCTCGAATACACTCTGAGAATACTGAAGCACACCAGCACACTCGTTGAGTACGATATTAGGGTCTGTGCTTAAAGTACCCTCATCCATTTCCATCTTTAAAATTAGACACGTATCTGTATCGGTTGGCATGTAAGCGAATCCGATGCTGGACCAGTCGATGTTCTTTTTTCCATAACGATTCCTCCGTTTACAATTTTTACTTTTACCATTGTAAAACTTTTACGTGATGACTTCAATAGTTTTTGTTCCTTTTTTTCATTTGCTTGTAATTTTAATATGATTTCGATATAATAAAAATTATCTATAGACTGGAGGGAAAATGGACAATCACGAATTTGAAGACCTTGGAAAAAAGATTCAGGATATTGTAGATAATGCAGTGAATTCAAACAGCTATCACGAATTAAGCCATACGATCAACCAGACAGTAAATAAGGCCATTGATTCTGGAAGCGAAGCGCTGAAAAATGCGCTGAATTCCGTGTTTGATCCGGGTGCTGATCCGGAATTCCGTAAGAAAAGCTATACATACCAGAGCCCTTATTACGGAAGAAGCAGAAAAGCAAAGCAGCAGGCTGTAAGGAAACAGTCGGAACTGCTCTACGGAAAGACTACCGGTGAGAATCTCAAAGGCATGATGATGGCAGTTTCCGGTGGGATACTTTTAAGTGGCATGGGGCTTGGAGCCATGGTGCTTCTGATCTGGATGGGCATTGGACACAGCGGTGCACTTGCAGCAGGTGTGCTTGGAGTGATGTGTGCAGGCGCAGCAGGTGGCGGTGCTCTTTTGGGAGCAGGAACAAGCCGTCTCGGAAGACTGGGACGTTTCCAGAAATATATCCGTGCGCTGGGAGACCACACCTACTGTAATTTTCAGAAGCTTGCCCAGGCAGCAGGAAAGAACGAGAAATTTGTAAAAAAAGATATCAGCAGAATGATCCAGAAGGGCTGGTTTACTGGAAGGCCATGTGGATGAGCAGGGAACCTGTCTGATCACCAGTAATGAGACCTATCAGCAGTATCTGGAAACACAGAAGCAGCTGGAACTTCGCAAGCAGGAAGCTGATCCTAAGGTACAGCTTGAAGAGAATATGAGCCCGGAAGCACAGGACGTTCTTAAAAAAGGCAATGAATTTCTGGTGAAGATCAGAGAAAGCAACGACGCGATCCCTGGAGAAGAGATTTCTGCGAAGATATCCAGAATGGAACTGATCGTTCAGAAGATTTTTGAGCGTGCAGGAGAGCACCCGGAGGTGATCCCGGATCTCAGGAAACTGATGGATTATTATCTGCCGATGACTGTGAAGCTTCTGGATGCCTATGAAGATATGGACAGGCAGCCGGTCCAGGGTGAGAATATTTCAGCCTCCAAGCGTGAGATCGAGGATACGATCGATACATTGAATGTTGCATTCGAAAAGATTCTGGATTCTATTTTTCGCGATACAGCCTGGGATGTATCTACAGATATTTCTGTGTTACATACAGTTCTTGCGCAGGAAGGCCTGACGGAAGATGATTTTGAAAAGATGAAGCAGGAAGCTGCACAGAAATAAATGCCATTGATGGCAGGAAGCCGGGCGGAAACAAAAACAGAGTGATCAGGATGGCAGAAGTGCTATCCTGAGTTTGAACTGTTATGTATGGATAAATGATTTAGGAGAGCTTATGGGAGAAGAATTTAAAGATTTTGAAGCAGAAGCTCCGGTACTGACACTGGAACCGGATCTCACAGATGAGAAAGAAGAAGTCACAGCGAAAGAACCTGAGAAAACAGAAGAGCCGGCAATCGAGGAACCGGTGCTTTCCCCACAGGAACAGAAGATGGTGGATGATTTTGCTGCAAAGATCGATATTGGGAATACAAACCAGATCCTGCAGTTTGGAGCAGGAACCCAGAAGAAGATGGCAGATTTTTCAGATGCTGCACTTGAGAATGTACGGACACAGGATCTTGGGGAAGTTGGAGATCTTCTGGCAAGCGTGGTAGGAGAGCTGAAAGATTTTGATGCTGCCGAGGAGAAAGGCTTGTTTGGCTTTTTTAAGAAGCAGACAGCCAGGGTGGATACACTGAAGAACCGTTATACCAAGGCCGAAGGAAATGTGGCGAAGATCACGGAGACACTGGAACAGCATCAGATGCGTCTGATGAAGGATTCGGCAGTTCTGGATAAGATGTATGACCAGAACCTGGCATACTTTAAAGAGCTTTCTATGTATATCCTTGCGGGCAAAAAGAAACTTCAGGCAGTCCGCGACGGACAGCTTCGTGAGCTTCAGCAGAAAGCAGCCACAAGCGGTTTTCCTGAGGATGCACAGGCTGCCAGTGATCTGGAGAATAAATGCGGCAGATTTGAAAAAAAGCTTCATGATCTGGAACTTACCAGAACGATTTCCATGCAGACTGCACCGCAGATCCGTATGATCCAGAATAATGATACAACAATGATCGAGAAGATCCAGACAACCATCGTGAACACCATTCCGCTCTGGAAGAGCCAGATGGTTCTGGCACTTGGAATTGCCCATTCCACAGAAGCAGCTCAGGCACAGCGTCAGGTTACAGACCTTACCAATGAACTCTTAAAGAAGAATGCGGAAACTCTTCATCTTGCATCTGTGGAAACAGCCAGAGAAGCAGAGAGAGGAATCGTGGATATTGAGACTCTCAGGCAGACCAATCAGCAGCTGATCCAGACTCTGGATGATGTGATGAAAATCCAACAGGAAGGCAGGGTGAAACGCCAGGCTGCAGAGGCAGATATGAGACGCATGGAGAATGAACTGAAATCAAAACTGCTGGAGATCCGGCACTGAAAAAATATTGCTGATAATTATATGGAAAAGAAAGGCAGGGCGTTCAGAAACACCTGCCTTTCAAGATTAATAGAGGAGATTTTTTATGTACAGAGATCATACAAAAGTAATAAAAATCGGAAATCGTGTCATTGGAGGAGGCAACCCGGTTCTGATCCAGTCCATGACCAATACAAAAACTGAAGATGTGGAGGCAACCGTTGCGCAGATACTTTCCCTGGAAAAAGCAGGCTGTGATATTATCCGCTGTGCAGTTCCTACTATGGAAGCTGCGAAGGCTTTATCTCAGATCAAGAACAGATCCATTATTCCGCTTGTTGCAGATATTCATTTTGATTACAGACTTGCGATTGCAGCCATGGAAAACGGCGCAGACAAGATCCGTATCAATCCGGGAAACATCGGTTCAAAAGAACGGATCAAGGCAGTGGTGGATACTGCAAAAGAGCGAAATATTCCTATCCGTGTAGGAGTAAACAGTGGTTCTCTTGAGAAAGAACTGGTGGAGAAATATCACGGTGTTACAGCAGAAGGACTTGTGGAGAGTGCCCTTGACAAGGTACACATCATCGAAGAGATGGGATATGACAATCTTGTGATCAGCATCAAGTCTTCCGATGTCCTTATGTGTGCGAAAGCTCACGAACTGATCGCAAAACAGACACAGTATCCTCTTCATGTAGGAATCACAGAGGCAGGAACTCTGTATTCCGGGAATATTAAATCAGCCATTGGACTTGGGATTATCCTGTATCAGGGAATCGGTGATACCATCCGTGTTTCCCTGACAGGTGCACCGCTGGAAGAAGTGAAATCTGCCAGACGTATCCTTAAGACACTGGGACTTCGTAGAGGCGGCGTGGAAGTTGTTTCCTGTCCTACCTGCGGAAGAACCAAGATCGATCTGATCGGCCTTGCAAATCAGGTGGAGACTATGGTTCAGGATATTCCTCTTGATATCAAAGTTGCAGTTATGGGCTGTGTGGTAAATGGTCCGGGAGAGGCGAAAGAAGCTGATCTCGGAATCGCAGGAGGAGATGGAGTCGGCCTGCTGATCAAACATGGAGAAGTGGTAAAGAAAGTGCCGGAGAGTGAACTTCTGAACACACTTCGGGAAGAGCTTCTTTCCTGGAATGAACAGGAGTCATAATGGAGAAGGATTTTTTTGATGTATTTCCTCATCTGAAAGTAAAGAAAGAACTGGAAGAACTTCTGGACATGGTGTTTGTGACAAAAGTTTCCATGAATCCGGGAAGGACACATCTGAGGGTTTATATTGAGAGCAGCAGATGGATCCATAAGAAGAATATTTTTGCCCTGGAGGATGAAATCGAGAGACAGTGTTTTCCGGGAATCCCAATGACTGTTACAGTTGTGGAAAAATTTCATCTTTCCGAGCAGTATACGCCGGAGAATTTCCTGGAGAGCTACCGTTCCAGTATGGAAGTGGAGCTTCGGAATTATAATATGCTGGAGTTCAATCTGTTCCGAAGGGCAAAGATCACTTTTACAGGAAAAGATACCATGCATATGGAACTTCCTGATACTGTGATCTCCCGCCAGAAAAGTGAGATCCTCGTGGAATATTTTCATAAGGTTTTCTGTGAGCGGTGCGGAATGGATCTCAAGGTAGATCTGGATTTCATAGAAGTGAAAGAAAGCAAATACAGGAAAAACGCTGCCCTGCAGATCAGGCAGGAAGTGGAAAATGTCCTGAAGCATGTGAAGCTTTCAAGTGGGGAAGAGAGCGCACCGGAAGCAGAGGAAGTATCCAAAGAAAAGACAAAGAAAACTTCCGGGGATAAAAAGAATGAAAAATCAAATGAGAAGAAATCTTTTGACAAGAAGCAGCAGAAAGGTCAGAAGGGCGACTTCCGCGGCGGTTTCGGATTCCGGAGAGACAGTAATCCGGATGTTGTTTACGGCAGAGATTTCGACGGAGAACCAATCTCTCTGGAGAGTATTACCGGTGAGATGGGTGAGGTGATCATCCGCTGTCAGGTTATGGATGTGGAGAAACGTGAGATCCGAAATGAAAAGACTATTCTCATTTTTCCTGTGACAGATTTTACAGACAGTATTGTGGTAAAGATGTTCCTGCGTAATGAACAGGTTCCGGAAGTGACAGAGAGTGTTAAGAAGGGAGCTTTCCTGAAACTGAAGGGCGTTACGACTATTGACCGATTTGACAGTGAGCTGACCATCGGAAATATTACAGGAATCAAGAAAATAGCAAATTTTACAACAGCAAGAACAGATACCAGTCCGCAGAAGAGAGTGGAGCTGCACTGCCATACCAAGATGAGTGATATGGATGGTGTCACAGATGCAAAAGCACTGGTAAAACGAGCCTACGAGTGGGGGCATAAGGCAATTGCCATCACAGACCATGGGGTTGTACAGTCTTTCCCGGAGGCGAACCATTGCTTTGATGCCTGGGGTGGATGTGTGCCGAAAGAGTCTGATTTCAAGGTGCTCTATGGCATGGAAGCTTATCTGGTCGATGATCTGAAAGGAATGGTTACAAATTCCAAAGGCCAGAGACTGGATGGGGATTTTGTTGTTTTTGATATTGAGACAACTGGTTTCTCGGCTCTGACCTGTAAGATCATTGAAATCGGTGCTGTAAAAGTAGAAAAAGGTGAGATCACAGACCGTTTTTCCACTTTTGTCAACCCAGAAGTGCCAATTCCGTTCCGTATTGAGCAGCTGACCAGCATCAATGATTCCATGGTGATCGATGCGCCTGCCATTGAAGAAGTACTGCCGAAATTTCTGGAGTTTTGTGAGGGCTGTGTGATGGTGGCCCATAATGCGGATTTTGATATGAGCTTTATCATAGAAAACTGTAAACGCCAGGGGATTCCGGATGATTTTACCTATGTGGATACTGTAGGCATGGCCAGATTCCTTCTGCCTGCGCTGAACCGTTTCAAGCTGGATACAGTAGCCAAGGCAGTTGGTGTTTCACTGGATCATCACCACAGAGCTGTAGATGATGCTGCATGTACTGCGGAGATTTTTGTACGGTTTGTGAAGATGCTTGCAGAAAGAGATATTTTTGATGTGGATGAGATGAACAGTCAGGGTGCTGTGTCACCGGATACCATCCGGAAGCTTCCGACTTACCATGCTATTGTTTTTGCAAGAAATGAGACAGGCAGGATCAACCTCTATAAATTGGTAAGCCAATCCCATTTAAAGTACTATCACAGACGGCCAAGAGTCCCGAAAAGTATACTGGATAAATACAGAGAAGGACTTCTTGTGGGAAGTGCCTGCGAGGCCGGAGAGCTTTATCAGGCTCTGCTTCGTAATGCACCGGATCAGGAGATTGCAAGACTTGTGAATTTCTATGATTATCTGGAAATTCAGCCACTTGGGAACAATGCGTTCATGATTGCAGATGAGAAGCACGATATGATCAATTCAGAGGAAGATTTAAAAGAGATCAACCAAAAGATCGTCAAGCTTGGAGAGCAGTTTAAGAAACCGGTGGTTGCAACCTGTGATGTGCATTTTATGGATCCACAGGATGAGGTTTACAGACGTATCATCATGGCCGGAAACGGCTTTTCCGATGCAGATAACCAGGCACCTCTTTATCTCCGTACAACGGAGGAGATGCTGGAGGAATTTTCCTATCTTGGAAGTGAGAAGGCGGAAGAAGTGGTTATCACCAATACCAACAAGATCGCGGATATGATCGAGAAGATCTCGCCCATCCATCCGGATAAATTTCCGCCTGTCATTGAGAATTCCGAACAGGATCTTAAGAATATCTGCTTTACAAAAGCGCATGAAATGTACGGAGATCCTCTTCCAAAGATTGTAGAGGACCGTCTTGATAGGGAGCTGAACTCCATTATTTCCAATGGTTATGCGGTGATGTATATCATTGCCCAGAAACTTGTGTGGAAGTCCAATGAGGACGGATATCTGGTTGGTTCCCGAGGATCGGTTGGTTCGTCCCTGGCAGCTACCATGTCCGGTATTACAGAGGTTAATCCTCTGCCACCGCATTATCTCTGCCCGAACCCGGACTGCAAATACAGTGATTTCGATTCTCCTGAGGTAAAAGAATATGCAGGCATGGCAGGCTGTGATATGCCGGATAAGGTCTGCCCGAAATGCGGCACTAAGATGAATAAAGAAGGTTTTGATATCCCGTTCGAGACGTTCCTTGGATTCAAAGGTGACAAGGAGCCGGATATTGACCTGAATTTCTCAGGAGAGTATCAGGCCAATGCTCACAGATACACAGAGGTTATTTTTGGAAAGGGCCAGACCTTCAAGGCAGGTACTATTGGTACCCTTGCGGAAAAAACCGCTTTCGGTTATGTGAAAAACTACTATGAGGAACGCGGTCAGCATAAGCGATACTGTGAAATTAACAGAATCGTACAGGGGTGTACTGGAGTTCGCCGTACCACAGGCCAGCACCCTGGAGGTATCATCGTACTTCCAATGGGTGAGGAGATCGAGAAGTTTACACCTGTCCAGCATCCAGCCAATGATGTGAACAGCGATATCATTACCACACATTTTGATTATCATTCCATTGATGGAAATCTTCTGAAACTTGATATACTGGGTCACGATGATCCGACTATGATCCGTATGCTGGAAGACCTGACCGGTATCAGCGCAAGGACTGTTCCCCTGGATCAGCGAGATGTTATGTCTCTGTTTGCGGGAACTCAGGCACTGGGAATCAGCCCGGAGGATATTGGAGGCTGTAAGCTTGGCTGTCTTGGAATTCCGGAGTTTGGTACAGATTTCGCCATGCAGATGCTTATTGATACCAAGCCGAAATATTTTTCTGACCTGGTACGTATTGCAGGTCTTTCCCATGGTACTGACGTTTGGCTGGGTAATGCACAGGTGCTGATTCAGAATGGTACAGCGACCATTTCCACAGCGATCTGTACCCGAGATGATATTATGATCTATCTGATCGGAAAAGGTGTGGAGAGTGGTCTGGCGTTTACTATTATGGAGAGCGTCCGTAAAGGTAAAGGTCTTCGTGATGAATGGATCCAGACCATGAAAGAACATGATGTTCCGGAATGGTATATTTGGTCCTGCAAGCTGATCAAGTATATGTTCCCGAAGGCACATGCAGCTGCCTATGTTATGATGGCTTACCGTATTGCCTGGTACAAGGTGTTCCATCCTCTTGCTTACTATGCGGCATTTTTCAGTATCCGTGCAACATCGTTTTCCTATGAACTGATGTGCATGGGAAAAGAACGTCTGGAATATTACATGGCAGAGATCCGCAAGAAGGGTGACGAGGCATCCAAGAAGGAGCAGGATACGCTGAAGGATATGAGAATCGTGCAGGAGATGTATGCCAGAGGTTTTGATTTCGTACCAATTGATCTTTACAAGGCAAAGGCACACCGTTTCCAGATCATGGGAGATAAGCTGATGCCCGCACTGGATACCATAGACGGTCTGGGCGATAAGGCGGCTGATGCTGTAGTGGATGCAGCTGCCAGGGGAAATTTCTTTCCAAAGACGATTTCCGAGACCGTACAAAAGTCAGCAAAACCGTTATTGACCTGATGGATGATCTGAATCTGTTCGGTGATATTCCGCAGTCCAATCAGATGTCATTATTTGACTTTACTTAACATCTGACTGATATGATATCTGGTCAAGGCACATTATAAAATATAATTCCAGGAGGCAATATGAAGAAAGAAGAATTAAGATATCTGCAGCGGCTTGCAGAGTTGTATCCTACTATTGCAAAGGCATCAACTGAAATCATCAATCTGCAGTCCATACTGAATCTTCCGAAAGGTACGGAACATTTCATGTCGGACATCCACGGAGAATATGATGCTTTTTCTCATGTTCTCCGCAACGGTTCCGGCGCAGTGCGCAAAAAGATCGATGATGTATTTGGTCATACATTAAGCAACAGCGATAAGCGGTCGCTGGCAACTCTGATCTATTATCCGAAAGAAAAATGGAAGTTGTGAAAAAAAACGAGGAGGATATGGAAAACTGGTATAAGATCACCCTCTATCGTCTAATCGAAGTGTGCAAGACAACAGCATCTAAATATACCCGTTCCAAAGTGCGAAAAGCCCTTCCGGCAGATTATGCTTATGTGATTGAGGAGCTGATCACAGAAAAAGCAGAAGTTCTTGATAAAGAAGCTTATTATGATGCCATCGTCAACACCATTATTGAGATCGGCAGAGCAGAGAATTTTATCATTGCCCTGGCTGAACTGATCCAGCGTCTTGTTGTGGATCACCTTCATGTGCTTGGTGATATTTATGATCGAGGTCCTGGTCCGCATTTCATTATGGATCGTCTGATGAAATATCATTCCCTGGATATCCAGTGGGGAAATCATGATGTAGTCTGGATGGGCGCAGCCACAGGACAGAAAGCCTGCATTGCGACAGTAATACGAAACAGTATCCGTTACCGTAACATGGACATCCTGGAGGATGGATATGGGATCAATCTCATGCCTCTGGCTACGTTTGCAATGGAAGTATATAAAGATGATTCGTGCAAAGTTTTTGAGATGAAAGGAGATGCCAATAATTACAGCATTCTGGAGGAAGAACTCGGGCGCAAAATGCACAAGGCGATTGCTGTGATCCAGTTTAAACTGGAAGGGCAGCTGATCCGCAGGCACAAAGAATTCCATATGGAAGAACGCTGCCTGCTGCACAGGATTGATCCGAATAAGGGAACGATCACACTCCCTGACGGAAAAGAATATCCGCTTACAGATACATATTTTCCGACAATTGACTGGAAGAAGCCGTATGAGCTTACAGCAGAGGAAAAAGATGTAATGGAAC
>ENA-OUNH01000499-OUNH01000499.1-human-gut-metagenome-genome-assembly--contig:-NODE-499-length-11182-cov-2.576753_pt1 | contig 11182 bp, 11 predicted proteins | sample MGYA00242806_ERZ504814 | MGnify/ENA primary metagenome ERZ504814 (study PRJEB26092, sample SAMD00036389) | human gut metagenome | host: Homo sapiens | study: EMG produced TPA metagenomics assembly of...
CTGCGATGATCGCTGTGATCACTTTTCTTTTTTTGGATCAAACATTCCCATAATTTTTATTCACCTCGTCTGTGATATCTGTTAATCTCGCGTTGTTTGTCAGTGGATCTCTGTCTGTATAATCAAAAAGCGTGATCTTTCCATCCCGGAATACTTCGATGTGTGCTGTTTTCGGAATCTTCTTCTCTTTGCGGTAAGCCCAGATCATACGCTCATATGGTTTCTGATCCGATGCAAAAGCTGGCCTGCTCTTCAGATTCTCTCTGAGATAAAGATCCAGAAGCATAACATCCGAAAGCTTCTCCAGAGGGATCTCACTGTGTTCTCCGGCAAATTCCATAAGGATCTCATAGCGTCTCATCCTGGAATGAGAGATCTCAGAATAACCTCTCTTCTCATAAAATCTGCCAAGTACCTCATACATCCGGAACGGATCTTCGAAATATCTTTCCAGAAATACAAGAGTATTTTTGAACTGACCACTATTATAATACACTTCCACCATACTTTCCACCATTTTCAGTCTTAAAATTTCGCCGTAAGTAAGCCACGCTGTAGAAAGCACCTCATATGGCTCCCTGTCTTTATAAAGAATTTTGTACTCTTCCGTCATCTCCATCATATGGGAACCCTTGAGTACTTTCAGGAAGCCAAGCTGAAACTGTTCCGGATGCAGAGCATATACATCGCAGAAAGATTTATGAAAACTCTCATATCCCTCATAAGGAAGCCCTGCAATAAGATCCAGGTGCTGATGAATATTGCCAAAACTGTGAATCTGATCTACGATCCCTTTCAGTTTCTGAAAATCCATAGTCCTGCGAATGGCCCTGATCGTCTGCGGATTGGTAGACTGCACCCCGATTTCCAGCTGGATCAGTCCCGGACGCATGGTTTCATCAGTGCAAGTTCTTCTTCCCGCAAAAGATCTGCTGAGATCTCAAAATGGAAATTGGTGACTCCATTATCATGTTCTGTGATATAACGCCAGATCGTCATTGCATGATCATGCTTGCAGTTAAATGTACGATCTACAAATTTCACCTGCGGGACCTTATTATCAATAAAAAACTAGCAGCTCTTTTTTTACAATTTCAATATCACGGAATCGAAGTTTCTTATCAATAGACGAAAGACAGTAACTGCAGGAAAAGGGGCAGCCTCTGCTGCTTTCATAATAAATGATCCTGTTTTTGAACTCTTTAAGATCCTGATATGCAAAAGGAACTTTACTGAGATCCATCAGTTCTCTCCATCCTGTGTGTACGATATCCGGGACTTTGTCCTCATTTCGGAAAGCCACTCCTCTGATTTCTTTCAGATTTTCCGGTTTTCCTTCTATATAATGGCCTGCCAGTTCCTGAAAAGTCTCTTCGCCTTCTCCGACCATTACACCAGAAAAAGCAGGATTACTTCTCAAAAACTTCTCCGCGTCATAAGACACCTCCGGACCTCCTGCCCAGAAATCTGCATCTGGAAGGATCTTCATCAGATCCGGAACCAGTTCTTTTACAAAAGACACATTCCAGATATAGCAGGAAAAACAAATGACATCCGGCTGTTCCAGATAGATATCTTTCAGGATCTCATCCCTGATCTGATTGATCGTATATTCCTTGATCACAACCTGCGGACTGTATTTACCAGAACAGGATTTTAAGTTGTACACCGCCAGATTGGAATGGATATATTTCGCATTGCATGCTGCAAGTAATATCTTCAAATTTATGTTCTCCTCGTCTCTGCTGAAACATGCATCTGTCAAGCAGACAAGATCATCTGCATTCGGTTAAAATGGGCATGTTAAGCTTTTTTTCATTTTTACACTCTGATAGATTATACCGTTCCTGTTTCCATATGTAAATAGTTATGCCTCACGTTACTATTGCGTTTCCTACCAAATCAGAGTAAAATCACAGTAATTGCCAACACCTCAATTCAGCATGGTACGCAGCTGAAAATATCATTTCATAAGGAGAGTGCTATTTAATGGACAGAAACAGTTGTCTGAATTATTTTCAGGCTTTCCGTTCTGGGAACATATGACTGCTGAAGATCAGAATTTTCTTCTTGATAATATCCGGGAACTTCATTATCCTGCCGGTGCTGCCGTGCAGTCCGAGGAACGCCAGTGCCTGGGAACTCTTTTTCTCCTGAATGGAGTTCTCCGTGTTTATCTGCTTTCCGCTCAGGGAAAAGAAGCCACTCTATACCGTTTAAGGGACAATGATATCTGTACCCTTTCTGCTTCCTGCATGCTTTCTGCCATTACTTTTGATGTTCAGATCGATGCAGAGACAGACTGTGACCTACTGCTCCTCCCGGCTGTACCTTTTTCCAGATTGATGAAAAATAATATCTATCTGGAAAATTTCATCTACAAACTGACAACCGAACATTTTTCTGATGTGATCTCCGGGATCGAGCGGACTTTCTTTCTCACGCTTTCTCAACGCATTGCTGCCTTTCTTCTGGATGAAGCTGCTGACACCGGATCTGATGAACTCAGTCTCACCCAGGAAGCAATTGCCCGGTCTATTGGAAGTGCAAGAGAGGCCGTCAGCCGCAGCCTGAAAAAAATGAACAAAGACGGCTCCATCCAGATTTCGCGTGGATCGATCCGCATTCTGGATAAGAGCCGTCTCTATAAAATGATGACTACGTATTGATTTTTACTGAAGTGCTTCCTCGAGTGTTGCCTTTGGTGTCAGTCCCACATAACGTGCTGTCTCTTTGCCACCTTTAAATACCAGCAGTGTAGGAATACTCATAATCTTATACTGCTGTGCAAGAGCCGGTTCTTTATCCACATCTACTTTGCCAACCTCATAACCTGCTTCTGCAAGTTCTTCCACGATCGGGGCCTGACGTCTGCATGGTCCACACCATGTTGCCCAGAAATCTACCAGTACTGGTTTCTCTGCATTTAATACCTCTGTTTCAAAATTGTCTGTTGTAAAAACTTTTGCCATGATATAATCCTCCTTATGCTTTGTGTGAAATCTTTTACAGGTTTCTGCTGTTTTTTATTTATCAGTCTTTACAGTTTTTTTGTGAGCTATACTATTTCTCACGCTTCTGTCTTCAGAAGCTTCCGCACATACTGACAGGCTGAAATCCCTGCCTGCGCACCATCATGTACAGCCTTGGCTACCTGAAGAAGTCCTCCTGTACAGTCTCCTGCTGCATACAGTCCCGGAACTGTAGTCTCCATCTCTTCATTGACCCGGATATTTCCCTTTTCATTCAGTTCTGCTCCGATCTGGCGGGCCATCTCTGAACTTCCTGCAGTCCCAAGTGCCACAAAAAACACCTTCTGCTGGTTCGAATGACGAAACTTCCCCTCCAGCTTCCTGCAGGATCACATCACCTTCAGGCGGATTCCGGAAACACGCTCATCTCCTTCGATTGCCTGGATCTTCATAGTATTGACATCAATGGAATTCTCCCTTGAAAATTCCGGTTTCTTTCCATCTGTAAAGATCGTTACATGAGATGCTGTATGGGAAAGCTCTTCTGCTTCATGAAGAGCGAAATCACTGTTTCCCAGAACTGCCACTTTCTTATCGCGGTAAAAGAACGCATCGCATACTGCGCAGTAGCTGACGCCTTTTCCCTCAAATCTTTACACCTGGGATCTTTGCGGACGCTCTCTTGCTTCCTGTTGCAAGGATCACGCTACGAGCTTCAAAATCTCCTACGGTAGTTTTCACCTCAAAAGTATCAAAACCACCCATTCCCACAACCTGGGCATCCAGGATACGAACGCCAAGCGCTCTGGCCTGGTCAAGACCTCTCTCAAAGAGATCTTTTCCGGAAAGAGGTTTCTCCAGTCCGTAATAATTCTCGATCTTCTCTGCTTTTTCCAGAGAGCCGATTCCTGTATTTATGATCAATGGGTCCATGTTGCCTCTTGCTGCATAGAGAGCCGCTGAGATTCCTGCCGGACCTGCACCTACAATAATGATATTTTCCAATTCAGACACCTGCTTTCTTCTGCTTCGTTATGATCTGCTTTATAATATACGCTCTGCATCTGCCTGTTTCTGTGATCAAGTCACTTTTTCTCATATGGATCATTATATCACATCTTTGAAAAAAATATCTATTTTGTTTATACCCCACCTTCAAAATGCCCTGAAATCTTGCACCCACCATTCTTCTATGCTATTATTATAACAGTTTTGCGTATGCAGGATCCTTACATTATGAATTCACTGTATTTCACTGTATTTTAAATAAATAACCAAAAAGGGAGATCTACTTATATGAGAAGTTTTGAATATTTTACCCCCACAAAAGTTATCTTTGGAAAAGATACTCATCTTCAGATCGGCACACTTTTAAAAGACCAGCACTGTAAAAAAGTACTGATCCACTACGGTGGACACAGTGCTGTAAAATCTGGTCTGATCGATGAGATCAGATCAGTTCTGGATGAATCAGGCATTTCTTACGTTACCCTGGGCGGTGTCGTTCCCAACCCACGTCTCTCCAAAGTAAGGGAAGGCATTGAGCTTTGCAAAAAAGAAGGCGTTGATTTCCTTCTTGCAGTAGGCGGTGGCAGCGTTATTGACTCCTGTAAAGCTATCGGCTACGGACTGGCTAACCCGGATACTGATGTGTGGAATTTTTTTCTCCGCACAGAAACACCAAAAGCCTGTCTGCCAGTAGGTGTCATTCTTACCATCGCAGCTTCCGGCAGTGAGATGAGCAATTCCTGCGTCATCACGAATGAAGAAGGCTGGCTGAAGCGAAGCACTGCACGCAATGATCTGTGCAGGCCACGTTTTGCCATTTTAAATCCACGCCTTACCTATACACTTCCCCAGTATCAGACTGAAAGCGGATGTGTAGATATCCTGATGCACACCATGGAGAGATATTTTGTAAATATTGAAACTATGGAGATCACAGACAGTATCAGTGAATCCCTTATGCAGACAGTGATCTATAATTCCCGTATCCTGCTGAAAGAACCTGACAATTACACAGCAAGAGCTGAGGTTATGTGGGCCGGAAGCCTTTCCCATAACGGACTTACGGGCTGCGGAACCGGTGGCGGTGACTGGGCCTGCCATCAGCTGGAACATGAACTTGGAGGAACTTATGATGTAGCACACGGCGCCGGACTTGCTGCGCTGTGGGGAAGCTGGGCTCGTTATGTCTATGATGCAAATCCGGAACGTTTTGCCCAGTTTGCTACGAACGTATTCGAGATTCCATGCAGTCTTGATTTCAATAAAACTGCCCTTGCAGGTATCGAAGCAATGGAGGATTTCTTCCGTTCTATCAAAATGCCAACCAGTCTTCATGACCTTGGACTTGATCTTACGGAAAAAGAGATCCATGACCTGGCATTTAAGTGCAGTTATGAGGATACCCGTACAATCGGTATCTTCAAGCAGTTAAATATGAAAGATATGGAGAAAATCTAATCTGGCTGCCAGATAACTGATCTCCTGTTTACCAGATCAGATAGATATTGGCAACCTGCAGGGAGCTTCCCTTATTCAATTAACTATTGCAGATGTTTTTTGAAAAATCCGATTTTTATAAAAACATCTGCATTTTTATTTTTTCCTTGCAATTTGTACATAAATGTGTTAAAGTAACAAAGTACTCGAAAGAGAAATGCCCAGATAGCTCAGTTGGTAGAGCAGAGGACTGAAAATCCTCGTGTCGCTGGTTCGATTCCGGCTCTGGGCATTATTTTTTATCCGTAAAAGGATTTCCATGTGCAAGATCCTTTTCCGATTACAAAAACTCTGGCAGCAGACGGATATGTATGTATCTTCTGCTGCCAGAGTTTTTATTTTCGACCCTCTTTTTTTCTTTTACTGAAGCAGATAAACTTCTGTATAAAATACGCCTTTCTGCTCTGCCTCTGAATGTGTTGCCACATAGACATCAATACAGTTGGTACGGATCGCACCACCACAATCCTCCGCAACATACACCTGTCCGTTGATGACCACTTTAGAACCATATGGAATCTGACTTGGGTCTACAGCTATCGTTCTGTTAGTTGTGGCCGTTACGCCAGTAGAGGTAATTCCATTAGCCCATGGTCCGCAGCAGATACTGCACGGACAGTAATGGGTGATCCTGAAAGTTCCCAGCGGCTTCAATGTTGCATCAGCGGAAGCAGACACCGGCGTTCCGATCTGCACACCGCTAGCCGTTGTGCCAGAACCGCCTGTGGAAGTCACACCATCCACAGCATCTGCAAAAATACCTTCACCAGAACTCTTAGTAAGAGCGCCTGCCTTGGTTTTCTTCTCCTGCTCAGCCTTGGCCACCTCAGTCTCCTGATACCCTTCCAGACAGCTGGTTGGAATATAGCCTGTCTGTTCTGTACCATTATCATCTGTGTACACAATACGGCTCCAGATATCATCTACCGTACCTGTTCTTTTCAGTTCATCATCCTCAAGTACTTCACCTACAACTTCGCCGTCTTTTCGTCCCGGATAATCGAAAATGTCACTGTCCGATGCTACTGTGACTGTGTCTGTAAATTTATTTACAGTTTCTGTGTCACTGAGTACGCTGTCCTGAACATTAACCGCTTGATCTTATCTTCTCCATCTTTCTGGAAAGTAACCTTGCTCCATCCATTGTCACAAACTGCAACCCGCGCCAGTTTTGTTCCAAGAAGCACAGAACGAAGCTCTGTACCGCCCTCTCCTGGATTGGATCGGATTGCTGTGCTCTTCGCTGTAACATAAAGTGTATCACTCTTTGCCAGTGCATTTACTGTATTTCCCGCCCCATCATCTATTTGAAACTGCTGGCTGTTTTTTTCTCCTGTGTATATGTATTCAGTGTTGCTTCATAACCTGATACCTCTGCATATACTGACGCAGGGAACAGCATGGAAGCACACAAAATAACCGCAAGAAGCCTTTTTCGCATATAAAATCCTGCCTCCTTTTCCGGCATTCTGCTGTTTGTCCCGACTATCATAGCATATCGGCTCCTATTTTGCAATTTTACAGAGCTGTCTTCAGAAAGATTTAATAAAAAGATTACATTTCTTAACTGGTCAAATCCGCTCACACCGGGTAGAATATATTTATGAATACAAAAAGACCAAAACCAAAATTAACCAAAAACAACGCCACCTTCTCCGTGTACGCCAGGTGCGCAGACAGAAATTTTTTCTCTTCTGTATCTTCCTTTTGATCATACTCAGTCTCATTGTATGGTTTGTACACTTCCCGGGAACCAGAGAAAATACTTATCAGATCAATGCTTCCTGTGAATCTTACCGCGAAGAAGTTACTGATATAGCGGCGCAATATGATATGTCGGATTACGTAGATCTGATCCTTGCAGTTATGATGCAGGAAAGCTCCGGACAGGGAACCGATCCGATGCAGTCCTCAGAAGGTGCTTATAATACACAGTATCCACAGGAGCCCAATGGAATCACAGATTCTTCTTATTCTATTACCTGCGGAATCCAGGAACTGAAATATGCCCTGGAAAAAGCCGGTTGTACAGGCCCTTCCGATCTCACTCACATCCGTCTTGCACTCCAGGCATATAATTTCGGTGCAGACTCCTACTTCTCCTACCTGGAGAAAAACGGCGAAACTGTCTGGACTGCTGAAAGTGCCCAGGCTTTTGCACAGATGGCAAGCGGAGGCAGAGAACGCAACGAGGACGATCCCCTTCATGACCCTGCAGGCCCATGGGATTACGGCGACCAGTATTACCCGGATCATGTACTGCGGTATTATCACCTCACTGATGAATCTTAAGATTCACCATCTGATCCATGATTTCATGTCGAAATGACAGCAGCAAGTTTTGTATGAATTTTTCAAATAAATCAAAAAAAACATTTGACACATACAAAAATCTATGCTAATATATGTCTTGTCGATGAAGGAAACGCTTCATTTTCAAGACATATGCGATAGTGGCGTAGTTGGTAACGCGCGACCTTGCCAAGGTCGAGACCGCGGGTTCGAGCCCCGTCTATCGCTCTCAGGAACTCTGAAAGAATTCAGAGTTCTTTTTTTATACTATATAATCAAACATTCACTACTTTTACGACACTCTTACTTCAGACAATATTACCCTTAATTATCCAGTTTCTCTTTATCCACTTGAAGGTTACTTAATTCAGTTATAAAAAATCCCAGATTCAGAACTTTACACTTTCCAAACCCGGGATATTTTTAACGTATTTTCTGTTACAGAAACCCTGTTGCTGTTCACTCTGTGACCAGCGACATTTATTTTATTCTATGATCTTTTCCTATATCTTAGTGATGGAACAGTCTGATTCCTGTAAATGCCATAACCATACCATACTTATTGCAGGTATCAATAACAGCATCATCACGGACAGATCCACCTGGCTCTGCAATATATTTCACGCCACTCTTATGCGCACGCTCAATGTTATCACTGAACGGGAAGAAGGCATCAGATCCAAGAGTTACATCTGTAAGTCCATCCAGCCATACTCTCTTCTCTTCCTTTGTAAATACTTCCGGCTTCTCTGTGAAAGTTTTCTCCCATTCACCGTCAGCCAGAACATCCATATACTCCTCACCGATATAAACATCAATGGCATTGTCTCTCTCTGCACGTGTGATCGTATCTTTAAATGGAAGATTCAGAACCTTCGGGCACTGGCGGAGGTACCAGTTATCTGCTTTCTGGCCGGCAAGACGTGTACAGTGAACACGGGACTGCTGTCCTGCACCAACACCGATTGCCTGTCCGCCTTTTACAAAGCATACAGAATTGGACTGTGTGTATTTCAGAACGATCAGGGAAACTTTAAGGTCTCTTTTAGCTTCCTCAGTAAGTTCTTTATTCTCTGTAACAATATTGGAGATCAGCTCATCATCAATAGCAAGTTCCTGACGACCCTGCTCAAAAGTAACGCCAAATACCTGTTTGTGTTCCAGCTGTTCCGGAACATAATTCTCATCAATCTGGATCACATTGTAGTTGCCCTTTTTCTTCTGTTTCAGGATCTCAAGTGCTTCCTCTGTGTATCCCGGCGCGATAACTCCATCAGAAACCTCCCTCTTGATCAGCATTGCCGTATCCTTGTCACATACATCAGAAAGAGAAATAAAATCACCGAAAGATGACATACGGTCTGCGCCTCTCGCTCTTGCATAAGCACATGCAAGTGGTGAAAAATTCTTCCAGTCCATATCATCTACCCAGTAGATCTTGGCCAGTGTCTCATTCAGTGGAAGCCCGATGGACGCGCCTGCTGGAGATACATGCTTGAAAGAAGTTGCTGCAGGAAGTCCGGTTGCTTTCTTAAGATCACGCACAAGCTGCCAGCCATTAAAAGCATCCAGAAAATTGATGTATCCAGGTCTTCCGGAAAGTACCTGGATAGGAAGTTCACTTCCGTCCGCCATGTAGATCTTAGATGGTTTCTGATTCGGGTTGCATCCATATTTTAACTGTAATTCTTTCATGAAAAAATCCTCCGTTCTGTGTGATACTGATAATTTCATCGCAGCTGTACACTCAGCTTGTTATTTATTCTTATTCACGATCCTTGACTCATATTTTCCGGTTTCAATGTCAATGAAACGAACAAAGAGAGAAACTTTATTATCCTGATTCAGGCTCTCCCAGAGAAGGTTTGTAAAGTCATCAATATCATTCGGTATTTCTACAGGCTTCGGCTCTCCCTCAAAACTCGGAAGTGGATTTCCGTCGCATTTATAAGTGTGGATAAAACGTCCCTGTCCTGCTGCTGCATTCTCATAGGCAAATGTATAACGAAGACAGGAATCCGGATTACCGTTATTGCTCTTTAAAATAGACATTGCATAGTTGAATCTGCCATTCTCTACGTGAAGAACACCGGAAATACGAGGTGTGTAGTTCGGTGCATCCGGCTCAAATTCTCTTGTACGGAGGGACTGCTCAAAAGTAAGCTGTCTGTCCATTCCCTCATAAATGGTATCTGTCTGGTCGCCGTTTGTTACGATTGTCTTGTTTCCAAGGACACGTACCGGTGCGTAGATGATAAGGCTTGGGTCTGTAAGCTTGGACGGATCAAATGCCTGTGTACGGATTCCCTCTCCATCCTCAACAAAAATACGATTTCTGCTGTTCTCGCTTCTTCCCATGATAAAATATGCAGTAACAGCATGCTTTCCGTCTGCGGAACGTCCGATCACGATTCCTCTTCCTGGGTAGGAATTTTCTTTCAGTTCTTTTTCAAGTGAAAATGTAGTCATTTTTCACAGTCCTCCTTGTCTAATATACGGCCCGGGGATCATTCCAGGTATCAGCAGGTAACAAAAAACCGCCTGGACACCCCATTAACAGGCTGCCCAGGCGGTCGGCTTCTTAAATACACTGCACTCCCTGTAGGTAATCCTACTCTCCGCCAGTCATGCAGCTTCTGTTGTTATACTACAATACTTCTTCTGAATTTTCAAGTCCTAATTTTCTGAAATAATTTCAAAAATGATCACTGTTCATCCGAAAACATTTTATTTTCCCTGCAATTCATAATCAACCTGGATCTGTACCGCAATATCTGCTTTCATCCGGAACCATGCATCCGGGTTTTCCACATAATATTTGGGACAGTCTTTTCCTGTAACATCGTAATGCCGAATCACCTGATCCGTATCCAGCCCAAAACGGGTACAGAGCCACGCCGTCAGCTTCACTGCCGAACTATATGTTGCATCATTAAACTGTCCCGTCTCATCCGGATGGCAGCATTCAATGGATATGGTATCCACATTTCTGGAATTAGTAGCATACGACATTTCGGACGTAGGAATACACTGTACTACTTCGCCTTCCAACCCCACCACAAAATGACTGCTGACTTTATTCTCCTGCGTTGTGGCAAGATTCTCAAAATAATTCCGGTTGGACATAGCTGTTGAACCTGGATTCGCTGTATAGTGAATCGCTATATAATTCACCTGTTCAATAGGAATCTGAGGCCTGGAATAAGAATTTGGCGTAAGAAGTTCCACATCAATATACGGAGCACCTTCTGCCTGCCATTGTTCCTGCCCACCGCCCTCACTGCTTTGCTGTGACCAGCTCTGTTGATCTATTTCAAGTCCGCTCTGCTCCATCCTCATCTCAAAAAATCCATATCCAAGGGCACACACAGCCAGTACAACGATCGCAAATGAACCACTGCCAGCACAATATA
>ENA-OUNH01000501-OUNH01000501.1-human-gut-metagenome-genome-assembly--contig:-NODE-501-length-11170-cov-1.884361_pt1 | contig 11170 bp, 14 predicted proteins | sample MGYA00242806_ERZ504814 | MGnify/ENA primary metagenome ERZ504814 (study PRJEB26092, sample SAMD00036389) | human gut metagenome | host: Homo sapiens | study: EMG produced TPA metagenomics assembly of...
AGAGCTTGCAGTATTTTGCGGCTTCAAAGATTTAAGAAACTTCACTTTGAAGCATATCAATCCGCTTTTAGAATCCGGGCAATTAGAAATGACTATTCCCGATAAACCTAAAAGTCGCAATCAAAAATATATTACAGTTCGTTCCGAATAAACAGAGAAGCAGGGCATTGGGTCTCATCTCCCATTGTCCTGCTTCTTTTTCATTCCAAATTATATTCACATCATTTACCCATACGCCCAATCCTGGATCGCAAATTTCAAACTCTGCACCTTGCCCAGCAGCCAGATCGTAGCCAGCGGCAGTCCCATCGGGCTAATCAAAAATGCCATAACCAGCAAAATTGCACCATTCTGCGGGGAATAGGTAATCAGCACAGCCACGCCAAGCAGAGCAATTACCGTGCTGAGCAGACCAAGCACCAGACCGGATATGTAGATCAGCCCCGTGCAGAGCCAGACAAAAAGCGTCAACACCAAAATGACCGGTGCAGTTACAATCATCAGCAAACATTTCAAAACCAAGCTGATTGTCAGGCTTCCTTGTGGGTCCCCGTCGATCAGAAGCACTTTCTTTCTGGCCTGTGCCAGACCTATTCCCAAGTTCGCACAGGTTTGTTGTTTTGCCAACGCTTCTCCGCTCCCGCTCCGGTCGGTGCTGAACATGTGCCACTGGCACATAGCACCCTTTCTGGTTGTCCTATTTCCACTAAGGCCGTTTTTTTGACCCCATTTTTTGCCGGTTGTCCTATATTTAACCTAAAAATTGAGTGAAAACGGCTCTCGTTTGGTCAAATGAGGTCAAACTATATCAGCCCGTTTAGGTATAAGAAAACCCGGAAAACCTTGATTTTCCGGGCTTTTTGAACCATTTTGATATAGTCTGAGCAGTCGATTATCGCTTGCTGAACTGCGGAGCGCGACGAGCTGCTTTGAGACCGTATTTCTTACGTTCTTTCATACGTGGGTCACGAGTTAAGAATCCAGCAGCTTTCAGAACTGGTCTGTAGTCGTTGTCTGCCTGAAGAAGGGCTCTTGCAACACCATGTCTGATGGCACCAGCCTGTCCTGTGTATCCACCGCCATGAACGTTAACTAATACGTCAAATTTGCCTTCTGTTTCTGTTGCAGCTAAAGGCTGACGAACGATAACTTTCAGTGTATCTAATCCAAAATATTCATCGATATCTCTTTTATTGATTGTGATCTTACCGGTTCCAGGTACAAGATAAACTCTTGCGATTGATTTTTTCTTCTTCCTGTTCCGTAGAATTTTGCGCTAGCCAATGTTTTCTACCTCCTAATTAAAATGTTAAAGCTTCTGGTTTCTGAGCTTCATGTTTGTGTTCCGGTCCTGCATATACGAAAAGTTTTGTGTACATGCTTCTTCCTAAAGGTCCTTTTGGAAGCATACCTTTAACTGCGAGCTCGATAACTCTCTCAGGTTTCTTTGCTAACATTTCTTTTAATGTGGTTTCTCTCATTCCACCTACATAATCGGAGTGATTGTAGTAGATTTTCTGCTCTAATTTCTTACCTGTAACTTTGATCTTGTCAGCGTTTACGATGATTACATAATCACCTGTGTCTACGTGTGGTGTAAACTGTGGTTTATTTTTTCCTCTTAAAACGCTTGCTACTCCGGATGCCAGACGGCCAAGAGTACATCCATCAGCGTCAACTACATACCATTTTCTTTCGATTTTATCTGGATTAGCCATATAAGTCTGCATGGTTTTACCTCCTGTTATTTATCAACGATAGTTTAATTAACCGCGGAATTTCCCGCGAATATAAGTTATTGGAAACGCCGGTGCTAAAAATGCGGAAATGTCCGAAACCGCTGATAAATACTTTCGCCTGGGCTATTTGGCTTAAGCATCTCGCACTACGTCACATTTGGTTATTATATTATAAGGGTTCTGTTCTGTCAATAGGTTTTGTGTCGTTTTTTCAACTTTTTTCGTTACTCCCCCGTTTTTTGTTTTTCATCAAAAAAAACTGTTGATCAGTTATCCCACCGGCAATTATCGAAACGGATGATTTTCTCCTCCTGACTATCAATCAAAAAATTCAATCCCCATCAGTGTCAGTCCCTGTGCCGGAGCAGTCGGGCCTGCCATTTCGCGGTTGCAGGCTTCCAGAATTGTCTTTACTCTCTCAGGCGGATACTGTCCGTTTCCTACTTCGATCAGAGTTCCGGAGATGATTCGTACCATGTTGTAGAGGAATCCTGTTCCTGTTACACGTATGGTTACGATATCTCCGTCACGCCATACATCAATTCCCGTCACTGTACGGATAGTTGTTTTTACCTGCGCTTTTGCACCGCAGAAAGAAGCAAAATCATGCTGTCCGATCAGGTATGAGGTTGCTGCTTTCATCTTATCTACATCCAGTTTGTAGTGGTAGAAATAGGTGTATAAGCGCTCTGTCGGAACCGGGAATTTGCGATTCAGGATGCGGTATTCGTATGTTTTCTCGCTGTCGCAGTAACGGGGATGGAAATCCGGTTCTACTTCTTCTGAGAGCTGAATGCGGATATCTTCCGGAAGACGCTGGTTCAGTGCATAAGAAATCTTTTCTCCGGGAATGCGTGTGTTGGTGTCAAATACTGCCACGTTTCCCATGGCATGAACCCCTGCGTCTGTACGGCTTGCACCGATCGTTTCTATCTTCTCGCCAAGAAGCTCGGACAATGTATCATTTAATACCCCCTGTACAGTAATCCCGTTTGGCTGTGTCTGCCAGCCGCAATAGTTTGTGCCGTCATATGCAACTACAAGACCAATTCTTTTCATCTGTTTTCCTCCATAAAAATTGAAAACTTTTGTTATAACAAAATAAACAATATGCTGTAATCCTTTCCTACCGGATTACAGCATATAAAATATCTTTATAAATTATATCAGTACTTTCTCAGATTCCCACAATTCTGAAAACAATGGCGATTCCCAGATAAGCCCACATCACCACATAGGAAATGTAGTCTCTGGACTCATAACGCAATGGCTTCATCTGGGTTCTGTTATCCCCTCCATGATAGCACCTTGCTTCCATGGCCATGGCCAGATCATTTGCTCTTCTGAAACGCAGAAATAAACAGCGGAACCAGAAGCGGAATCATATTTTTTTGCCTTCTGAATTATATTTCCGGTTTCAAAATCTGCGCCACGTGCAATCTGTGCTTTCATGATCTTATCGGTTCCTCCATAAGGATTGGGATAAAACGCAGCGCAATAGACATCATCATGGCAATCTCGTGGATTGGCACATGAAGTTTATTTAACGGCCTGAGAAGTCGTTCCAGACCATCTGTAAGCTGATTGGGTGTGGTAGTCAGCGTCATAAGAGAAGAACCGATCACCAGATACGTCAGGCGGATGGCCATTCTTCCGGCCAGCTTCAGGCCCTCCTCTGTCACATGCAGGATTCCCCACTGCCAGAGAACCTTTCCGGGTGTCAGAAATATATTAAATACCACTGTGATCATAAGAAGCATCACGATTGCCTTCAGTCCCTTGAACATAAATTTCACAGGAACTTTGGAAAGAATGATCATCGCTGCCAGAAATATAGTTGCCACTGCATATCCCGGAAATGTATGGAATACAAAGACAGAGATGATGAACACCAGCGTACCCACCAGCTTTGCTCTCGGATCCATTTTGTGCAGAACGGAATCTGCAGGATAATACTGTCCTATTGTAATGTCTCGGATCATACTTCCTGCCCTCCCTCATTCTCTTCTTGTTCTGCAGACTTTTTATCCTATTGTTTCCTTCTGAACGCTTAAATCTTCATCAGGCGCATCTGAATGAGACTCTTTCGTCCCATCCTCAGTCAGATCAGCTTCCATCTCACTAATTAAGGTTTCTGCTTTGGCATTTTCTTTTTTCGACTGACTGTCTGAAACAGATTGTTTGTCACCGGACAATTTCCCGGGATTACATTTTCTTAAAACTGCAAGGATATTCTCTTTTGCCTCATCCACCGTTGTAGCAGTTACATCTACATCTAGGCCTTTTTCCTTCAACGCATGCATGATATAAGTAATCTGCGGTGCTGCAAGTCCCATGGCTTCCAGCTCTCTGTAATGAGCAAATACTGCTTTGGGAGCATCGTCATATGCGATTTCTCCGTCATTGACTACAATCAGTCTCTCTGCATATTTTGCAATATCCTCCATACTGTGGGATACAAGGATAATGGTAATCCCTCTTACTTTATGAAGCTCTGCGATCTGGTCAAGGATGTCATCCCGACCTTTTGGATCCAGGCCGGCAGTTGGCTCATCCAAGATCAGAATTTTCGGATTCATTGCCAGTACACCGGCAATAGCAACTCTTTTCTTCTGTCCGCCCGAAAGTTCAAAAGGAGATTTGCTGTAATTTTTCTCCTTAAAGCCTACATGCTGCAGTGCTTTCTTCGCTTCTACCTCTGCCTCTTCCCTGGATAATCCCTGATTCATAGGACCAAAGCAGACATCAGAAAGTACATCATTCTCGAAAAAGCTGATGCTCCGGATACTGGAATACCAGTCCTACCTCGCTTCGCAGGGTACGTCGGTCATATTTCTCTCCCCAGATATCCTCTCCATTGTAAGTAATGGTACCGGAAGTCGGACGGATCAGAGCATTGAAATGCTGGATCAGTGTAGATTTTTCCACTTCCTGTATGTCCGATAATTCCGATAAACTGTCCGTCCGGAATAGAAAGATTGATATCTTTCAGCGCATGGATCTCATAGGCAGTTCCCGGACTGTAGGTATAAGTTACATTTTTTAAATTCTATTGACATAAGGCATTCACCAGCTCCTCTGTAGTCAGTATTCCCTCCGGAACATCCACTCCGGCTTTATGAAGTTCGTGTGCCAGAAGTGTTACCTGTGGCACATCCAGTCTGTATTCTTTCAGAGTTTCCACCTGTGAGAAAATCTCTCTGGGTGTTCCCTGCATCACCACTTCTCCGTTGTCCATAACATATACCTTGTCCGCATGAACAACTTCTTCCATATAGTGGGTGATCAGAATGACTGTCACTCCTTCCCGTCTGTTAAGGTCACTGACTGCCTCAAGAACTTCCTTTCGTCCATTCGGATCCAGCATTGCAGTTGGCTCATCCAAAATGATGCATTTCGGACGCATTGCCATGACACCGGCAATTGCAACCCTCTGCTTCTGTCCGCCGGAAAGTTTATTCGGAGAATGATAACGATAGGATGTCATTCCTGTTTTTCAGGCTCTCATCTACACGCTCCCAGATTTTCTCTGTGGGCACACCCATATTCTCCGGTCCGAAATCCTACGTCTTCTTCTACTACAGTTCCTATGATCTGATTGTCAGGATTCTGAAAAACCATGCCCGCTTTCTGGCGGACTTTCCATAATTCCGGCTCTTTAGACGTGTCAATCCCATCTACCCACAAAGTTCCTTCCGTCGGAAGCAACAGCGCATTCAGGTGCTTTGCAAGAGTAGATTTTCCGGAACCATTATGTCCCAGAACAGCCACGAATTGTCCGGCTTCAATGTCCAGGTTTACATCATTGACAGCACGCTGCGTATCCTGCACGTTACCATCTTCATCATACTTGAGATAGTCAAATCCCAGCTTGAATGCCTTGATAATTCCCATAATATTTTTTGTCCTCGTATTTTGTCTGTCTGCTGCTTATTTTCACAGGAAAAGAATCCCGTCAGTAAACAGCGAATATTTATTTTTCAGGCTTCTTCAGTAGCTGCCAGTCCGGTCAACTCGTCAATCAGAGCCCAGATCTCATCTCTTCCCTGCTTCGTCTCAGCAGAGAAAGGAATAATAATGCCATCTTTGCTCAGCTTCAGCCCTTCTTTGATTGCTTTGATATTTTTCTGAATCTGGCTTCGTTTGAGCTTGTCAAGCTTCGTTGCAATAATGATCGGCTCATAGCCATTGTTCAGAATCCAGTCATACATCATCTTGTCATTTGCAGACGGATCATGACGGATATCAATAAGAAGGAAAACCGCCTTCAGGTTTTTGGATGTATGAAGATATCTTTCGATCATCTTGCCCCATTTTTCCTTCTCAGACTGTGAAACCTTTGCGTATCCGTAACCAGGGAGATCTACCAGATACATGGCTTCATTGATATTATAAAAGTTAATGGTCTGTGTTTTTCCCGGCTGTGCACTTGTTCTGGCAAGAGATTTCCGGTTCATCAGCCCGTTGATCAGCGATGATTTTCCCACATTTGATTTTCCTGCAAATGCAACCTCCGGTCTGTTGGTGTCCGGGAGTTTGCTGGTAATACCGCATACGATATCTAATGATACATTCTTAATAACCATTGATTTCCTCTCTTTTTTCACAACAAATGGTCAATCTTTACTGACTGACCATTTATTTTATACCAGTGCCTTATTAAGCACTTCCTTCATCGAACTTACAAAGGTAATGGTAAGTCCGTCTGTGATTTCCTTATCTAATTCCTGAATATCCGGTTTGTTTTCTGCCGGCACTAACACCTCTTTGATCTTAGCATATTTTGCCGCAAGAAGTTTTTCTTTCAAACCGCCGATCGGAAGAACTCTTCCTCTCAGTGTGATCTCACCGGTCATTGCAAGGTCTGCCCTTACCGGCTTCTTAATAATTGCGGAAAGGATTGCAGTTGCCATGGTAATACCTGCGGATGGTCCGTCTTTTGGTACTGCCCCTTCCGGAATATGCACATGAATATCGTTTTCCTGGAAAAATTCCGGCTCAACTTTATAGTCAGAAGCAATGGAACGAATGTAAGTAATACCTGCCTGTGCAGACTCTTTCATAACATCTCCCAACTGTCCGGTAAGCATCAGCTCACCTTTTCCGGGCATTACATTGACTTCAATCTGCAGTGTATCGCCGCCCACCTGTGTCCAGGCAAGCCCGCGGGAAATACCAATCTCATCTTTCTATTTGCCATAAGATAGTTAAAATGCTCTTTTCCAAGAAAATCTGACAGATTCTTTGAAGTCACTGTAACTTTCTTTTTATCTTCTTCCATGATCAGACGTGCAGTTTTTCTGCATATCTGTCCGATGGTTCTCTCCAGGTTTCGAACTCCGGCTTCTTTTGTATAATTGTTGATGATCTTCTTAAGAGCCGCTGACTGGATTGTCAGTTTACCTTTCTCGATACCGTTCTCTTCCATCTGCTTCGGAATCAGATGTTCCTTTGCAATATGTTCCTTCTCATTCTCAGTATAACCTGCGATCTCGATCAGTTCCATACGGTCAAGAAGTGGTCTCGGAATGCCCTGAACATCGTTTGCAGTTGCAATAAACAGTACTTCTGAAAGATCCTGTGGAACCTCTATATAATGATCCATAAATCTGCTGTTCTGTTCCGGATCAAGCACCTCAAGAAGTGCCGCAGAAGTATCTCCTTTATAATCACTGCTGGTCTTGTCAATCTCATCCAGAAGCATCAGAGGATTACTCACTCCTGCCTGCTGTAATGCTGCAGTGATCCTTCCCGGCATTGCTCCTACATAAGTCTTTCTGTGGCCCCGGATCTCAGCCTCATCTCTCACACCGCCCAGACAGATACGTACATATTTCTTATGCATTGCTTCTGCAATCGATCGGGCAATGGAGGTTTTACCTGTTCCGGGAGGTCCTACCAGACAAAGGATCGGACTTTTTCCCTTATGTGTCAGTTTGCGGACGGAAAGGAACTCCATCACACGCTCCTTCACATCTTTCAGACCGTAATGACCTTCCTGAAGTACTTTCCATGCTTCTTTCAGATCATCAGAATCTGTGGATTTCTTCTCCCACGGAAGTGCCAGCATGGTCTCAATATAACCACGCAGTACTGCATTCTCGGATACATTGCTGTTGGTATTCTTAAATCTCTCGATTTCTTTGCTGATCTTCTCTTTTACCTCATCGCCGGCCTGAAGTTCCTGGAGTTTCTTCTTAAACTCCTCTGCGTCATCCGCAGTATTATCCTCACCCAGTTCCTCACGTATCAGTTTCAGCTGCTCTCTGAGAATATATTCTCTCTGATTCTTATCAATTCTGGCCTTCACTTTTTTCTGGAGATCTCTGCCAATCTGCATGATCTCAATCTCATTTCCAAGGATTGCACCCAGAACTTCATAACGTTCCTCCAGTGTAAGTGCCTCCAGGATCTTCTGCTTATTCTGATAAGATAAAGGAATATTTACGGCAATCTGCTCAACCAGTTCCTCAACATTATCTATATTTAAAATCTGTGCTACCAGTTCTTTGCTGACTTTTCCATTTTCCATGCAGTATCTGTGGAATAATTCCTTAAGGCTTCTGTGCATGGCTTCCATCACTGGTTCCGGCATCTGCATTTCTTCTTCATCAACAGGTGTGATCTCACTTCTGATAAACGGAAACTCCTGCTCAAATTTCACAAGTGTGGCTCTTCCCGTTCCCTCTACAAGTACCCGCAAAAGGTTCTGCGGAAGTTTCACAACCTGTTTGATATAGGCAATGGTTCCTACATGATATACACCTGCCAGATCCGGTGATTCCACCTCAGGATCAATCTGAGTAACCAGAAAAATCTTCTGGTCATGAAGCATGGCAGCTTCAATCGCCTTGACAGAACGCTCCCTGCTCACATCAAAATGAACGATCATCCCGGGAAGGATGGTAGTCCCCCTGAGAGCGATCGCAGGCAGCACTATATTCTGATTTGTCATTTATTGTTCAGTCCCTTTCATCAGGCTGTTTCCGGTTTATCCTTCTTGTGTGTCCGGGACGTTCTTCTGCTTCCGGCTGTCTTCGCCTGTGCAGGAGCTTCTCCGCGGACGATCTCCGGCTCACCGGTGCCATCTACTACATCTTTGGTAATTGTACACTTGCGGATCGTGTCATCTGACGGAATCTTATACATCAGATCCATCAGTGAACCTTCCATGATCGCACGCAAACCTCTGGCTCCTGTCTTACGTTCCAGAGATTTCTTTGCGACCAGTTCAAGTGCATCATCTTCAAAATCAAGTTCAACACCATCCAGTTCAAATAATCTGTGATACTGTTTGGTAAGTGAGTTCTTCGGCTCTTTCAGAATACTGATCAGCGCATTCTCATCCAGCGCATCCAGAGTTACAACTACCGGCACACGACCGATAAACTCAGGAATCAGGCCGAATTTGATAAAGTCTTCCGGCATTACATCCTTCAGGATCTCACCCACATTTCTGTCTTCCTTAACAGAAACCTCTGCACCGAAACCGATGGACTTGGTATCCTGTCTGGACTCAATGATCTTCTCGATTCCGTCAAAAGCACCGCCGCAGATAAACAGAATATTTGTTGTATCAATCTGAAGAAACTCCTGATGAGGATGCTTGCGGCCACCCTGAGGCGGAACACTTGCCACTGTACCTTCCAGAATCTTCAGAAGTGCCTGCTGCACGCCTTCACCGGAAACATCGCGGGTTATGGATGGATTCTCAGATTTTCTTGTGATCTTATCAATCTCATCAATATAGATGATTCCACACTGTGCACGGTCAATATCATAATCTGCTGCCTGAATGATCTTAAGAAGAATATTCTCAACATCCTCTCCTACATATCCGGCTTCTGTCAGTGTAGTAGCATCTGCAATAGCAAACGGTACATTCAGAAGTCTGGCAAGTGTCTGAGCCAGCAGAGTTTTACCTGAACCTGTAGGTCCAAGCATCAGAATATTACTCTTCTGAAGCTCTACATCAGAATTTTTTGACGCAAGAATTCTTTTATAGTGATTATAAACAGCAACGGAAAGAGCCTTTTTTGCTGCATCCTGACCAATTACATAATCATCCAGAACTGCATGGATTTCTTCCGGTTTTAACAGATTAATATCAGAATTCAAAACCTCGTCATCATAAGGATTTAATTCTTCCTCCATGATCTCTGAGCAGATGCCAATGCACTCGTCACATATAATACTTTGCCATCCGGACCTGCGATCAGTTTTCTTACCTGATCTTCTGTCTTCTGGCAAAAGGAGCATCTTACTTTTCCTTCTCTCATTTTTTCTTGCCATGAATTTATGTCTGTCCTTTCTCTATACTAACTAATAAGACTCCTGTGACGATTCACAGGAGTCTTATCTTTCGCATTATTTATGCATGACTACACCGTCAATCAGTCCATATGCCTTTGCTTCTTCAGCAGTCATATAGTTGTCCCGGTCTGTATCACGCTCAACAACTTCTATCGGCTGACCGGTATTTGCAGCCAATAACTCATTTAAAGTTCTCTTTGTCTGTGCGATATGATCTGCCACGATCTGGATCTCTGTTGCCTGTCCCTGCGCACCGCCGGATGGCTGATGGATCATGATAGTGGAATGCGGAAGAGCAAATCTCTTTCCTTTTGCACCGCCTGCCAGAAGAAAGGCACCCATGCTGGCAGCCATTCCAAGACAAATGGTAGAAACATCGCATTTAATATACTGCATGGTATCATAGATTGCCATGCCGGCTGTTACGGAACCGCCCGGGCTGTTGATATACAGCTGAATATCTTTACCAGGATCTTCTGCTTCCAGGAAAAGAAGCTGTGATACGATCAGTCCTGCACTCACATCATTTACTTCCTCACCAAGAAAAATAGATTCTGTCCTTCCAGAAGCCTTGAATAGATATCATAGCTTCTCTCTCCCCTGCTTGTCTGTTCAATGACATAAGGTACTAAACTCATATAAACGCCTCCATTTACGCGGCTGACTTTTTTCCGAAAGAGGTAGACATCTGAGCCTGTCTCTTTCCGGTTCTTAAAATTCGATTACTTTAAATTAAACTTCCTTAGCAGCGTCAGCGATAACAGTAACTGCTTTCTGAACAGCCATGTCTTTCTTCATCTGCTCAAGTTCACGCTCTCCAAGTAATTCTTTTAACTTGTCAGCTTCCATTTTGTATGCTTCAGCCATCTTGGAGATTTCTTCATTTACTTCTTCCTCTGTTGGCTGAATGTTCTCAACTTCTGCTACTTTCTCAAGAACCAGTCTTGTCTGGATTCTCTTTAATGCCTGTGGTTTCATGTCTTCCATCATCTTCTCAGCTGTCATGCCTGTGAACTGGAAGTACTGATCCATGGATAATCCCTGAGACTGCATTCTCTGCTGAAGTCATCAAGCATCTGACGGCACTGTGTCTGAAGCATAGCTTCCGGAATATCCAT
>ENA-OUNH01000504-OUNH01000504.1-human-gut-metagenome-genome-assembly--contig:-NODE-504-length-11104-cov-2.255899_pt1 | contig 11104 bp, 10 predicted proteins | sample MGYA00242806_ERZ504814 | MGnify/ENA primary metagenome ERZ504814 (study PRJEB26092, sample SAMD00036389) | human gut metagenome | host: Homo sapiens | study: EMG produced TPA metagenomics assembly of...
CCTCCAGGCCCAGACGTTCCATAGGTAGTCCAGAAGCTCCTGAAATATATCTGCCGGCCGTTTTGTTCCACGGTCTCCACCCCCTGACGAATTCTCTTTAATAGTCAAGCAGGATAGGCACCTGCTGCTCCTCGGCAAACCGCATGGCCCGCCAGAACATGGAGAAGGCAAACTTGGCCAGGGACTGAGTGTCATACTGGGTGTGTTCCGGGATGTCTGCCTTGCTGTACTGTCCATCTGAGTCTACGGTTCCGTCTACCGGGTATCCCTCCGTGTCTGCCCAGCCAAGGATAGTGTCCTCATCGGCCTGCCACGCCAGCTGGTTCAGCTTTTCCAGCTCCTTCCGCAGTCCGCCCAAGGTGGCGATAGCGGCGGTGTCATCGGTAGGCAAGGACCCTTGGAACAGAAAGCTGTCAGAAAGAGGGAGCCACCAGGTAGCCCCACGAAACAGGGACCACACCCGCTCCTCATCTGATGCAAGGCGGGCGACCAGAGGATGCTCCCCCGAAGATCCAGTCCTTCTCCACGGTGGAAGGCACCGGTTCCTCGTATGTACGACAGGCGGCCACCAGCAGCATAGCGCCAAAGGCATCCCAATCCGGCTTGTCGGTGTAATAAGGTTTCTCATTATCTTCAAGCCAGGGAGCGTAGGGGGCTGGCCCGGCTGAGAAATGGCGCTCAAGATCTGATCCCGCCAGTTCTCCACCGCCGCCTGGACCTCAGCCGGGGACATTTCTTCCTCGTTATCAGCAGGTTCCCCGTCCGGGGTGATGCGGTTGAAAGAGTATCCGTTTTCCTCCGCCCACTGCTGCACAACAGTTTTCCAGTTGTGAGAATAGTACCGGGTCAGCGTCCCGGCGTAGATGTCAAGTCCCATAGTAATGTCTCCTTTTCAATCAAAATCCATCCAGACCAGGTGTTTTCCGCAGTGGAGGCACTGGAACAGATAGCATTGCAGATGCCCGCCCATTGACGGATTCCCGGATCATTTCCTTCTGCTCATCGTCCCACATGGGATCGTCCAGCACCTCCTCCAGTACACCCAGGGTCCGCAGTTCTCTGGCACCCACATAGCCCAAAAAAGGCACAGTAGTTGCCGCAGTGAGCGCGCCAATATTCCTGCTGCCAGCCGGAATAGCCGGGGGTGCGGTGGATGAGCTCGTCCAGCTTTTCAGGATCGTCTACGCCATCGTCCACAGAGAAATCGTCCTGAAAGCTGCCGTCATATTTCCGGGCTGCTTCGCCGTTGGCGATGCACTCTGGGCACAGATATGCAATATCCTCCACGGCGTAAAAGGGGCTGTATAGAAAATATGGGTCGTCTTGCCGCAGCAGTCGCAGACAACGCCGTCTGCGGATTCCTCAAAAGCCCCAGTTTCCAGAGGATTGGGGTGATACCGGAAGGCGGGCAGGCCCAGCTGGGCCTGCCGCTCCTTCTCTTTCTGCTTCTCCTCCGGCGTTTTGGGCCTGGGGAGGGCATAATGATTGCCCCAGTTTTCCGCATAGTCCTTCAAGATGCCCAGCCGCTTGAGGGTCTTCTTGTCGGAACGATTTCCGATTTGGCAGAGCAGTTCGTAGGCATCCTTCTTGAAGTCCAGCAGATCATACACATCCACCAGCACTTCCTTGGCCTGCTTGTCTTCCGACAGCTCCAGTTTCTCCTTGAAGGTATAGAGAGCACGGACACTGTCCGGATCTCCTTCTGTCTCCCGAAACTGCTTTTGGAGTTCAATATATTGCTTCAGGTATTCGTTCATGGTCACAATCTCCCATCAATCCCACCAGAGGTACCAGACGGTGGACTGCCGCAGCACATCCGCCAGATTGCCCACAGTGGGGTCATCTTGTTCTTGATCCACGATGTCCGGGCAGAAGCCGTACTGCTCTGTGGCAACTTCCATAGCCTGCTCCTGGGAAACAGGGGCCGGAAGCAGGAATTCCAGCTCATCGTGGCTCATGGCGGCAGGGATGGCACCATGCTGCTCGAACCAGTATTTCGCCACTGCCATCAGGTCCGGCGTGTCGGGGCACTCATTCCAATTTCCAAAGGCAGGCAGGCGAATATCTCCCAGGGTTCTGACCGGAATTTTGGCCAGAATGAGCGGATAGGTCATGTGGCTATCCGAATCCCAATAGCAGGAGAAGCGGTCATTGTCATAGCCGCCCTCCATCTCGCCCAGGACTTCCTCCTCCCAGTCCATGTCATCGTCCTCGGCTTCTTCCTTGCGCTGGCCGGTCAATTCCTCCAGAACCGCCTTTCCGTCCTTGATGGGAGCGGAGAGCATCTTCTTTCGATACTCCTCTACTGTTTTGAGGTCAAATTCGTAGAAGTCCGCATTGTGCTCCGGATCGGCGTTCATCACCAGACACTCCAACAGCGTTTCATCATCCGCCTTGATGAGCACGGGAACAAAGCCCTCCCGTACCCCCAGCCGCTGGGCGTAGCTGTATGCCGACATGATGGGGTCATCATCTGCCATGGATGGGAAATAGGTACACTCGCAGTCCAGATACTCCATGATGGCCTGAGCAACCTCGGAAGGCTCCAGCGTATCCTCGTCGAAGTCCTGTCCCTGCCAGTTTTCAAAGCGTTCCTCAATCACTTGAGCCATGGTCTGATAGTATTTCTCATCAAATGGGATGAATAAGTATGCCTCCTGTTGAAATTCATTGGAGTGGTATCGGGACGGACCAAAATATTTCAGGGCATAGTCATCAATGTCGGCAGGATAGTAGGGACTGTCGCCCTCTCCGTAGTAATAGCCTGCAAAGGCACGGCCTTGCTGATTGAACAGCACAGAGAACAGACAGCCGTCCAGCTCATCCCGGATAAACTCCCGCAGATCCACGCTGGCAGGGTCGGCTTTGACCTGTTTGGCCACTTCGCTGTATTCTTTCAGGAAGTCCTCGCCCATCAGGTCGTGCTCCATGCACCAGCGCAAGTAGATGGCCATGTGGTTATAAGCATTGATGGGGTCAATAGGCAGTTCCTTCTCCTCAATGCTCTCGATATGATAGGAAGCATCGTCCATCTCACCGTCAAAATCATCATTGGAAAGGGTGCCACGGGTGATAGCATCCTGACGATCAGGCTCCACCACAAAGCTGATGCCGTTCATTTTGCCCAGCAGGGCGTCCGCGTCATGGGCCAGCTTATATTCCAATTCATCCCGGTAGAGAGGAATCACCTGATAGAAGTTGACCTCCTCGCCACTCGGCAGGATGCAGACCTCGCTGCCATCTTCGGTATCCTGGGGACCAGTCAGAATGGCGGCGCACAGCTTTGTGTCCTTTGCAAAAATCCTCCTCATTGTCCATGGTATGGCCGAAGCCCAGCCAGGTATCGCTGGCAATGGGAAGGCGGGCCAAGGATTTCAGCAGGCGGATGGGCCAGTACCACTTTTCGTCTTTCATGGACTCCTGATCCAGCTTCCAGTCCGCAGGCAGGGCAATGGCCAGCTCCGCCCGCTCCAGCTTATATTCCGCCAGTTCCTCCGGCACATTCATCCGGTGAGCGCCCATGCCCATGGTGACCAGGGTGCAGTAGTCCCGCTCCTCAGAGGGCGGCACCACGCAGATGTCCACATGGATGTCGGGAGAAACCAGCTCATGGAACACATTCTCGAACTTGCCGAAATACTGCTCAATGTGCCCCTCGACGGCTTCCATCTCCTCCTCGGTGTAGACTTCGGGATTACTGAATCCTTCCTCATCCTGCGTGTCATCATTGTCTGAGTGGTCGCAGCTGTCATCCTCCGGATCTCCCTTTATAGGCTCGTAACCGATCTTCAGGGTCATCTGTTCCTCCGGCAGGGAGACGCCGGGGCTGCGGGTGATGGTGTGCTTATCGTCCGCAGAAAAACCGATGGTCTCGCCGTCTTGCAGTGTCACATCACACGCCAGCACATAGGAGGCAAGGCTGGCCAAAAAGTCCCGCAGTTCCTCCGGCTCAGCGTCGGTGTTCAACACCTCCATTTCCTCCTTGCCAAACACATCCATGCCGTAGGTGTAGCCGTTTAGGCCCCCCTCGCTCCGGTACAGGCCGAACCAAACCCAGTTGAAGATGGGCAGTTCGTCCTCTTTGAGCATATCGGCAAGGCCCTCATAGAAACGAGGCTCAAATACCACGCCGCTGGTGTAGACACCGGTGGCGTATTTCTGCTTGCAGCACACTGCCATCGCCTTGGTGAACAGCTTACCCCGTTCCAGCAGTTTTTCCTCCTCGCCCAACACAGCCACCATGATATGGGCCTTGTGCGCTTTGGCCACCTCTACGGCCTCTGGCCACATATAGTTGTTTTCGGCGTTGATCTCCGCTTCATTGTCCGGGATGTGACCGTGGAAGAGTGTCACGATCAGCATCATGCCGCCGACCCGCATTACCACAGCGTCATCGCTGTTCTCATCATCTTCGTCGCCCTCATCCGGCTCCTCATCTACGATGCCCCATTCTTCCCGTAGATTCCGGATCAACTGCTCCTTGTCCCATTCCGCTTTGGAGAGGAGCACAGACCCGGCAAAGGAGCCCTTACGGTCAGTTTTCTCCTCGTCGGCGTCATCCTCAAGATCCTCTACATCTTCATCCGGATCATAGAGGGATTCATGCTCCAGTCCGCGGACAAATTCCTCAAAGCTGTCTGCCAGATGGGTAATCTTGTAGTCGTTTTCCTGATCCACATGGACTACCGCAGGCTCTCCCTGGGGGCCGCAAGCTCGGTAGTCCAGGAAATCATATCGTGTCCGGCGCTTGGACAGTCACAGATGGCCACACCGATGGCAGGATACTCCCACTCATCGATCATAAACTGGCTGCCCAGCTCTCCGCAGAGGGAGCAGCTCTTTTCTCGTCCGATGCCGAAAATGCCGGTGATGGCCACATGGTCATCTGCCCAGGAGGTAGGTTCATCGCAGGGATAGCAGGTGTTCACCGGAATGCCGCCGTTGTGCTGCTTCATCAGCCAGATGTAGGCGGCGGGCAGCTTGTAGCCCAGTTCCTCCTCCACGCTGGCGATCAGCTCATCGGAAGGCGGATCACTGACATATTCTTTCAGTGCATACCAATTATCATCCCAGAAGTTGGTGAGGTCGAAGCCCTCAAATGGAGTATCACCGGGCACGAATTTGGCCTTCTTCTTCCGGCTGCGCTGGCGTTTCCGGATCTCCGCCTTACACTCCCGAATTACTGCCGGGGCATTTTCGTCCTCGGGGTCCAGCTCCGCCCACCGCTCGGCGTAGGGGATGGCCTTTTCCTCCTGACCATAGAGATACTGATAGCCATAGGCCATCCGCATATTCCACTCCGCCTTGTCCTGGCCTTCCTCCCGGACGGACTCCAGCACCTCAATGGCCCTCAGAAGGGCTTTGTCTCCCTTGGATTTCAAAGTACCTTCGTCATGGTCCCCGATGATGGCGTAGTTCTCCAGTGCACGGGCCAGGGCGTAGGCGGTGCGGTAGTTCCTCCAGTCCTCCGGGATGGCATTCAGTGCCTGGATACAGCGGGTGTACTCGTCCTCGTCGTTCCACTGCTCCAGCTGAGCGAAGAATGCTTCGGCGTTCTGTTGGGTGTAAGGAATATAGTCCATGCCCGTCAGCGTTTCGTCCAACTCGTCATCCTGATTCTCAGTTTCTGTCCCATCATCTTGTTGCTTTAGGGGTACAGAACCGGCTTCACGGCGGAAGGTGTGGAAGATGGCCCATGGGATGTCCGTGCCTTCAAAGAACTCTTTCGCCATGTTCAGCGCCTCTTGGATGTCCCAGGCGATGAAGTCCACATAGCCACAGTAGAGGCCGGTAGCCCCGCCGGTGAGAGTGAGCACTTCCGAACCATCCCCGCCGGTGAGCACTTCCTCCAGTTTGTCCCGGAAGTCGAAAATTTTCTGACTGCCTCCCTCCTCCCGCAGGGTATCCAGGGGATAGCAGAAGAAGCCCGCCACCGCGCCGTCGGCATGGAGATCGTCCATAAAATCATTGTCGGCATTCAGATAGCCGTTGATGAGCGGCACACAGCAGGTGGAACCGGCCATTACATCCAGCCGCCAATCGGCGTCCGGGTCCTGTTTGGGTTCCATTTTGTAACCAAGGTAGCTCTCCAGATAGGCTTCCGGGTCGGTGGAGAGCTCCAGGCCCTGCTCCCGCAGTTTGTCGGGCAGCTGGGACAGGAGGAAGGACGGCTCTGCCTTGGGTTCCTCCAGCACATCAAAGCTGTCTATGTATCTCATGTGGGAGATCTCGCCCAGCACTTGGTCGGTGAGGGTAGTGAGCATCCACCAGGCCCGGCCTTCTTCCTCTTGAAGCTTAGGCAGCAGCTTTTCACAGTAAGCGGAGATGGCAAAGCTGTTTTCACCCTGTTCCTCCAGCCAGATCTGCACATCATCCCCGGAAATCTCCCAGCCATCATTGGTTCGCAGACCGATGTTTTGAACAGGTTGACGGCCACCAGGATGTTCCAGTGCTCCAGCACCTCTTTCGGAGCGTGCTTCTGGAAGTAGACCAGCTCAAACAGTTTGACTTTGTCGCCCTCTGGGGTGAGGATCAGTTCATGCTTTTCGCCGCCCACGCCCAGCTCAAAGGAGATTTCATCAAAGGCCAGATTCAGGGTTTCCTCCATTTGGGCCACGAGTTCTGCACCGCGGGTGTGATCCTTGTCGTCATCCATCATCTGGCGCAATTCTGCTTCCATCTCGGCAAAGGTTTCCCACCAGTTCTCTGTCCGATCCCGGAAGCACTCCCAGAACTGCGGCAGAGAAATACCCTGCTTGCACCGGTCGATAAACTCTTTGGTGTCATCGTCACCAGGGCGGACTTCCAATGCCTTTTCAAAATATCGCAGAGCCCGGCCCTCCTGATCCAGATAAAAGTAGGAGTAACCCATGCGGAAGTTCCAGTAATAATCGTCCTCGAAGTATTCCTCATGGGGCTTTAGCAGAGCGAGGGCCTTTTTGAGCATTTCTTTGCAAGTTGGCTTATGTGGGTCTGCCAGATTGTTATAGGCACGGGCTAACTCACTGTCCATCTCAGGGGTACGCTCCTCGGCGGGGATGGCCTCCAGCGCATCAATAATTTTATGTTGTTTGCTCTCCTCATGCCACTTCTGGCACTGCTTCAAAATATCCATATCAGGGTCCTCCTCGTCCTCATCTGGTTTCCAGTCTTTGATCTGCTGGAACACGCCATTTTCATCCCGCTCAAAGGCGCAGGGAGCGGGGGTGTTCAGCAAAGGGATGATGTCGGGATCGTCATTGCAGATCGTGTTCAGCTTGTAGATCCCGGCGTTGTTAGGGTCGTCCATGTACTCGTCGCTCTCATCACCGGCGGTAAAGCGCCAGCCGCTGTCCCAGCCGCCGTCCGGCTCCTCCCTGTAGCAGTAGCCCACCTTGCGGCCCTCTACTGTGATGCGGTTGGTGGCGATGCAGCCATCGGCACCCTTCCAGTCAGGGAGCAGAGATTTCACATCCTCCGCTTTCACATGGTAGTCCCGGTTGCGGCCAGCGGCCTCGTACAGTTCCTTCCGCAGCGCCTCCACATCCCGAGCCATCTCCTGGATCTCCTCGTTGTCCATCATCTCACTGAGGTCATATTCCAGCGGATTCTGGGCAAAATCCGCCAGTGCCTTGTTCATGGCGTCATGCTCCTCTGGCGTGACGGTGATGCGGATGCGGCGGGCAGGGGTGTTGTACTCGTCCAGATCCTGAAGGTTTACACTGCCGCTGACGCTGCACTCCAGCAGGATGGCGGCCAGATCAGTGACCACATCAATGGCGAAGTGGAAGTCCATCTCCACGCCATCGGAGTGTGTAAACTCCAGATACTCCACGGTCTGGCGGAAGTCCCAGTTCTGCTTGTCCAGACCGATCTTGGCGAAAATCTCGCTGAGGGGGATCTCCTCCTTTTTCTGATCCTCTAAAAATGCCACAAGGTTCAGACTGTCATCGGAACCGCCAATAAAGTTGCCCCAATATTTTTTGATATACATCTGTCACGCCTCCTGTTCTGAATCCAGTCGATCAATGAGCTGATTCAAGTGTTCCAACCACGCAGGAGCGATCTCACCGCTGTCCTCGTTCTTCCAAAGATCCACAATCTCACGGATGCCGTCCTCGTCCGGCACCTCGTTTTTGATGTCGGTGAGCTGCCGCAGCAGGAAAGCAAGGGCTTCTTTGGATGCTGTGAAACCGGTGACTTTATCCCATATAGCTTCTTCATGATCGTAGTCCAGCTTGCCATTATCCTTCCATTGGAAATACAGCTCCGCCAGAGCCATCGCAGTATTGTCAAAGAGGAAGTCGATTTGTGAGAAGTCAGATCCCAGCATGACTTCCTCTTTCATCAGTTCAATCATCTCGCCCAGATCCATTACCGGATGCTCCGGTACATATTCATTTTTGAGGATGTCCAGTACATCCAGCCCTTCGTCACGCTCTAATGCTTTTATACCCCATGCTCCCATGTCGGCACCTCTCTTTCTTTATTTCGTATCAAGCTTCTATTGTCAATCATGGTTCTCCACCCGGATAATGGGCCGGTAGAAGTCATAATCTCCGTTTAGTTCCTTGTCCTCCTGCACTTCCGGCTTACAGTGGGGCGAACAGGGTAGGAAACCGAGAAATGGGCCCAGCCCGCCGCAGATATTGCATCCGCCATCGCCGCCGCAGGTGGTAAGCCTATCAGCCTGCACCACTTCCCGCATATAGGGATCGTAGGCGATGGACAGGCCGAAGAAGTTGGGTTCCTCCATGTCATAGGGCCGGTTCTCATCCTCATCCATGTTCTCAAACCAGTGCAGACGCATGGAGTAGTCTAACCCATCTCCCCATGGAAACAGGGTCCGACACCCGCCGCCACACAGGTAGGCCCACTCGTCCGCCGTGGGCAGGGAGAAGCCCCTGTTTTCCAGCATGGCAAGAAGCGCATCGTAGTCTGTGTGGTTATAGATACAGATCTGAAAGCCCTTTTCCGTCCGCTCAATGCGGGCCGACTGATGCAAGGTAAGACTGCTGCTGTCACTCCAGGCAAAATCACGGAATTCCTTCAGCCAGTCAGGGTGGACAGTCAGTCTGGGATCATCCATTTTGACTGGCTCCCAGTTAATTTCCTCCAGCTCCCGGCCCACCAGCATGGGTCCAATGGCCGCCTGCCGAACAGGAGCCATGCTTTCCCGAATCATCTCCTCCGGGTCCCGCTCCATTTCCCATTCTCGGAACAGATACTCCAATTCCTCCCGGCTCTCCTGATTCAGTCCCACGGCAAACTGCTCCCAGCCCAGGGTGACGGTATCGCCGGGGACAAAGACGAACTCCCGACCATCTTTCTTGAAGATGCCGGTGGTGCAGCTCTGGCCCCAGCGGTCAAAGGTATGTAGACCGAGAAAGGTCATATCATAACGGGTAGCCAGGCTCTCCATCAGCACCTGCTTCTCGATGTTTTCCATTTGATTGAATTGGGTGCGGAATAGTCTTTTGTTCATAACAAGTCCTCCTACAGCCTATCCAGGTTTTCCTGTAAATCGCCCTGCATCAAGTGCTGGGCAATGGCTTGGTTCAGTGCCTTATGGGGGTGATAGGCTGCCTGCTCTACATCGTGGAGGCACTCCGCCATCAATACCTCCGGAGAAATGCCTTCCCGTTTGCCATAAAGATGGCCGAAGGCATAGCACACAGACTTTAGAAAGTCGAAAATATAGTCGTGATTTCCACGCATACTGGGCAGGTCGTTGAACGAGCCCATACCTCCGTATGCCCGAAGATGATGGGTAACCTCCCGCCGCTGGTTCCAGTCCTGAATGTCCCGCTCCAACCAGTCAATCCAGTTCTTGAATTCCGGATGGTCTGCCTGAAGGATTGAGCGCAGACAGGTCAGAGCCTCGGTATAAATATCAGACTGTCTCATTGGCCATCGCTCCCCAAAATACCTCCATAGAGCACACCATCTTTTCCGAGGAACAACATCCGGCTGCGAAGCAGGCTGCACTGCTCCACAGCGACCTTGTTTCCGTCACAGGTGGGAATAGCCTTCTGTTTTTTCCCAAGGCGACCACCATGAGAGGTAAGGAAGTAGAATTTGTCCCGTTGCTGGTATCCGCCTTGAAACAGGAAGGTATTGCCGGACGGGGCAACAGAAAAAGCTCCGCTTCCTTCGATTGGCAGTTCAAATACAAAGTCCTCTTTGAAGTTCGTCCGCACCAGCCGGAATTCATCGTAATAATAAAACCACAGGTTTTCTTCTTCGTCCAGGCTGATGGCGTAGCAGTCATAGATGGAATACTTCTCATTCTTCCAGAGAGGAGTTCCCTCCGATGTCCATGCAATCAGGCCGCAAGCACCCAAGGTTCATCCCAACGTAATTACCAAATACACCTTCGTCAAGTAGCTGGTAATGAATGGTGCCATCTTTTTTACCACACAGTCTTGAATGCCATCCCCCCAGGCAGAAACGGGACAGCACAGCTCCGTCCCGGCTGACGATCCAGGCGTTCTGGTCGGGGCCGTTTTCCCGATAGGCGCATCTTGCTCCCAGCAGGAGGAAGTGTTCACCTGCAGGCCGCAAATAATGGAACTGGAACTTCAAGAGACCAAGAGGAAACAGCGTCGTTTCCAGCACCCGCTGTTCCGCCCAATCCAACTGGATTTCCACCGCGGTATAGGTGGAAGGAATGCTGAGCCAGTCCTTACCCTGTGTTTCGGAGGGCTGTTCCATGAGAAGATAGACTTTTCCATCCCTTGCCGTGAAAAAGTCTGTTACTTCTGTGCCCTCCAGATGGTTTTCCCGGCGCAGCTGGTCCAGGTCAATGATGGAGAACAACGGCAGATTTTTTGCTTTTAAGGATTTGTTCATTGGGACTCCTCCTGGTTACTTTAACGCTCCATCATAGGTGTGAGTTTCCCAGATGGACTCAAATTCTGCTTTCTCTATTACACAGGCGTGGAACTCCTCACCCCAGACATGGGCGTTCAACTCATCCACGGTGGGGATCGGTGTAATCTCGATGGCGCCGTCGTAAAGGTCAGGGATGTTGCGGGTGCGGCCATCTGCAAAGATGTCGATGGAGCGGAGGACCAGCCACTCATTTTCGGTATCCACTTCATAGAGGATGACCGCTGGCTCTCCA
>ENA-OUNH01000505-OUNH01000505.1-human-gut-metagenome-genome-assembly--contig:-NODE-505-length-11041-cov-2.789995_pt1 | contig 11041 bp, 14 predicted proteins | sample MGYA00242806_ERZ504814 | MGnify/ENA primary metagenome ERZ504814 (study PRJEB26092, sample SAMD00036389) | human gut metagenome | host: Homo sapiens | study: EMG produced TPA metagenomics assembly of...
GTAGGAAGTAACGCAAGTGCAGCACAGGTTTCCGGTATCAATGCAAGAATATCAACCTTCTTGTATATGTGATCATGGGATTCCTCGCAGGTCTTGGCGGAGCACTTCAGGTATCTGTTTATGCTTCTGCAATGCCTGATATGCAGTACGGTGGTGAGATGGATGTTATCGCAGCCTGCGTTATCGGTGGTGTAAGCATGAGCGGTGGACGTGGAACCGTAGTAGGTGCATTCCTCGGTTCCATTATCCTTGCAACGATCGCAAAAGCTCTTCCGCTTGTAGGTATCAGTTCACTGTGGCAGAACATGATCAAGGGTGTTATCATCCTGGTAGTAGTTGTGATCAACGTTGTTCTGCAGAGAATCGCAGATAAAAACGCATTAAAGGGAAGGGAGATGTAAATCATGGCTGGAAAATCTGGAAGAAGTATTAACAATGTGCCGGAAAATCCGATGAAACACATCATATTCAGTTGGGAAGGCATCTTGGTCATTCTCTTTATCCTGGTAAATATTTTCTGCGCATCATTTTCTGAATTTTATAATCTGAAGAGTGTTCTTCGTCAGATGCCGGTTTACCTTGCAGAGGTATTCATGATGTTCCCGATGGCGTACATCCTGGTATTAGGCGAAATTGATATTTCAGTAGGTGCGATCGTGTGTCTCTCCGCAACATTAAGCTGCATGGTCTGCAACACAAACGCTCCGTTTATTGTAGTAGCACTTACAGCACTGGTTGTTGGCGGTCTCTGCGGTGCGGTTAACGGATTTATCCTTACCCGCTTCAAAGAGCTTCCTCCAATGATCGTAACACTGGCAACACAGATCATCTTCCGTGGTATCGCTGAGGTAACACTTGGAGCCGGCGGAAGTATCGCGATCACAAACACAGACGGTTTCCGTGCTATTGGTGGAAAAGTAGGAAATGTTCCATACATTCTTTTCCTGGTACTGATCCTTGGTGTGATCTTCGCAATTTTCCTTGGAAAGAGCACATTCGGACGTCGTACCTATGCAATCGGAACAAACCGTGTGGCAGCTTATTATGCAGGCGTTCATGTAGAGAAGATCCGTTTCATCATCTACACAATTATGGGACTTATGTCCGGACTTTGTGCACTGTTCCTGGTATCATCTTCTTACGGTGCAAACACAACAACCGGTAACGGATTTGAGATGGATGCCATCGCAATGGCAGTATTCGGAGGTATCTCCTCCACAGGTGGTAAAGGTAATCTGGCCGGCGGTATCATTTCCGCATTCATCATCGTATGTTTACGAGTTGGTCTTGGACAGAAGAACGTAAATGCACAGGTAATCCTTCTTATCATCGGTGTACTTCTGGTAGCAGCAGTAGCTCTCCCGAATATCATCGGCGATGTGAAAAAACAGTAGCAATGAAGAAAACTAAATATTATTTTTGAAACCCAATACGATTGTTAGCTGCCTCCAGTGGTGTAGCGGAGGCAGCAGCATATAAAAAATTATATTTTATAGGGAGGAACAACAATGAAAAAAAAGGTAATTAGCGCAATCCTTTGTGGAGCAATGGTTCTTGGTACAGTTTGCCCGGTTCTCGCAGCAGATGACAAATCCGAAGATACTAAGACAGAAGCAGCTGGAAATTCCGCAGAAGGCAAAAAAATCGCTCTGGTTGGTAAAGCAGCCGGCAACGCATTCTTCGAGATCGCAGCTAAATCTTTCCAGGAGACAGTAGAGGCTGAAGGCGGCGAAGTTCAGGTCGTTTATCCTGAGACAGCTACAGCTGATGCACAGATCAAGGTTCTTGACAACCTGATTTCTCAGGACTTTGATGCAATCTGTATTTCCGCTAACGATGTTAACGCTCTTCAGGCTAAGCTTGAGGAAGCTATGGATGAGGGAATCAAAGTATCTTCCTTCGACTCCGCTCCGAACAAAGACAGCCGTGAGATTTTCGTAAACCAGGCTGGTACAAAAGAAGTTGCTCAGGCACTTATGGATGCAGTTCTTGATATTTCCGGTGGTGAGGGACAGTTTGCTATCCTTTCCGCTACATCTCAGTCCGCTAACCAGAACGCATGGATCGATGCAATGAAGACCATCATGGAAGGCGATGACAAATACAGCAAGCTTGAGCTTGTAGACGTTGTATACGGTGATGATGAGCCGCAGAAATCCACAGACCAGACAGCAGCTCTTCTTCAGAACTACAAGGATCTGAAGGTTATCTGCGCACCTACAACAGTTGGTATCGCAGCAGCTGCTAAATATCTTCAGGATAACGGATCTTCCTGCAAGCTGACAGGTCTTGGACTTCCATCCGAGATGCAGGAGTACACAGGTGATGATGATTCTCATTCCTGCCCATACTTCTATCTGTGGGATATGCAGGGCCTTGGAAAACTCAGTGCTTACACAACAATTTCTCTGATCAATGGTGACATCACAGGTGCTAAAGATGACAAGTTCACAGCTGGTGACCTTGGTGACTACACAGTAACAGATGCTGATGACGGCGGTACAGAAGTTGTTCTTGGCGCACCTCTGAAATTCGATACAAGCAACATCGAGGAGATGGCTAAACTGTACTAATCAATCCTCAGATTGACTGTATAATCATATGATAAATCCTTTCAGAACAGGCGGAGTCTTCGGGCTCCGCTTTGTTTCGTATATTTGGATTTCGTGTATAGAAGGTTTCCGAAAAAATCTCAGCCTTCTGATTCTGGTTGTACTCTTACGGCTGCAGTGTTAAAATGAGGACAGCAGAACAGAAAACCATGAACAGATGAAGGAGCAAAATACATGCAGCAGGCATTACTGGATCAGCTGAGAAAAATTACAGATGAAGAGAGGAGAATCCTAGACGGAGAGGCAGAGGTGGACAAAGATCTCTATACATCCGGCCGAGATTTTACTGTGGACAGTCGCAAGATGCTCAAGGAAGGCAGACTGATTGCAGTGCGTACTCACACCCGGTTCGTATATTTTCCGGCGCACAGGCATAATTTTGTGGAGGTGCTGTATGTGTGCGAGGGCTCTCTGACTAATATCATCGATGGAAAAGGGTCGTAGTGAATAAAGGTGAGCTGCTTTTTCTCAATCAGTTTACGAAGCATGAGATCCTGAAAGCGGGTCAGAATGATATTGCAATCAATTTTATGGTGCTTCCGGAGTTTTTTGACGTAGCCTATTCCATGACAGGCAATGACAATATGCTGGCAGATTTTCTGGTGAATGTTCTCCGCCAGGATGAGGAGAGAGGAGAGTATCTGCACTTTAAAGTTGCAGAGGTGCTGCAGATTCAGAATCTTCTGGAAAACATCATCTATTCCCTTGTAAATGGTGAGGAGAACCGGGAACGAATCAATCAGACCACAATGGGCCTGATCTTTATGTATCTGGTGGAATCTGTGCAGTATGTAGAGATGAGACTTCCCAATCAGTATGAAAATATGATTTCCATGACAACGCTGGATTACATTGAGCAGAAATATCGGACTGCTACCTTGACTGAGCTGTGCAGCCGTCTTCACCTGCCTATGCATGTTTTAAGCAAAATGATCAAGAAAACGACAGGATTTAATTTCAAGGAGCTGCTTCAGAGAAAGAGACTGAATAAAGCTGTAGAGCTGATGTGTGAAACAGATCTGCCTGTCAGCGATATCATTGCAGCCGTAGGCTATGAAAATAACAGTTATTTTCATCGGGTATTCAAGGAACATTATCACATGACACCGCGGGCATTTAGGGTAAAAAACAGTGAGAAAGAACAGGTGAGGCTGTAACAGCCTCACCTGTTTTAAATATCGTGGAACTGTCCGATTTTGTTTTTGATCCGCTGCATTTCGTTATCCATATCGATCACAGCGCGGGCGCAGTTCAGCAGCTCATTGCTGACTTCCTCATAACCGTCCATTTCTTCGATATTCTGTTTGTAACGCAGCTGATGTTCCAGAGTAGCCCAGAAATCCATTCCATTGGTACGGATCTGGATTTCCGCACGCATGGGAGTTTTTCCCTTGGAGAAGAACACAGGAATCTCCACGATCATGTGATAGCTGCGGTAGCCGTTTGGTTTTGGATTTTTGATATAGTCCTTTACCTGAATGACTGTAATGTCATCCTGTTTGGTGATCAGGTCTGCAATGGTGTAGATATCATCGATAAAGGCACAGACAACACGGATGCCGGCCACATCATTCAGCTGATTCTGAATATTCTCCGCAGTAAACTCATAGCCGAGTTTTTTGAGCTTTTTGTAAATACTTTCCGGCTTTTTGATCCTTGTCTTGATGAAGGAGATCGGGTTACGTTTATATTCCAATGAAAATTCGTCGTTAAGGACTTCCAGCTTGGTGCGTACCTCACGGACAGTACAGCGGTACATCATCATCAAATCATTGAATCTTGCGGAATTTTTGATAAAAACCTGTGGATCAGGTGTGTCCAGCCAGGTGTTTTTGTTATTTTCAGCCATAGTATTTTTACGATAGGGCTCCTTTCTTTTGTGATTTTTATGACAAGTTTACTAACATAATTATAGGACAAAATAACATTTTTTTCAACTTTTGTATTGACATATCAGAAAAGCTATGCTATTTTATATAAAAATTTAATCGAGTAAACCGTTAAACCATTGAAGCGGAGATAAAGATATTCGTGCACGCACAGAGAGTCCGGGAGGGTGAGAGCCGGATCGAGAGGCAGTTTATCAAATGGACCGCTGAGGGCACAGGGAAAGGTGTTGTAGATACCGAGTATTCTGTGACGTGAAGGCATACGTCAGTTGCCGGGAATATGAAGGTATTCCGCCAAGTGCACGGATCGAACCGTGAATCAGGGTGGCACCGCGGGTGATTTTGAATTTGACGCTCGTCCCTGGCAGAACTGGATTCTGCCGGAGACGGGCGATTTTTGATGTAAATTTTCCGTTATGTTCTGTTTCCTTCCGGCAGGTGAGATGATAAGAACTCAGGAGGGCCTGTATATGTATCCAACATTAGAACAACTTAAAACTATTGCACAGTCAGGCGAATACCGGCGCATCCCCGTATGCAGAGAACTGTATTCCGACCGCTACACACCGGTAGAAGTGATGCGGACCTTACGCACAGCCAGCAGACATTGTTATCTTCTGGAAAGTGCCAGCCAGACAGAGGTATGGGGACGGTATTCCTTCCTGGGATATGAACCGTCCATGGAAATTACCTGTACAGATGGAAAGCTTCAGATCCGAAAGATCCACGAGGACGGAACTGAAGAGAAAACCGTACAGCAGGTGAAGCATCCGGGAGATGCCATCCGAAAGATCCTGAAAGAATATAAAAGCCCGGTGTTGGAGGATATGCCTACTTTCACCGGCGGTCTGGTAGGATATTTTTCATACGACTACATCAAGTACAGCGAGCCGAAGCTGAATCTTACAGATGAGACAGAACAGGATTTCCGTGATATGGACCTGATGCTTTTTGACCAGGTAATTGCATTTGACCATTACAGACAAAAGGTGCTTCTCATTACAGGAGTGATGACAGATGATCTGGAAAACTCCTACCAGAAAGCGGAAGCGAAATTAAAAGAGATGGCAGATCTGATCCGCAATGGAAAGCAGGATGAATTTCCGTCACTGAAGCTGAAATCTTCCATTGAACCCCAGTTTCCGAAAGCAAAATACTGTGAGATGGTTGAGAAAGCGAAACATTACATCCACGAAGGAGATATTTTCCAGGTGGTGCTCTCCAATCCGATGAGAGCGAAAGCGGAGGGAAGTCTTTTTTGATACATACCGTGTTCTCAGGGCTACCAATCCTTCACCGTATATGTTTTATTTTTCCAGTGATGATATTGAGATTGCAGGAGCTTCCCCGGAAACACTTACCAGGCTTGCAGGAACAGAATTAAGTACCTTCCCGCTTGCAGGAACAAGACCAAGAGGCAAGACAAAAGAAGAAGACCTGGCGCTGGAAAAAGGACTCCTGGCTGATGAGAAGGAACGTGCTGAGCACAACATGCTGGTGGATCTTGGTCGAAATGATATCGGAAAGATCAGTAAGATCGGTACCGTGAACGTAGAAAAATATATGTGCATCGAGCGTTTTTCTCATGTGATGCATATTGGTTCCACAGTCACTGGTCAGATCCGGGACGATAAAGACGCTGTAGATGGAGTAGATGCCATTCTTCCGGCAGGAACACTTTCCGGAGCACCGAAATTCCGTGCCTGCCAGATCATCCAGGAACTGGAACAGAGCAAGCGAGGCATTTACGGCGGAGCCATCGGATATCTGGATTTTGCCGGAAACCTGGATACATGTATTGCCATTCGCCTGGTTTATAAAAAGAACGGCGAGATCTGCATCCGGTCAGGAGCCGGAATCGTGGCAGACAGTGTTTCGGAAAGTGAATTTCAGGAATGCTGCAATAAGGCAAGAGCCGTTGTAAAGGCAATTGAAACTGCACAGGAGGGACTGGAATGATAGTACTGATCGATAATTATGATAGCTTTTCCTATAATGTTTACCAGCTGATCGGTTTTGTGGAGCCGGATATCAAGGTGGTAAGAAACGATGAAGTGACCATCAAAGAGCTGGAGGCCATGAAGCCGGAAGCACTGATCCTTTCCCCTGGTCCGGGAAGACCGGAGGATGCAGGAATCTGTATTGAATCCATAAAATATTTCAAAGACAAGCTGCCGATCCTGGGTATCTGCCTTGGACATCAGTCCATCTGTGAAGCCTTTGGAGGGACAGTATCCTATGCAAAAAGAGCTGATGCACGGAAAGCAGAAAGAGATATATAAAGTTGGAAAGAGCCGGATGTTTGAAGGACTTCCGGAAACTTTTCCGGCAGCCAGATATCATTCACTGGCAGCTATCCGGGATACTTTACCGGAGGAACTGGTTGTTACCGCTGAGTCTGAGGACGGAGAGGTGATGGCACTGGAGCATAAAGAATATCCGATATTCGGATTACAGTTCCATCCGGAATCCGTTATGACACCGGATGGAAAAACAATGATCGAGAACTTTAGGAAGGTTATCAGAGACAGATAAGGCAGAGAACAGCAATCCATAAAAGATAGAATCGTTACAGAACAGGAGGAAACAACAATGATCAAAGAAGCAATCATCAAGCTTTCAAAAAAAGAAGATCTTACATATGACGAAGCAGAAGCCGTAATGAATGAGATCATGGACGGAGCGGCAACACCGGTACAGATGGCATCCTACCTTACTGCACTTTCCCTAAAAGGAGAGACTATTGATGAGATCACTGCATCAGCAGCCGGAATGCGTGCACACTGCATCAAGCTTCTCCACGATATGAATGTTCTGGAGATCGTAGGAACCGGTGGTGACGGAGCAAACTCCTTTAACATTTCCACGACATCTTCTCTTGTGATCGCAGCAGGTGGCGTTCCGGTAGCAAAACACGGAAACCGTGCAGCATCTTCCAAGAGCGGTGCAGCAGATGTTCTGGAAGCACTTGGCGTAAAGATCACCATCCCGCCGGAAAAAAGTGCAGAGATCCTGAAAAAGATCAACATCTGTTTCCTGTTCGCACAGAATTATCATATTGCCATGAAATATGTGGCACCGATCCGTAAAGAGCTGGGAATCCGCACGGTATTTAATATCCTCGGACCATTAAGCAACCCGGCAGGCGCAAACATGGAGCTGATGGGAGTCTTTGACCAGTCTCTGGTAGAGCCGCTGGCACAGGTTATGATGAAGCTTGGCGTGAACCGCGGAATGGTAGTTTTCGGACAGGATAAGCTGGATGAGATCTCCATGAGCGCACCGACTTCTGTGTGCGAGATCAAGGACGGATGGTTCCAGTCCTATGAGATCACACCGGAGCAGTTCGGCTATACATGCTGCAGCAAAGAAGATTTGGCAGGCGGCACACCGGCAGAGAACGCAGAGATCACAAAAGCCATTGTAAACGGAACCGAAAAAGGCCCGAAGCGTCAGGCGGTCTGCATGAACGCAGGTGCAGCACTTTATATCGCAGGAAAGGCGAAGACTATAGAAGATGGCGTGAAGATGGCTGAAAACCTGATCGACAGTGGTGCAGCTGCTGCTAAGCTTGCGGAATTTATCAAATTAAGTAACGAGATTTGAAAATAATAGCGGCAGAAGAGAAATCGGCAATCCCTATCAGAAGAGATATGAACGGAAACATTAATCTGTCAGGCTTTTTGAAATTGCCGAATGAGTGTTGAAATATCAAGGAGACAAACAAAGAATGAGTGAAAAAAACATTCTGGAAGAAATCGCAGAAAAAAACAAGAGAACGTATCCGGAAGGAAAAACTTCAGTTTCCCCTGGATCAGCTGAAAGCTCTGGCTGAAAAAGCACCACAGCAGCCGTCCTTTCTGGAAGCGTTGAAAAAGCCGGGCATGTCCTACATCTGTGAAGTAAAAAAAGCTTCCCCCTCCAAGGGGCTGATCGCACCGGAATTTCCGTATCTGGAAATTGCGAAAGAATACGAGGCAGCAGGTGCATCTGCGATCTCCTGCCTCACAGAGCCATTTTATTTCATGGGAAGTGACACTTATCTCCGTGAGATCACAGAAACAGTGGATATTCCGGTCCTTCGGAAGGACTTCACTGTGGATAAGTACATGATCTATCAGGCAAAAGCATTCGGCGCAGCGGCTGTACTTCTGATCTGTGCTATTTTAAATGACCAGGAACTCCTGGAATACCGAGAGCTTGCAGAAACTCTGGGAATGGATGCACTGATAGAAGCCCACGACGAGGAAGAAGTGGCAAGAGCATTAAAAGCAGGAGCAAAGATCGTCGGAGTCAACAACCGTGATCTGAAAACCTTTAAGGTTGATATGAATAACAGTATCCGTCTTCGAAACCTGGCACCGGACAATGTGGTATTTGTGTCTGAGAGCGGAATCAAAAACGCAGGTGATATCGCTATCCTGGAAAGAAACCGGGTAGGTGCAGTCCTGATCGGTGAGACCCTGATGCGAAGCCCGGATAAGAAAGCTGCATTGGAAAATCTGAATGGTAGAGCGCTTGTATAAAGGCCAAACGAAAGAATAGAGCAAATAAGTAACAGAGCTGACCAGCAGCAAATAGTAACGAAACAGGAAGGGGCAGGGTCAGACAGAAAGGGCAGGATTGGCTGAATATGAGAGAACAACCATTGAAACATGGGAGCAGAACCAGGATCAAGATCTGCGGCCTGACCCGCCCGGAAGATATCCAGGCAGTGAACCAGGCTAAACCGGACTTTGCAGGATTCATTGTAGAATTCCCAAAAAGCAGAAGAAACGTTACCGTGGAGCAATTGAAGGCTCTCCGGGAAGAACTGGATGATAGCATTTTGTCGGTAGGCGTATTCGTCAATGCACCGGTGGAGCTTCCCGCACAGCTTTTAAACGAAGGAACCATCGCACTGGCACAGCTTCACGGCCAGGAGGACGAGAATTATATCAGACAGCTTAAGACCATGACAGACCAGCTTCTGATAAAGGCTTTTTCCATAAAAACAGAAGCAGATATAAAGAAAGCGAATCCGTTCGGAAGCAGACTATATTCTGCTGGATCAGGGCGCAGGAGGAACAGGAGAAACTTTCGACTGGAGTCTGGTACCGGCGATCAAACGTCCCTGGTTTCTGGCAGGAGGTCTGGGCTGTGAAAATCTGGAATCGGCCATACATCTGCTTCACCCCTGGGCAGTAGATTTAAGCAGCAGTGTAGAAACCGACGGTCACAAAGCCCCGGATAAAATATTAGAAGCAGTATACGCAGTAAGGAACATAAAGGAGGAAATATAACATGTCAAAAGGAAGATTCGGCATCCATGGCGGACAGTACATCCCGGAAACACTGATGAACGCCGTTCTGGAGCTTGAGGAAGCATACAACCATTACAAAAATGACCCGGAATTCAACCGTGAGCTCACAGAGCTTCTCAATGAATACGCAGGAAGACCATCCCGTCTTTACTACGCGGCACATATGACCGAGGACCTTGGCGGAGCCAAGATCTATCTGAAAAGAGAAGACTTAAACCACACAGGAGCCCACAAGATCAACAACGTACTTGGTCAGGTGCTCCTGGCAAAAAAATGGGCAAGACCCGTGTGATCGCTGAGACCGGCGCAGGCCAGCACGGTGTTGCAACTGCAACTGCAGCAGCACTGATGGGAATGGAATGTGAGGTATTCATGGGAAAAGAGGACACCGAGCGTCAGGCTCTGAACGTATATAAAATGCGTCTCCTCGGAGCAAAGGTCCATGCAGTCACAAGCGGAACCGCAACCTTAAAGGATGCCGTTTCCGAGACCATGCGTGAGTGGACAAACCGTATTGCAGATACCCATTATGTACTGGGATCTGTTATGGGCCCGCACCCGTTCCCGACCATCGTACGTGATTTCCAGGCCGTGATCTCCAAGGAGATCAAAGAACAGATGCTGGAAAAAGAGGGCAGACTTCCGGATGTTGTCCTGGCCTGTGTGGGCGGCGGCTCCAATGCTATCGGAACCTTCTACAATTTCATTGAGGACAAAGACGTTCGTCTCATCGGCTGTGAGGCAGCAGGACGTGGCGTGAATACTGCGGAGACTGCTGCAACCATCGCAACCGGTCGTCTCGGAATCTTCCATGGTATGAAATCTTATTTCTGCCAGGATGAATACGGACAGATCGCACCGGTATATTCTATCTCCGCAGGTCTTGATTATCCGGGTGTAGGTCCGGAGCATGCACACCTTTATGATATCGGAAGAGCAGAGTACGTTCCTGTTACAGATGACGAAGCAGTAGAGGCTTTTGAATATCTTTCCAGAACAGAAGGAATCATTCCTGCGATCGAAAGTGCCCACGCAGTGGCCTATGCGAAAAAGATCGCACCGACACTTGGAAAGGACAAGATCATGGTAGTTACCATTTCAGGACGTGGAGATAAGGACTGTGCGGCAATCGCCCGCTACAGAGGGGAGGATATTCATGAATAAGAGAATTACAGAAGCATTTTGCAAACGGAAAAGCATTTTATTCCTTTTTTTAACCTGCGGAGATCCGTCTCTG
>ENA-OUNH01000506-OUNH01000506.1-human-gut-metagenome-genome-assembly--contig:-NODE-506-length-11023-cov-2.205488_pt1 | contig 11023 bp, 11 predicted proteins | sample MGYA00242806_ERZ504814 | MGnify/ENA primary metagenome ERZ504814 (study PRJEB26092, sample SAMD00036389) | human gut metagenome | host: Homo sapiens | study: EMG produced TPA metagenomics assembly of...
AACACCTAAAATATCATCCAGCTGGAAGAATTTCCCTGCCACTGATGAGCAGCCGGTTCTCCTACACCAATGAAACCGCCGCCATTATAACAAATTTCTCACAGCTGTAAGGATCTCAGGATCAGCCCAGTTCGCTCCGCCAGACTGTGCAGTGTCCGCGTCTCCCACATTGATGATCACATCGAAATCTTTAAAATATCTTGTTCTCACGGATATCGTCAAAACTGATAAAAGAAACATCAAATGGTGCACCGCTTAAAGCCTCGATAATTCCGAAATACGAATAATTCTGCTTGTAATAGATTGCATGATGTACCATATGGTTACCCCAGGAGCGCATTTTTCCCCAGCAGTTCAGGACTGCCACACGTTTCACGCAGTAAGGTGTTGTTCCCCGGATATTGTCATAAAGCACACGGAATTCCTGGCAGACTTCTTTAATATACTGTACAAAATCCGGGAACTCCAGAGCCAGCTTCAGATAACCGCCGTAACCGATTCTCTGGATCGGGCTTCGGAGAATCGCTCTTCTTGCTGTCACCCAGTTTACTTTCGCTTCTTTTACAGGATCGCCACCTTCATGGAAAGTATCCGGGAAAAAAGTATGGCAGAAATTCTTCCTTCTGTATATTTCACATTTTTAATATCGCTGAACAGCCGCAATGTTGCGCCATTTCCAACACTTCCCACAACTGCATCCAGTCCGATAGAAGCAAACTCGTCCATAAAAGGCTCCATGCCGATCCAGTGATCTCCCATAAACATCATGGCTTCCTTTCCATATTCATGGACAATATCTACCATTTCTTTTGCAAGCTTGGCAACTTCTCTTCTCTGGAATGCCTGGAAATCTTTAAATTCCTTTGACGGAATACGGTATGTATTGTTCATATATCCCTGATCAATAATGAATTCCGGACGGAATCTGTATCCCACTTCTTTTTCAAACTGCTCCAGAATATATGGACTCACTGACGCGGAATAACCGAACCAGTCTACATATTTTTCTCTGGCAAGCTCATCGAAGATCAGGGTAAACTGATGGAAAAAATGTTGTAAAAACGCACCACATTCACATAATCATGGGAATCCAGAAATCTTCTCAGTCGTTCCAGGGAGTGTGCACGTGTTGCAGGCTGGCGCACATCAAAGGTGATCTGCGGCTCCACGTCCTTCCAGTCATTGACTACTGCATTGTACATATGTACAGGGTCCCACATAATATACGCCAGAAAGCTTACCGTATACTCATGAAATTCTTTGGCTGGTCTGATCACAATATTTTCTGATTTTTCATCATAAGTCCAGTCTTCTGTGCTCACGGTTTCCCCTGTGGTACGATCGATAACCTCCCACCAGCGTTTAATATCATCTCTGGTATTTACAGCCAGCATATCCGGATACAGATGATCCATCAGATGGATTTCCAGCGTATCGGAAACTGCTGTGTGAAAAGCTGTCATGATATACATCTGCTGGATTTCCTCCGGATGTGCCTTTGCCCAGGCATTATCTTTTCTGGTTGTGTAGTATGTGGCATAGATCTTGGCTCCCGTCTCTTTCAGCTCTGCCGGAAATTCCGTTCCGTCACAGTCGCGAATAGCATCTGCTCCCCATTCATCCAGCATTTCCAGAGTTTCAGGGATCACATCAAGGTCTGTAGGGATCGTTACCCTTCCTTTTGTCTCTTTCATTTTTGTTCTACCTCCACTGTATTTTTCTAGGAAAATCATCTATTTCTGATACCTGTGCACAATTTCCTGCATGATATCCCATTTCTGTTCCATATCCTTTACCAGCTTAAACTGAGTCCGGCATCTGTCCAGATTATGCTCTTCCCGGTCGATCTTGTAATAATGGTCTCCTTCCAGATAATCAGTAAGAAAACGGATACCACATTCATAAGTCATCACCTTGGCTCCCATTGGAAGAAGCTCGATTTCTTTCCTGGTAAGCTTATCTCCGCAGCTTTCCAGAAATCCTTTCACATAAGCTTCATACAATTCCATATTACAGGAAACTTTGCTTAAGTCTTTTTCATCCTCAAGTGCTGTGCTGGCTCCAAAACGGATGGCATCACCGAAATCATTCATGGCAAGCCCGGGCATCACAGTATCCAGATCCACCACGCAGATGCCTTTTCCAGTTGCAAGATCGATCATAACATTATTCAGTTTCGTATCATTGTGGGTGACTCTTAAGGGAAGTTCTCCTTTCCGCAAAAGATCTCCGAACACATCGGCTATCTCTTCATGTTCCAACGCGAAATTGATTTCTTTCTGCACGCCGGATGCCCTGTGGCAGACATCTTCTTTCACAGCATTTTTTAATGCCTGGAGACGTTTCTTTGTATCGTGGAAATCCCGGATCGTCTCATGAAGTGTTTCAGCAGGATAGTCTGCCAGCATTTCCTGGAATCTCCCAAATGCAACCGCACTTTCGTAAAAATCTTCCGGTTTCTCCACAAGATCATAGCTTACTGCATCTGTAATGAAAATATAAGATCTCCAGTACGCTCCGTTCTCATCAATCAGATATTTTTTTCCATCTTTTGCAGGGATCAGATTCAGGACTTCACGTTCCGGATCCCCTCCATTCTCAATGATCTTACATCTCAGATGCTCTGTCACCCCTGCAATATTGTCCATCAGTTCTTCGGGATTTTTAAATATATCACCGTTGATCTTCTGTAATATCACCTTAATGGAACCCATATTTCCAATTCTGTATTTCAGAAGATAGGTTCCATTGATATGCCCGCTTCCGCAGGGTCTGCATGAAACAAGCTCCCCTGTAAAATCAAAACCGTCTGCAATCTTTTTATCTGTTCTTTTAATGTTTCGTTCATATTACCTTCTCTTTTTGCCCCCCTACAGTACCAAAAAGCACATCAGTCTCCGGCCGATATGCTTTCTGATATTTTTATTTTTGCGTTTGAGAACTCTGGTCTGCAGCGGACTCATATTCTCACTGTCTGTTCCATATAAAACTTCATATTCTTCCGGCACAGATACTGTCTGCATTTTTCCGGCAAAATTCTGGATAAAAAGATACTCTGTATCTTCAGTCTCCCTGGTTGTCACGGAAACACCTTCCGGCACAAAATCAAGTGGTGTATCCACTCCTGCCTCGTCTGCAGCGCGGCCAAGGAAATCTTCATAAAAAGCAGCTTCCATATCTGCTGCAACATAATAAACATGGCCTTTTCCATATTTTTTATGTGTCAGAACCGGATATCCCTGATAAAAATCCTCGCTATAGCGCATCATCACTTCTGCATCCGAAACTTTCGCAAGCTCACAGAGATTTTTACAGGTATAACTCTTTGTGATTCCAAGATGATTTCCGGTTTCCGGGATTCCGTGATTTTCTTCCCAGTCATAAAGCGCATCGATCTCTTCTGTACGGATACCGGCAGCTTCCATCAGTCCGTTAGGTGTACCTTCAAGATAACATTTATCCGTCTCATCTACAAGACCTGACCAGTAGGAAATTACAAGTGTACCGCCATTTTCTGCAAAGGTGCAAAGTTTTTCTGCATAACCATGATAGAACATATAGGCCATTGGCACTGTCAACAATTTATAATCTGAAAGATCATGTTCCATCGTAATAATATCCGTATTGCAGCCCTTTCTTCGAAGTGCACGGTACTGTTTCTGCACACATTCCTGATAGTGCATATCCTCGTTCCGCGGTCCCTGGGCATCTTTCAGTGCCCAGTCATTTTCTCTGTCATAGAGAACTGCTGCCTGGCATTTTATTTCGCTTCCAACAATCTCCCGGATCTGTTCCAGTGCCTCTCCAACCTCTGTAACCTCGCGGAAAACTCTGGTATCGTCGCCACCGTAATGATCAATCACAGCACCATGGAATTTCTCAGATGCACCCTGGCTTTGTCGAAGCTGAAAATACAGTACACTGTCTGAACCATGGGCAACTGCCTGGAGGGACGCCGCCAGATGCATTCCCGGCTTCTTCAGTTTGTTGATGGGCTTCCAGTTGGTTGCAGAAGGACAGGATTCCATCAAAAAGGAACGGTGCTTTCCTGATACTTCGCATAAGGTCGTGCTGCATGGCTCCGTCAACAGCTGTCGTATACTCGTCTTTTTATGCCAGCTTGGATAATTATCCCAGGATACGATATCCATGACATCTTTAAATTCTTATAATCCAGTCCATCATAATCATACATCAGGTTCGCTGTTGCAGGAAGCTCTGATCCACCTGCACGAATCGCAGAAATCTCATGTCTCATAAAATCTACTGTCCGGTCTGTGACAAAACGCTTCCAGTCAAGACTCAGAGCATGGAGGGCATTTTCCCCTTTTGGTGAAGGGCTTTCGATCTGGTCAAAGCTGTTATAAGTATGGCTCCAGAATGTTGTACACCAGCTTGAATTTAAATTCTCAATAGTTCCGTATTTCTCTTTCAGCCATTCCCTGAATTTTTCCTGGCACAAAGGACAGTGGCATTCACCGCCGTATTCATTGGAAATATGCCAGAGAATTACTGCCGGATGTTTGCCAAAGCGTTCAGAAAGTTTCTTATTTATACTGTAAATCTTTTCCCTGTATACCGGAGATGTATAGCAGTGATTATGCCTTCCGCCAAAAAATCTTCTTGTCCTGTCCGGATCCACACGGAGAACTTCTTTATATTTATCTGCCATCCATTTAGGTCTTGCTCCGGATGGTGTTGAAAGAATCGTGTAAATACCTTCTTTATAAAGATTATTAATCACATCTTCCAGCCAGTCAAAATTATATCTGCCTTCTTCCGGTTCCAGTACAGCCCAGGAAAACATTCCCATGGAAACGGTATTGATATGTGCCTTCTTAAAATATTCAATGTCTTTTTTCAGAATGTCCGGTCTGTCAAGCCACTGCTCCGGGTTGTAATCACCGCCATGCAGAAAATGGTCATATCTGATCTGCTTTGCCATTTTTTCTTTCTCCTTATATTTTTATTATGACACTTTATAAAAAGGATGCTGCGTGATCCACTTGAAGCATATTATACAATACACCTACAGATTTCGACAGCATCCTTTTGAATTTGATTCTTATTTGCTACTGCTCACTCCATGACCAGAAACTCTTATTTAACAGCTCCTGTGATACCTTCTGCAAACTGTTTCTGTAATACGAAGAACACGATCATAGTCGGGATAGAACAGAATAATACACCGCACATCAGCATACCATAATCCGTTACATAGCCTGTAATCAGGTTGGCGATCAGCATCGGCATTGTCATTGCTTTGTTGTCTGTCATGATTACCTTCGGCCACAGATACGAGTTCCATGCATTCATGAATGTGATAACTGCTGCTGCCGCATATGTAGATTTCATAGTCGGAATAAACATCTGGAAAAAGATCCTTACCTCACTTAATCCGTCAATACGTGCTGCTTCAATGATATCAATCGGGAATGCTCTTGCATTCTGACGGAACATCATGATCATAAATGGCGTGGAAATGATCGGAAGGATAAAACCTACCGCTGTATTTAAGAGGCCTGCTTTGGAGAACATCTTAAATAACGGAACCATGGTGGCAACCTGAGGAACCATCATTGCAAGAAGCAGGATGGAGAACAGTCTGTCTTTCCATCTGTCATGATATACCTCAAATCCATAACCTGCGATAGAGCAGATCAGAAGACAGATAACAGTAGTCAGAACCGCATAAAACAGAGAGTTTCCAAGTGCTCTCCACAGCGGCTGCTGTGCTGTCAGGTTCTTAAAGTTCTGCATGAAATATGTACCCGGAAGAATCCGGCCTCTGGATACATCTGTGGATGTATTGGTTGCTGCGGAGATCATCCAGTACAACGGAAATACAGAGATAAATGATACGATGATCAGGAAAATATATGTAGGGATCAATCTTCTCTGGATCGCGGATTTGTTCTTTTTCTCAGTCACGTGTATCACCTACTTTCAAGTTGATAAAGGCCAGGATAGCTACCATGATAAATATGATAAATGACATTGCTGCAGCATATCCGAAGTTTGGCACATTAATAAAACATGTATTGTAAACATAGTGAGACATTGTGATGGTTGAGTTAGCCGGGCCGCCTTTTGTCAGGTTGACAGACTCATCGAACAACTGCAGTGTACCGTTAATAGACATGATGAATGTCATGATGATCGTCGGTTTCAGAAGCGGTACTGTAATTTTCCAGAAAGTCTTCCAGCCGTTGGCTCCATCAATCTTTGCTGCCTCATATACGGAATATTCGATATTCTGAAGTCCTGCAAGATAAAATACCATGTTATATCCGGTCCATCTCCAGATCAGCGCAATGATAATTACAATCTTTGCACTTGTAGAGTTTCCAAGGAAGTTATAACCGGTTGTTAAAATTCCAAGTTTGATCAGGATACTGTTGATCAGACCATCTGTTGCAAACATGGAACGGAAGATCAGGGAATAAGATACAAGAGATGTCGCACATGGAAGGAATACGCATGTACGGAAAAATCCTTTGAATTTCAGATCTTTGTTATTCAGAAGCTGTGCGAGCAGGATCGCAAGGATCAGCATGATCGGCACCTGGATAATAAGATACAGAAATGTATTGACAATGGACTGCTGGAATACCTTATCCATCATAATACGTTTATAGTTACTGAAGATCGGATCCGCAAACCTCATGTTTGCTCCGGAACCTGTCTGTAAAGAAATGATAAATGCGCGGATCATCGGATAAAAACTCATGACAGCGATCATAATGGTTGCCGGTGCCAGAAAGATCCAGCCGGCCGCTCTTTGTTTCGCTACCAGAGACATGCCACTTTTTTTGGAATTCACAGGAACTCCTCCTTTCAAACATCTAAACCTTTACATAAGACAAGGGACTGCATGCAGTCCCCTGCCCTGTATTTCATTAATATTTCAGCTTTACTCTGTCATCTTGAATGCCAGTGTATCCTGTGCTTCCTGAAGTGCAGATTCTTTATCTGCGCCGTTTACAATATTAACAACAGCTGTGTTGATGCACTCTCTTGCCTCATAGTGGTACGGAGTTTTTGTAAATTCCGGAATGTGTGAAGAGTACTCTACAATTGTTGAGAAGATCGGCTGGTTATTGAAGAACTCGCTTGGCTCATTGTAAACCTCAGACTCACCAGCCGGCAGGTAGCAGGAAATTGCACCTGTTTCCGGAAGGATTGCATCATAGAAGTCTGTGCTGGAACCAAATGTGCTTGCAAGGAAGTCCTCAGCAAGCTCTACATTCTTGCAGTTGGATGTAATGTACCAGGAAGATCCGCCATTGTTTGCATAGTTTGTAGCTGTATCAACGCCGTCAACTTTCGGCATTGTTGTGATCTGCCACAGACCCTTCTGATCCTCTGTTCCCATCAGTGTAGCTGTGATCCAGTTACCGTTAACGATACCGGCAGCCTCTCCGCCTGTAATTGTGGAGATGTACTCATCCCAGTTATTTACTAATTTAACAACATTGTTCTTTACAAGATCCACATAAAGATCTACGCATTTCTCTGCTACATCGTTGCCAACGATATAAGCCTCTCCGTCATCATTTACGAAGTTTGCTCCACAGGACTGGATCATCATCATCAGAGTATCGCCACCTGTTGCTTCACTTGTAAGGAGATATTTACCTGTTTTTTCGTGAACGTCTTTTCCGATCTCCATGAATTTGCTCCATGTGATATCTGTAAGATCATCAATGGTATATCCTGCTTCTTCCAGGATATCTGTACGATAGCAGGCAATTGCTGCACCGTTATCAAACGGAACTCCGTAATGTGTGTCATCTACCATGGAGTAGGACTGTTTCAGTTTTCCGAAATCATCCCAGTTGATATCCATATCCTTCAGATCTGTAAAAGCATCCGGATAACTCTTCAGATATTTCTGATAGCTGTTGTCCTGCATCAGAACGATGTCCGGAAGTGTGCTGTAATCTCCGGCGTTTGCTGCTGTTGTAAGTTTGGTCTGGCAGTCATCAGAAGATGTCTCAACTACATCAACCTTGAATCCTTCGTGATCCTTTGCATACTGCTCACCTGCAATATTCATAGCCTTGATGTTGAAGTTCTGATCCCATGCCCATACAGTCAGGGTGTTATCGTCATCACCTTTTGCATATACTGCTGTAGTAGTTGCAGCAAAAGACATTGCCATGATACCTGTCATTAATACTGCGAGTAATTTTTTCTTCATTTACTTTTCCTCCTTTATTAAGCATTTCCCGTTTGCTTATGAATAGATTATAGCATCCGTATTTCCTCTATAGTTTGCAGAATTGTTCATATAATGTGCAATTTCAACCATTTTATCAGTTTTGCACTATTAGTTCTCCTGTTAAAGTTCTTTTTTATACATTTTTATCATTTTCCGATTATTCTTTCGTTGTTACGGCAAAGAAAAACCTTCTTTTTCGACATTTTTATAGAAGCTTTTCGTCAAAAAAGAAGGTCTTTGTCTCTATTTCATAAATTTTTTCATTGTTTTTTGTACATATTTTACAAACATTTCCACATATTATGCAAAATAAACCTTTTCTGGAAACTGTGTTTTTATTGTGTGGAGCATTTCTTCTGTCAGATCAAGGAGCAATTTTATCTTCTGTCCGTCCTCTTTTATGATCATAGTGTAATACGGTACATCGTCTTCATAAGATGTGTAATCATATTTTTTCAGTTTCTCTGTTCCTGTGTTCTTTTTGTATTTTTGATACTTTTTCATGCCAGTGGGGAGCTGTCACTTCCATATCTTCCAGTTTCAGCACATGGGCTGTTTTTCGGTATTTTTTCCATAGATCACATCAATGGTAAGTTCACCATTTTCCATGGTATATTCGTAATCCTTCTGACTGAAAATATCGTACACAAAATAAAGAAGTGCAAGGAGGAATCCGGGAAGCATAAAATGCCTGGGAAATAGTAATTCCCATCAGCAACAAAAAAGAGCAGACAAAAATCACCATCACTTTCCGGAGTGCTCCTGACATATGTTTCTTTTTTCGTGAGACCTGCTCCACGATTCTGTAGTCGTACATTTCTACCTCTTTCCATCTGATGTGCCGATACAGCATTTTTATATGTGTTATGCTTTTCTTTTCACATCAGATTCTTGTATTTATTTGCTACCACCCTTCTTCAGAGTGGATATCAAATTTCAGAAGCTGCTGTTCATAATTCTCCGGACGTTTTCTCCACTCCAGAGGTGTCATCCCTGTAATCTGTCTGAAATTCCGGTTGAATGTGGAATTGGTGGTGAAGCCGCATTTATGTGCCACATCCGCAATAGGCTGGTCTGTTTTCTTAAGATAATCACAGGCCGCCTGGATACGTATGGTGTTGATATATTCCAGCGGACTCATTTTCATATACGATGTAAAGATACGTCGCAGATGCGTCTCACTGATATGGCAGTGCTCCGCCAAATCGTCAATACGGATATCCTCCATGTAATGATCCGAAATATAATCCTGGCAACGCGAAATCAGATCTGTAATCTTTCCTTTATCTTCACTATATTTCTCTTCTCCTGAAATTCTGTTGACCCTGGCAATCTCTACCAGGAGTGATGCCAGAATCCCCTTGGCCTCTTCCAGATAAAATTCTTCCCCATCCCTCATGATATTCAGGATTTTGAGAACCTTACCTGCCATTGATCTGTTATCCGTTTCGTTCAGAAAAAGAGCTCTGGAATTGATCCGCTGAACTATTTTTCTTTTTTTGCTGAATTATCAATTACCCTATCCATAAACCCTTCCACATCAATAAAAAGATATTCCCATCTGCTGATCGTTCCCAGATCACTGTTGGTCGTGTGGGGATAGTTCTGCGGAATCACTGTAAGCTCCCTGCCATGAAACTGGACCTTATCCTCTCCCAGGATCAAAAATCCCTGTCCTTCATAGCAAAAGCCTATCTCCAGATGATTGTGAAAATGAAGGTAATCCACATCATTTCCATAATTCTGGATCCATTTCTGTCCCAAAAGAGCCAGTATCGGACTCCCCTCCGGCATCTTATAGTATCGGAGCTCCATTTTAGGTTTTCGTTTTTTTGCCACAGATATTCCTCCGTATTCAAGTCTTCCTGTTATCTTACAGCTAACTATAAAAAAAGCAACCTGCATAACAAACGTACAGTTTTGAAAGGTAAAAATAATTCGCACTAATAATACTAAGATTTAAGCCGATTCCTTTGCGATAAGGTAAAATAACACCACTTTACAACTTTTTCATAAAAAAATATCGCACAGGGCTTTATGATGTATAATGAATTTGCTGAAAACATTACAAAGGAAAGTGACCCTGTACGACAAAAGCATTATACAACGAAAAACACTGATTGGTAGACTTCATCAATATTTTTTGATTTACGTAAATTTTTATTTTATGACATATTTCGCCACAACCATATAATAATGATAGCGATGGGATTTCTGTCATCGAAAATATTGTTCGCTCACCGGAAAGCGTCTAATAAATGTCCGGCTCGAAAATTTCGGCCCTGCCGCATGGCAGGGCTTATTTTATAGGTGATAAACATGATATATCAAGAAGGATACGTTTACCATATTAAAGATGAATACTTTGAAAAAGTACGGGATTCCAACTTAATGCAGAACAAAGAGGGCGGTACATACCGTCCTACTTTTTACTGTCTGCGTGACAATAAAACTTCTCTGTTATGGATGGTTCCACTCAGTTCTCGTGTAGAAAAGTTTAAAGCAATACACGATAAACAGGTGGCTAAATACGGAAAGTGCCTAACGATTGTTTTAGGTGAATTTGATGGAAAAGAAGCTGCTTTTCTTCTCCAGAATATGTTTCCAATCAGAGAGTACTATCTTGACCATATACATACTCGAAATAATAATCCGGTTCCTGTTAAGCATTCCATTCACAGGGAAGTAACAACACGTAATGAAAAAAATTCGTACAACTTCATTCCAGAGGCAAAAAAGTGGTATTTCCAGATATTGACCGACTAGAGCAGATTATGCTTGCAGAAGTAAAAGATAACG
>ENA-OUNH01000507-OUNH01000507.1-human-gut-metagenome-genome-assembly--contig:-NODE-507-length-11016-cov-1.795482_pt1 | contig 11016 bp, 15 predicted proteins | sample MGYA00242806_ERZ504814 | MGnify/ENA primary metagenome ERZ504814 (study PRJEB26092, sample SAMD00036389) | human gut metagenome | host: Homo sapiens | study: EMG produced TPA metagenomics assembly of...
GTCCACCGCAGCCGGGGCAAAGCGCGTGTTGAGCGTGGCGTTGAGCCATGCCCGGAAATACCGCTATATCGAAACCAACGCGGCAAAAGGACACGCTTACAAAGTTTGGCAAGGGCGACAAGACCCCCGACCCCTACACGCCGGAACAGGTAAAAGCCCTCATGCAGCGCGTCGAGGGGACAGTCTGGGAAATGCCCGTCATTCTGGGCGGGCTTTACGGTATGCGCCGTTCCGAAATCTTGGGGCTACGTTGGCGCAATGTTGACTTGGAAAACATACCTTTGACGTTTCCGAGCAGCTCCCCTTTAAGGTACCGCCGAAAACAAAAGTCATTGAGGAAATGGCACCGCCGAAATCCAACGGGCGAAAGCTGCCTATCACAGAGCTTGCCCGCCCGTTCTTCCTCAAACAGTTTGCTATGCAGGAAGCGCAGCGCGAACAGGCAGAAAAAGACGGAAAACCATACTATGACAATGACCTTGTTGTAGCAAAGCCGGACGGCGCACCTATCGCCGCGTCGTGGGTGTCCTCTCAATTTGGAAAGCTGCTTGAAGATTTGGATATGCCGCACATTCGTTTTCACGATTTACGACATACGGCAGCGACCAATATGCACCAACTGACAGGCGACTTCTATACGGTTGGCGAAGTCTTGGGGCATACGCTTGCGGGTATCGGCGCGTCGCTTGGGCTTTCCATGAACTTTGAAGCTGTTACCGCCCGTTATGTGGACGTGCGGCTTGAACGAAAAAAGAAGTTTTGGACGCTTACCATAGCGCGGTGGAAAAAGCAGCCCCGGAGAAACCAAAGGAAGCCGAGCCGAAAAAGGAAAACGGGCAGCAAAGAAAACACAGCGAAATTAGACCTTTAACCGCTGTATCTCTTTACTGCTCTTTACAACCTTTATATGCCCGCGTGGAATTTGGGCACCATTTGGGCACCATTTACGGAAAAAGCACCATGAAAACAGAGGGTAAAAGAAACGCCGACAACTCACAAAAACGTAGTGTTCATGCGGGTTTTCGGCGTTTTCCTATCCCTTAACGGGCTTCTATTCATCTTGTGCGAGAGAGAAAAATTCTACTATTTTTTATAGTATATTTCAATATATGACTCCTTGGAAATTTTCCTGATGAACGTAGAAATGACAGAGAAGTAAAAATGGTAAGCGTACTTGAAAAATGGCAGAATAACAAGATATAGCATTCTATGCGCTGTATTTTATTGACGAATTCAATATATTGTGTTACCATATAAATGGATTATTTTTATGCATGGTTTGCCACGCAGTAAAGTTTTTTGTTCCGGATATGCTGTTCCGGGAGCAACATTTAGGCGAAGGCCTTTTATCAATAGGAAGACATCAAAAATCAAAAGAAGATTTTTGGTGTCTTTTTTTGTTGCCCAAAAACGAAATGTGGGGTGTACAAAAAACAGGAAGGGAGGAAATATAAAATAATCCATAAAAGATGAACAGGAAAATCAAAAAAGGAGGCAGAATATGGGACAGGATATATGCATTCGAAAAGATGAAAAACCATTGGGATATGACTGGGAATGTGGACATGAGGAATTATATGTCAGAGTGAATATGTACTACAACGGATCCCTGTATGTCGGATTATGGCAAAAGCAAAAGGAATGTGAGAAAAAGCTGGAATTATTCGGAGACCTTACAATTGGAGTTATGGGATTCCTAAGACCGGGGCAGGCAATAATCTCGGATTGCGGAGCAAAAGCAAAGGTTGCGTTTATTGAGAAGTATAAACTCGGAAAAGTTGTAGGTAAGAGGAAAATCAATTATGGCAGCTATTATGTTGCAGAGTTTAATCTTGCACGACTTGCACAGCTCGATCCAGAAGGTACGGAAAGATATCTGCTCGAAAATGGTCTTGATCAAAAAGAATTTAAAGCAGATTAGGGTAAAGAGGTACATTTGAAAACCAGGCAATAAAGGTGGTGCGGCATGAAAGACGACGAATATAAAGGATATTACTGTCTGCTGATTGCAATCCTGTGCAATTTGAATGCAGCGGAAGCCAGCACAATGTACGAATACGGACCAGATCATCCGCTTTGCCGGAAAATCCTGAAAAAGAAAGTTCGGAAACCGTCCATAAAAAAGCTCAAGGAATCAGAAATGGCAGCGGCTATGAAGGCTCTTCTTGATCAGGGATACAGCCAGGATGCAGTATCGGAAGCATTTCAGTGTTTTCCATCTACGGTCAGGCGCAGAGTAAGAAAATTAACAGAAAGGAAGGAAACGAATGACAGATCAGAAATTGATTGCAGGAATATTTAATGATTTTTTAGGACTTTATACGGGTAAAATTCAGACCGGTATCCGTCCTTTGATTGAAAAATATAAAAACCATCCCATGCTGATGGGACTCCTCTCCAATTTGGATGAAGCGGCAAAGATTCAGGCACCGAAAGCCATGAAAGAAATCTATTCTTTCTATAAAGAATATCGTGGCAGGGATCTGGAAGATGCTGATTGGAAGGAACTGACGGAAAAAGCCCGTCAGATCTGTGCAGGATGGGAGGAAAATGAATGGGTTCGCCGTATTGTACTGGAAATGATCAGCCTTTTAGATTCTGATGATGCAGAGAGACGCAGGATTGCATTGGAAGTAGAAAAAGAAATGGAAGCGGCCGAACGGGAACAGGAAATGAATGCGGCATAAAAAGACAGGCAGGGGCAGGAGATTTTTTCTTCTGCCTCATGTTTTTATCAGGAAAGAAGGGTCAGATTATGTTAAATGAGATCAATAAAAACTGACAGAAGAATTAAATACAGCAGCATTGCATTACCGCCAGAGTGGGAATATGGATGGCGTGCGGGAACTTGCCAAAGCACATGCAGTTCCAAAAAACAGACAGAGGAATTTATTCAGGGGCAGCCGCTACCGGCTGGTTGATATACCGATTGAGGAAAGAACGTTTGCGAATGCGTCTGAAAAACTGCGTGCAGAAATGTTTGCCTTAAAGGATGCAGGCTTTGCAGACATCATAGGACAGTATCTCGTAAATCTTGCCAAAACGGATTCTGCTTTAGATGCACAGGTGTTAAAAAAAACATAAGATGCTTCAGAGATGTTTGGATTACGTGACGCAAAAAGCCTACAACATTGCACTGGAGGGAGCGAAAAAAAAAGGGAGAGAACGGCATTCGAGCCAATACAGGCCTGGCACTCTCCGGCGACCAGGTTTTTCCTGGGTACTTGAATATTATGCGAAAGATGATGAAAAAGAAATAGCAGAAAAAGAGCAGGAAGAAAAGAAAAAGATTCAAAAGGAATGGGATTCGGTAAATAAGAGAACGAAAACAATACCGAAAAACCAGGGGACAAAGAAAGATTCCGAGGTGCATCCCAAAGAAGCAGCGGAGCAGGAAGAAAAGTATATTAGCAAGAAAAAATCAAAAGATTCCGGGCAGATGTCCTTGTTTGACATGATGCAGCAGAAAGAGAGTTAAAGGAGAAGGATATGATCGCATATAAAGGATTTCAAAAGGATTTGAAATGTCGGGGCTTTCAGTTTCAGGAGTATGGCATAAATGAAACGGAAAAAGCAAACTGTAGACAAAATGGATTTCATTGTGCAGAAAACCCACTGGATTGTCTCTGCTATTATCCGAATTGGAAAAATTCCGTGTATTACATAGTAGATGCATCAGGGGATTTGGATGAAGATGGAGAAGATTCAAAAATCTCCTGCACAAAGATGCGCCTATTAAAGAAAATTGAATTGAGAAGCCTGTTATTACATGGAGCTGCTTACATGGCGAAATATCCAAACCGAAAATGGAACTCCCATGTTGCAAAAGAAAGCGGGACCAGCTGCAACGGATTTTGTATTGTACGTGGAAAAGCCCCCAAAGCCAAAGGACAAAAGGGCGATTTACTGTTACTTTTAAAGGAGCAGCCTGGCAACAGCCAGATCCTGGAAATTGGGGTCATCTGTATCGATGGTCAGAAATATCCGGAGGAAGCATGGATTGATGTGACTGGAAAGCTGGTGGAGTTATGAGAAAAAAGGGGTTGATGGAATTAAAACCATTAAAAGTGATGAACAGACATATCGCCGATGCAAAGAAAACGGAAATATCTTTGAGTACACTGGAGAATCAAAGGGGTGAACCCGGAAAATATCGGATGTATTGTCGGGCAGCAGTAGAAAAAGGAATTTTAAAAGTGTATCTGTTTGCCGTAACGGATATTGAGGAGAATATAAACTTTCCAAGGTACCGTCTGTTTATCAGCAGAAAAGAGAGACGGTTTATAACCTATGATGAAAAATTAAAAAAATGGAAAAAAGGCACTTCTTGAAAGTATCTTATGGGATGTAAGGATTAATCTTGGCAACATCTATGTAAATGACTGTGATACAAAGGTCATCCAAAAATATTTAAAGACAATGCAGCCTGCAATCCGGTCACTGGAAGAGTTTCAGGCGAATATCCGTAAAGAACAAAGGATACGTCATGATAAAAAACTTACAGATTCATGGGACCAGGTGATGAAAACTGTATCTGGACTGCCTAAGAACTGGATCGGATGGGTTTCAAAATATGGAATTACGGAACACTATATCTTCTACAAGTATCAGAAAAATGGTGCTACAGAAGGATATTGTACATATTGCAAAAAATATGTTCCAATCCGCTCACCCAAATATAACCAGAAAGGACAGTGCAATGTGTGTGGACAACCGATTACTTTTCGTTCTGTGGGAAAGTCTGGAAGATTTTGTACAAAGTGGTACAGAGTCTATCTTATCCAGAGGAGACGCAAAACTTCTGGTTTTGTGCTCCGGATCTTTCATGCCAGAACGTGGTATAAAAAGGGCGGCTATACAGATTGCGAAACTACCTGCCATGAAGAGCAGAGAAGAATCTTCTCTGCAAATGGAAAGGAAATTTCAAATTTTGTTTATGGCCTGTTTAAACAGCGGGAAATGCGATGGATTTCATATGGGGAACCTTGGTATTATACTTGCTGCGGTATTCAGTATAAAGGGATGGTCTATCCTTACACCCTGTCGGATCTGTCCAGGCATGAATTAAAAGAAACAGGTCTGCGTGAGTACGCCCTTGGTCAGAAAAAGATAGATCCTGGAAAATATCTTTACCTGTGGAAGACGTCTCCGGTACTGGAACAGATTGTAAAGACAGGGCTTTTTCAGTTAGTTGATGATGTACTGGACCACAGGGCAACAAATGCAATAAAAAGAAAAGGTAGAAAACCAACAGAATTCCTATCCGTGAATAAGAAAGAGTTTCGAAGGCTCCGAGATATGAATGGCGGGGTAAAAGAACTTAAATGGCTGCAACTTGAAAAGAGTACAGGAAAAACAATCGGGGATGAAGAAATATGCTGGATGGTAAAAGAAGGATTTGAACCAAACGACCTGAAGTTTGTTTTGGACCAGATGAGCATCTGCCAGATTCGACATTATCTTGTGAAACAATCAGAAAAATCCGGGGATGATATCAGCCATGTGCTGCAGGTGTGGAACGATTATCTTTCTATGGCAAAAAGACTGGGAATGGATATACATGATTCCATTATTTACCGTACCAGAGATCTTCAACTGCGCCATAAAGAGGCGGTTTTGAAGATAGAAGAAATGAAACGCGGAATCCGACGCAGGGAGCTGGAAGAAAAGTATGTCGGATTTCAGAAACATCTCATTGATTTGAAAGAAAAATATGAGTTCAGTGACGGTGAATATCAGGTTATTGCGCCAAAGAGTATCGATGACATTCTATATGAAGGTGATACGCTTCATCACTGTGTAAATAAGACGGATACTTATTTTGACCGGATCGTTTCAAAGGAAAGCTATATCCTGTTTTTGCGGGAAAAAGAGAATCCGAAAGTACCGTTTTATACACTGGAAGTTGAACCAGATGGAACTATCCGGCAAAAACGTGCGGAATTTAATCGTCAAAATAAGGACATTGATAAGGTGACTTCTTTTTAACATTGTGGCAGAAGGAAATTCAGAAACGATTAACCCAAAAAGATCGTAAGAGCACAGAAGAAAGCAGGAAGCTCAGGCAGCAGAACTATCAGGAGATACGTGATAAGCATGTAGTTGTCCATGGCGGAACATTTGCTGGGGAACTTCTGGCTGATCTTTTAGAGAAAGACTTAATGGACCTACCAATGGAATCGGCAGAAAACGAAGAAAGCCCTACTGAAATAGCGGCGTAAATAAAAGGATAAAGTGGATGCGGCAGGGAGTTCCCCTGCTGCATTTGAGCAGAAAAGAGAAAATGACATTATATGCAGCAGAAAATGAAGGAGAGGACGGAAATGAATAAAAAAGAATTGCATAACATGAAATTGCTGGAAGCTACGGATGAACTGATAAAACTTGCAAAAGAAGATGTGCCAGTAAGAGATAAAGGATACTATACGGAGCAGCTGATTTATCAGAGGGGGCTATATTTACGTGCAGAAGTAGAAAACAATATTTTAAAAGTAGCATTTTATCTGGCAGAATATCTTTCCATGGAGTGTCGGAAACCTGTATATACATTATATATTGATAAAAAGAACGATGTTTTTAAAGGGTATGATTACCGGACAAAGAAATGGTCAGATAGTATGCTGGATAAGACCATTTTCTCCAAATGGTTATATCAGGAAAATTCTTATATGAAAGAGGCAGATACAGCGTTGATCCAAAAGTATCTTGAAAGTGAATATGACGATGCTTTTTATGCACTGTATGTATATCAACGTGAGCAGAGACACCGGAGACTGGGAATGAAATATGAAAAAATTCTGACAAGCTGGGATCAGTGTATGGATAGACTTCCAAAAATTCCGAAAGACTGGCTGAGATGGCAGAAAAAAGTTGGAATTACCCAGAATTTTATTTTTTTATTCATTACAGCCGCAGGAAAGATCAGACAGGATATTGTAGTTGGTGTGAAAGCGAAGTTCCAATCAGCCATCCTCACCATAATACAGTGGGGAATTGCCCAAAATGCAGACATCAGATTCAATATAAAGCATTAGGCCGGGCCAAAAATATAGAAACCCAAAAAGAGACTGCATACCTGCTTCAGACCTGTGGAAATAATGTGTTTGTTTTGAGAGAATTCCAGCTTCAGATGCTCATAGTAAGCAGCTCATATAAAAACCAGTATATTCTTTCTTTGAGCGCCGGAGAATCCTGTATGATGAAGAATTAAATACGAAAGAATATTATTTCGGCCGTCATCATTGGACAAAAGAAAGCCGATGGATCCAGGGTAAATTACAAGTTCCACTGTATCCAGGTTACGGTGGCTATATGACATATGAAAGATATAATATGGGAAATATTTATGGAAAATCACTGCATGGTATTAAGAACAGGACATTCCGTAGGACAGGATTCTACGAATATGCAAAAGCCAAAAAGTACTTAGATCCGGTAAACTTTTTTGAAATGGTTAGAGAAAGACCTTATCTGGAACGGCTCATTAAAGCAGGACTTTATCATCTCGCAGAAGACATTATGGATAATAAAGCACAGATTTATTGTAAAGATTCCGGAAACCTTGGAAAAGCACTGGGAATTGACGGGTTCCGCTTGAAAAGGCTGCGTACAAACAATGGGGGAGAGATTTTTCTTCAATGGCTGTTGCTTGAAAAAACTCAAAACAAACTGATCCATGACGATGTGATTTTGTGGATGTGCCGGGAAAAGCTTAAACCAGCGGATCTTATGTTCATTATGGATCGTATGGCCCTTTACAGATCAAAAATTATCTGGAAAAGCAGGCAGCAGAAAGTGGGGAATCCGTGAAAGACCTGATCAAAACATGGAAGGATTATCTTAATATGGCAATTCGGGTCGGAGTGAATGTGCAGGATTCTGTTATCTACCGTGCACGAAAGCTCATGCAGAGACATAATGAAATGATAAAAGAGATAGAAGCAAAAGATTTGATTTTAAGAGCCGGAGAGCTGGAAAAGAAGTATCCGGGTCTGAATCGTATATGCAGGGATTTGAAAAAATATGAATATGCGGACAAAGAGTATCAGATCGTTGTGCCGGAAAAAGTGGATGACATTTTGTATGAAGCAAAACTGATGCATCACTGCGTAAATAATACAGAAACCTATTATGAACGAATGAGCCAGCAGGAATCCTATATCCTGTTTTTGAGAAAGGCAGAACAACCAACGAAGGCGTACTATACGCTTGAAGTGGAACCGGATGGGACCATAAGGCAGACACGTACTTTTTATAACCAGCAGAATGAAGATATTGAGCTTGCAAGGGATTTTCTTGTAAAATGGCAGAAACAATTAAAAAAGAAACTGGCAAAAGAAGATTATAAACTGGCTGTAAAAAGTCAGAGTCTCAGGAAAAAAGAGATTGACGAGCTCCGCAGCAAAGGCGTTCGTGTAAACGGTGTTGGGTATTGCAACAAATTGCTTGCTGAAATTCTGGAGGAAGATTTAATGGAGGCTGGGAATCGAGAACTGGAAGAACAGGCCGCATAATAGCAGATTGATATATCACAAAAGTAACTTAACAGTAAAATGAAATTCCTGTGAAAATTTGGGGATATTTACAGAAACAGCTCTGAAATTCTCTTTTATTTAAGTATAAGGGATTTTATGGAATTCCTTAAATATACTCGAAACGGAGGATGAGATTTGGAGGAAAAATTAAAGTTGCTTTGGCTGATATTGATCTTTGTTGATTTTGGGCTTATGTTTGTTTCATTTCCAATCTTGATTTATGTGATTTTTTGTATGACATGAATACAAAAAGCCTTCTGTAAGTGCCCTTGTCCGGTGAAAAGACCGGAGGGGCATTTGCATGTATGCAACAGTTTATGCATGTATTCGCAGGAATACGAGTAAAATACTACCCAGCTGCTACTGTTTAAAGCCTGTAGTGAAATTGACATTAAGTATCTGGAATGATACGATAAAATTGAACATTTTGCAAGGCAGATCGCACAAATTTTATTCTGATACGAGGTCAGAATTTTATACTTTATACCGCGTCTGCGGATCAACCGATAAAGACACAAAAAGAGTAAAATGAACTCTTGGAGTGTCTTTTTTTGTTTTGGCAAAATGTTTTGACATGTATCAGATCCAATCACGATAAAAGGAGGAAAGAAGTTTTTATGCCACGTAAAATCAGATCAAATTACATGGAGAAATTCAAATTTGTGTACAATGGCAGAACTTTTGAAAGTAAGCATAAATGCTGTAATTTTTATGGAATATGTTACCGTAGTGTAATGGCATATCAGAATCAATATAAATGTAGAACTGAAGAAGCGATTACACATTTTATTGAATTGAAAAAAAGTAAAGAGATCATATTCCGAAATCGAAAATGGGCCAGCATTAAGACCTGCTGCGAATTTTATGATTTAAACGAAGATTCTGTCAAGACCGATATGTGGAATCGAAAATGCACACCACAGGAAGCGATTGAACGGGCAATAGAATGGAAAAAGGCACATGAAATCACATATCATGGTGTGAAATACCCATCACTGCCTCAATGTTGTGAAGACCTGGAGATAAATCCTATATCAGTACGTTTGTATATGGAAAAAATGGGGTTTCTTCTACACGTGCGATTACACATTATATCAAATCTAAAGAGAAAAGAGCCTTTGAATTCCGTGGAAAAGAATACAAAAATTTTACGGAATGTTGTCTTGCGTATGGATTAAAGCCAAAGTCAGTAAGTTCAGCAGTATTTAAAGCGAAACGTCCTCACGCGGATGTTATGGAAGAAATTATCTCTCATATGGAAGGTTGTATGCCAAAAGAAGTAACGAAAAAAGAAGAAATTCCTGAAAATCAGGTGATGTCTAAAGAAAGGCATCGTGCGAAAGAGGCTTTTTTTTATGAGGGAAATAAATATAATCTCACTTGGACAATGTTGTGAATTCTATGGAATTAATGAATCTAGTGTACGCAGTAGAGCTTGGCGAAAAAAGTGTACATGGGAAGAAGCTGTGAAATATTATATTCAAAAAAAGGAAACAGAAACACCGAAAATGCAATTCTTTTATAAAGGGAAAAGGTATAAAAGTGTTTCAGCATGTTGTGCTGAATACGGCGTTAATGCTTCCAGTGTGCGTAACCGTGCCAAAACAACAGAATGCAGCATTGAAGAATCTTTGGATCATTTCATAAAGAAAGCCAGAATGGAAACACAGCCGTCGGTATTTATTTTTAGAGACAAAACCTATAGGTCTTTGGAAGAATGCTGTCTGGAATATGGAGTCAACGCTGACAGTGTATCTTCAAGAAAATATAGATTGAATTGTACTATGGAAGAATCATTGGAGCATTTTATTGAAAATAAAGATATGATTGCCGAAAGAATACAAAAATTTACATTTAAAGGAATAGAATATCGAAGTCTCCGGGCATGTTGTCAAAAATATGGTATTGATGATATATGTGTGAGACAAAGAGCACGAGATAAGAATTGTTCTCTTGAAGAATCGTTTACACATTTTATGACGAGAAAAAGGAAAAAAAATGTTAAGTAACCCGGAATTTGAATATCATGGAACTGTTTATCCATCGCTTAAAGTATGCTGTGAGGAATTAGGAATAAATAAAAGCAGTGTAATAAGTCGAAGCTATAGGGCCGGATGCAGTTTACAGGAAGCAGTGGAGTATTATGTCAGCCAACAGGAACGTAGAACATTGGATTAATCTATAAGGCCAGCAGGCAGCCTTTTTTAGAATTTATATAATAGAGAGGAGGAACGGTCAATATCATCTGCCTGCAGATATTGACCGGTTATATATGTTGCGAAAAAAACACAGCCGGAAGCAAACAACGATAAAATTCTTATAATCCGTTAAAGAAGCCTGTGAGCTTACAGGACTTTCTGAGAAAACAATGAGATCATTGATGAATGAAAACTGTTTCATGGTACGGATTGGGCGCAGAACACTGATTGATAAGAAAAATTCAAAAATGGATAGATCGGCAGTCTTGAAAGTCTTTTTTTTT
>ENA-OUNH01000508-OUNH01000508.1-human-gut-metagenome-genome-assembly--contig:-NODE-508-length-11005-cov-2.145523_pt1 | contig 11005 bp, 11 predicted proteins | sample MGYA00242806_ERZ504814 | MGnify/ENA primary metagenome ERZ504814 (study PRJEB26092, sample SAMD00036389) | human gut metagenome | host: Homo sapiens | study: EMG produced TPA metagenomics assembly of...
CAGCGGCTTCCCGCTCAATAATGATGGCCCGGTTGAGGTGCTCACAGCACTGTGCGGCCAGCCAGATGCCGTTTTTCGGCCAGCACCGGTGCGACGCCGGCGTAGACAGCCTGTGCAGCCTCAAGGCTCGAGTCCTTGCCGATGTGGCCGCCGACGATCTCGCTGGACGAGCAGCCCACCACAAAGACATCGCCCTTTTTCAGCTTTGTCTGGGCCAGCAGCTCCGTCACAGCCTGCCGCGCTTCGATCTCGATTTGCTTTTTGAACTCTTCCGTCATAAAAAACACCTCGTTTTATACTCTTGCAGACAGCAGGCTGGCAGAGCCTGCCGCGCCGAAATACACTTTGCTTCCCGCCGGGCACACCGCCGTGCAGCCGTCCAGCTCTCTGCCCGAGAATGTCTGCTTCCAGCTTCCGTCGGCGGTGTCCACAGCCTCGGCGCAGGGGGCGTCCGCAGGCAGCTTGAACAGCTTCTTCTGGATGTTCTCACCGGCCCGCAGGGCGATGCCCCGCAGAAGGGTGCTGTCCGCGCGCTTTTCCAGCCAGCCGCTGCGGGTCCAGCGGTAGCTGATATAGAGGATGCCGTCCTCGTCCAGCGCCAATGCGCCGGGGTATCCCGACAGGCCGGACACGAAGCTCACGCAGTTTTTGCCGCCGGCCGTCAGCTCCCGGGCGTCGGCGTCCACACTCCAGACGCAGCGATTCCCGAGGTCGGAGACGTACAGCGTTCGGCCATCCTCCGAGAGGGCCAGACCAGCCGCACCGGCCACGCCGCCCAGCACCTGTTCCACCGTCCGGGCCGACGGGTCATACACATAGACGCAGCCCGTGCCGGTGTGGGCGATGAGCTCGGTGCGGAGAGCGCTTTCCAGCCCGTTTTTCGCAGCGGCTTCGGTGGACACGGCGAAATAGACCTTCCCGTCCGGGCCGGTCTCCACCGCCGACAGCACACCCAGCGGTGCGCCGTCGATTTGGGTCACCACCTGTTCCACTGAGGTCCCCCAGCTGTCATGCCGGGCGCGGCAGAGCGCCCCGCCGGAGGGTGTCACCACCGTCAGCCACAAGTCGCCGTCGGCGTCGAAGGCAAAGCCGGTCAGCTCACCCTCCACCGACAGGATGGCCGCGGTGTGTCCGCCGTCGGTGCGGACAAGGTCGCTCTGACGCTTTTTCATGGCTGCACCGTTGTAGGCAGCAGCGTAGACAAGGCCGTCCTGGGTGCGGACGCAGTCCACGCCCAGATAGCCGCCCAGCTTCCAGCCGTCCTTGCTGTCGGCGGAGAGGGCCGTCTGCGCGGCACCGATGTCCTGCCGCACATCCGGGGCGGTGTAGGCTTTCGGCGGCGTGTCGATGGGCCGCAGCAGCAGGCCGTACGCCAGCGCCGCCAGCATCAGCAGGGCAAAGATGTTGCTGGCCACCCGGAAGCGGGTCATCAGGGCTTCCCGCTCGATGGCGGCCTGTGCTTCCAGCTGGGCTTTCCGGCGGGCAGCGGCGGCAGACGTGCGCTGGGCGCGGCGGAGCCACCGGTCCACAAAGAGGGCCGCGTTCGGCCCCACCGTGATGGATGCAATGAAGAGGAGCAGTACCAGCTCTACGAATCCAATGCGCATGTAACAGTTTTCCTTTGTATTTGTCAGATTTCGGGGAAGTCTTTTATCATTGTAGTATAGCACACTTCGGCTTTTCTGCGCAAGATGAGGCCAAGCTTGACAGCCCCCGAAGCGGCCCCTTATAATCGGAGCAGACACGAAACGCACCCACTGGGATGTTTTCCCAAAAAATCTACTCAAACTTCACAAAAATTCCTAATTGATAGGGTATGATAGACTTAAACGCAGTATACAGTTCCGCCGGGCTGGCTCTGAGCAGCCTCCGGCGCTTGGGCGATAGAAGCTTTTAGGAGGAATGCCTTATGGCAAAAATTCTTATCGTTGACGACGAGCCCCGCATCCGGGAGCTCATCCGGGAGAATTTACAGTATTCGGGCTACACCTGCGAGGAGGCAGGGGATGGCTCCGCCGCCCTGTCGCTGCTCACCGGCGGCGGCTACGATCTGGTCATCCTCGATTTGATGATGCCCTTCATGGACGGCATGAGCTGCCTGCGGGAGATGCGCACCCGCCGCATCAACACCCCCGTCATCATCCTGACGGCCCGCGGCGAGGAGTACGACAAGCTGGCCGGCCTCGAGGGCGGCGCTGACGACTATGTGGTCAAGCCCTTCTCCCCCCGGGAGCTGGTGGCCCGTGTCAAGGCTGTGCTCAACCGCACCATGCCCCGCACCGAGGCTTCTGACAGCACCATGACCTTCGGGGAGCTGTCCATCGACACGGCCAGCCACACCGTCAAGGTATCGGGCGAGGAAGTGAGCCTCACGCCCAAGGAGTTCGACCTGCTGGTCTTTCTGGCCTCCAACAAGGGCATCGCCCTCAGCCGTGAGAAGATTCCTGCAGAAGGTGTGGAACTACGACTACTTCGGCGAGGACCGCACCGTGGACACCCACGTCAAGATGCTGCGCGGCCATCTGGGCAAGTGCCGCGGCTACATCGCCACTGTCTGGGGCATCGGCTACAAGTTCGACCCCGACGCGGCGCGTTAAGCGGAGGCTCTGCTCTTCATGCGGCAAACGAGCAAAACACGGCGCACCATCGGCATCCGGGGCCAGCTCATGGGCTTTCTGTGCTTCATCTGCCTTTTGCTGGTGGGGCTGTTCTGGTTTCTGAGCACCCAGCTGCTGGAACCCCTCTACACCACCCATATCCAGAAGCAGCTCACCGAGCAGGCCGAGGCCATCGTGGCCCGGATGGACGAGGCCATCGGGAAGGGCGAGACCCTCTCCTACTGGGCCTTCGGCAGCCGGCTGTACGTCAACAGCACCTTCTTCAACGCGCTGCGGGACGACATCTTCGAACTGGGCGGGATGAGCAGCTTCTGCATCGACATCTCCGACACCACCCTGCGGCAGATCTTCAAGGTGGATACCCTGCCCTACTGCAACCTTCACCGCACCCGCCCCACCGACACTGCCGATGAACAGACCGCCTACACCACGGCCCGCGCCATGCGGCAGCTCTGCCGGGAGAGCGGCGGCACAGTGGTGCGGAAGATCAACCCGCCCACGCCCTCCGGCTCGGTCCAGCTGATGGTGGGCCGGATGACCTCCGACGGAAATTACACGGTGCTGGTGACCACCAGCCTGATGCATGTGGCCGAGGCCGGCAAGGTGCTCAGCACCGTCCTGCCGCTGGCTGCGGCCCTCATTTTCGCGTTCTCGATGTCGGCGGCATGGCTGTTCAGCGAGTGGTTCACAAAGCCTCTGCGGGCTCTCTCCGGGGCTGCGCGGCAGGTGGCACAGGGCAACTACGCCGTCCATGTGGACTCGGTGCGGAACGACGAGCTGGGCGACCTTGCTCAGGAGTTCAACCACATGGCAAAAGAAGTCCAGCACGCCTCCCCAGATGCAGCGCGACCTGCTGGCCAACGTCTCCCACGACCTGCGCACCCCGCTCACCCTCATCAAGGGCTATGCCGAGACGGTGCGCGATCTGACCGGCGACGACAAGAAGCACCGCGACGAGCAGATGAACATCATCGTGGACGAGACCGACCGCCTGACGGCCCTTGTTTCCAGCGTCATGGAGCTGAGCAAGGTCACGAGCGGCGCACTCAAGTGCGAGAAGGTCCACTTCGACATGGGCCAGCTCTGCGACGAGGTGAGCGAGCGTTACGACGCCGTCTGCGCCCAGAACGGCTGGCAGCTCAAGCTGGAGATCCCTGACGAAGAGCTTCCCGTCTGTGCCGACCCCGACATGATGCAGCGCGCTCTGCATAACCTTTTGGGCAACGCCATGCACCACATCGGCGAAGACGGCATCTTCGTGCTGCGGGCGCTCCGCTGCCCCGAGGGCGTCCGGGTGGAGGTGGAAGACCACGGCCCCGGCATCTCTGCTGAGGACCTGCCCTATATCTTCGACCGCTACTACCGCTCCCGCTCCGACGCAGGCAAGCAGGGGACCGGCCTCGGCCTCTCCATCACCAAAGCCATCTTCCAGCAGCACGGCTTCCGCTTCGGCGTCCACAGCACTGTGGGCAAAGGCACCGTGTTCTGGTTCATCATGACCGATACCGAAGAAGCAGCTGCACAATAAAGCTGCCGACATTTTGTCTTTTCTTCCAAAATCGTATTTCTCTCTTGATGTTTTTTTCTTCGACGCCTATAATCGAGTTGGATTCAATTTATTGCATCATGTAATACAGGAGGAAAGAATATGAAGCCCTGTCCGCATTTTCTGAAAAGATTCGCAGTTCTGGCAGCTGCCTCACTGATTCTGAGCGCGGTCACTTTAAGTGCCAGTGCCGCAGCAGCTCCCGTAAAGTATGAAGAAAAGCGTTCCACTGTTACCACTGTCGATGGCGCACAGAAAAAGAAAGATCTGGCTGTGACCGTCGAATATCAGGTCGGCTCCACCTCTATCCGGGCTTATACTGTAGAAAAGGATGAGGTCATCGGTGTATCAAAGGACATGTGGTCTCTTTATGGTGCCTTTACTTCTGATTGGATCACCGATGGCACCTATACCCTCTCTCAGCCGCTGAACAGTGTGGAACAGATCACTGTAAGCGTTCCTTACGGCGACACAGCCCGCACGAACGAGAGTTATTTTGTATTCCATGTTCCCGAAGGCACCGTCGTCACTACTCCTTCCTGGAGTTATGACATGGACCTTTATAAGGGCAAGACCATTGCAGCTGTAAAAGCCGTAGTGGAAGCCGGTCAGGACCCCAATACCCTCATTGACATTGAGGACGATTACGACCCTTTCGGGCCCGATCTTGAATATACCGACACTTCTGCGAGCTATCACCTCCGTAAAGGTTACCTCTACCGCGTAAGCGTCAGCTCCGCCGAAGAGTCTTTCCCCGTTCCCGAGAATTTCTATTTCTGTGTAGATTAAACAACGACCAAAAACAGGAGCGGAAAGCCGCAGGCTTTCCGCTCCTGTTTTTTCATGCCGCATTTTCTCTCTGGCAGTACACCACTACCCTCGCTTTTCCGCCGGGGGTGCAGGTGTAGAGCACGAGGGGACAGCCGCCCTCCCGCAGGGCTTCGGGTTCTTCGGGCGAGACCTGCGCAGTCCGCTCCACCGTGTACACTGCATCAGCGCCGTCCTGTGAAGTGAAACGCACCTCGTCGCCTTCCGAAAGGCTGCTCAGCCGCCCGAAATGGGACTTGTAGTTGTGAGCCGCGATGACAAGGTCTCCGCCCGCCGTACTGCCGCATTGACGGCAGGGCGAGACCTTGAGGTTCGCTTTGCTCCACTCGGTCTGCACCGGCAGCTCCAAGCCCAGAGCCGGGATGGTCAGCACCCCCAGATACTCCCGCTCGATGCTTGACGCCGGGGTTTCCGAAGCCGGTTCCGGCCCGGACTCTGCATCTTCCGTGGGCAGGCTTTCCGCGCTGTCTGCGGGCCGTTCTGCCTCCGACGCTACCGCGATGCTCTGGCTCTGGCGCAGCTGGCTCACCGCCGAAGCGGCCTGAGCGCCTGCCCTTGCATCCTCGAGCCGGTCGTAGACGTAGAGACAGACCGCTGCCAGCACCAGGGCACTGCCCAGCATCAGGCAGAGCCGCTCCGGCACCGGCCTACGCATCGTGTCTGCGCTTCCGGCTCAGCCAGAGGCCCACCGCCACGAGGGCGATGCCCCCGCCTGCCAGGCACCGGCACGGGCCAGAGCAGGCTGGCCGGTCTGGATGAGGATCCCCCACCGGTTCCGGCTCCGCAGCCGGGATGACTTCATCCGGCATCTCTGCCGAGGGTGTCGGCGGACGGATGACTGTAATCTCGCCCGGCTGCTCCACCGGCTTCGGGGTCGGCGTCGGCTTATCCGGCACATAAGGCGGCGTCACCGGCGGGGGAAGGGGGTCGGTGCTGCGGTAGCTGTTCTTGAAGAGCAGTTCCGTCTTTGCCCCGTCGTCCCCGTCCCGCCGGACAGACACGTGTCCTTTCAACTCACCATCGGTGTCCCACGCCACCATGACTTTCAGGTAAAAGACGGTGTCGTCGTAGTCGGCCCGTTTCCGTCCGCCTGCGTCCTGAGTGACCGTATACTCGTATATGCCGGGCGCGGTGTAGACGATGGCATCAAAAGTCTTCGTCAGGGTCTTATCGTCAGCGTTGCGGCAGTCCCGGGCCGGAAAATCCAGCTCAGCCTCGTCGTCACAGCCTTCCGGCATCGGCGCGCCGTCCAACGCGGTCAGCCGCACCGTCAGCGTCTCGTCCGCTGCCTCTCCGGTGCAGCGGACGGACGCCTCCAGTTCCAGCTCCGCCCGCTGGTCTGCGGCCAGAGCGGGCAGGGCAGCGCTTACCGCAAGCGCTGCTGCCAGCAGGGCCGCTGCCATTTTTCGGGAGCCTTCTCATGATAAGCTCTCCTCCTTTCCGTTTTTGCAGGTCTGACATCGGTTCCATCCGGGCCAGCACCACCGTCCGCGCGTCGGTGTACTCACCCGAGCAGGTAGCCATCGCCAGGAACTGCGCTCCTTCCGGCTCCTTTTCCAGCGCACGGAGGGCCTGTGCATCCATCTGAAGGGCATTCTCCTCCACAAAGGGGAGCAGCCCGCCTGCGTCCGAGCGCCACTTGCCCGGGGCAAAGATGGCCTGTTCCGACGCAGGCACCACAAGGCAGGCCAGCACTTCCAGCCGATAGCTCCCGCCGGGCAGCGTCAGGGTGCCGGTGGTGTTCTGGCGGAAGAATGCTCCATCCTTGTATTTGTCGAGGTCGCCGAACATCCGCCCGTTCTCCATATGGTGGCCGTAGAGCAGGGAATATCGCCCGCTGAAGTCCGCGTCGCAGTCAACATCCAGAAAGATGCTGCCCGCCAGCGCAAAGCTGCCGTAGACGTCGGTGTTCAGATAGGTGAAATTGCTCTCGCCCTGCACCACCGGGTAGTCGATGGCCGTGCCGTCCAGCGTCAGCCACCCGCAGACATCGGGGTTGATGTCCCGCAGCTGGCCGAAGGAAAGGCTGTTGTCCTCCTGCGGCCGGGGCTTGAAGGCCAACAGCCCGGCCTGCACATTGTCGGCAGCGGCGTATACCCGGCTGTTGTCCCACAGCGCATAGCCCGACCAGACCACCGCCAGCAGCACCAGCAGGGCCGTCACTCCGTCCAGCAGGCCGTTCGCCGCCCGCAGGGCCATCTTCTGCCACCGAATGTTCCTCACCTCCCTTGCCTTATTTCCTCCGCGCTTACTTCTGATGGCGGCGGCGCAGGGTCAGCAGCAGCCCGACGCCCGCAGCACCCGTCAGGGTGAAGAGATAGGGTGCGCTGTCCAGCACCACACCGGCATCCACGGTGCCGCCCTTGGTGTTGGTGAAGCTTGCCCGCTCGACCGCCTCATCCACTTCGCCCTCTGTGCCGGTCTCCGTCGTCACATAGTCCGCGACCGGCGTCTCAGACACCTTGTACTCGACGCCGTAGGGCAGGTTTTCGATGTGGATGGTGTCGTCGTCTTTCAGATAGAAGGTCGCTTCCGTCGTCTCGCCGGGCCTGATCTTGATCGAGTCGGGGTTCGCGTCATAGCTGCCGCCGGTGATGGCGTAGCTGTCCTGATAGGTCTTGCCCTCCTCGCCGGTCAGCTGCACCCTGAACTCGAAGTATTTGTCCTTATTGCCCATGATGCCCTCGACGTCCTTGTGGACTTCCAGCTCACCGGCAGAGTAGAGGTTGTCGAAGTCGTCCTTCTTGCCCTCGCCGGTGGACTCCGGGTCCTCGGTGTGGACAGCGGCAATTCGGAGCCTGCCGTCCTGCTCGATGACCGTCACCCGCAGCAGGATGGCGTCGCCGTAGTAGGTCACGCCTGCGCTGTTGCCTGCCGCCTCATGGATGATGTAGGTGTAGACGCCCACGCTGTCGTACTCGGGCAGCTGAATTTCGATCTGCCTGGTCTTGTTCGCGCTGCCGGCTTCGCCCTGTGCGTAGGTCACGTCGCCGACGATCGGCTTATAATCTGCGGCGTCAATGCCCTCCGATGCGTCGGTCACGGTACCCGGGTCGATCGTAAACGTAAAGGTCTCTTCCGGGGAGATCGTACCCGTGTTGGCCAGCTCATAGTTTTTGGTGAGATACACCCGGGACATATCCTCATACGGAGGGCCTTGCACCTGTGCCGCAAAGGCGGGCATGACGCTGACGCCCAGGGCCAGAAAGACGGAAAGCACACCTGCGAGAAGCTTTTCTGCCTTGTTCTGTTTCATCCTAGAGTTCCTCCTATCTTGTCTTATATGGTTTTGGCAGCTCAGAGCCCCCGCCGCCGGATGAGGTGATGACTTTTGCCTTGACCGCACTGCACTGCACCGGGCCAAGTCACGGCTGTCCTCGGCCTGTGTGCGGCAGTCGCCCAGAATGAAGACGCTGTCCTCCGGCACAGCTAGGGGTAGCTGAGCAGAGATTTGGGGTAGGTGGGGTAGAGGATGCCGCCGCCCTGTGCCGAGCCGTTGACCTCCACAACGCCGCTCTCGCTCAGGGTCACGATGTCCCCGCCCCGGGCCAGCACGCGGCCCACCCGCAGCCTTCCCGAGCGCTCATATACCACGACATCATTCTTGGCATAGTCTTTTTCCAGCCGGATGCCCAGCACGAGGTCGCCGTCCTTCACGGCGGGAAACATCTCGCTGCCGGACGCCTGCGTCACCAGATACACCTGCGTCAGAAGCACCCAGAGCACGGCGGCGAACACCGCCAGCCGCACCGCCAGACTGCGCACTTCCCGCAGCAGGGGCTTTTTTCCGGCTTCGCCGGTCCGGACAGGTTCGCTTCCGACGTCCCGGCGGGCCTCCGGGGCAAGCGCCTCGTTTGGTTCCTTCACTCATCTTCCTCCTTCTTTCTGTTTTTGCGGCCCAGAACGGCCGCACCGGCACACAGCATCAGCGGCAGCCCGAAGAAGCCTGTCTCCACGCCGGTGTCCGGGTCTATATCGGCCAGAACGTAGTTGGGCATAGAAATTGACGACGCCGTTTTCCAGCTCTTCGTCGGTGGGCTCATAGCCCTCTTCCCACTCGTCCTGCGATACCTTTTCCTTCGGGTCCGGCTCATCCGTCACCGAACCGGGGAGCTCTTTGTACCAGCCGTCGAAGACGTAGCGCGCACCGCCGATGTCGAACTCTTTTTCGATGTCCGCCGTCGTCTCTTCCACCCGCTCGCCGCTCTGGTACTCGCGGCTTTCCCGGATGCTGTAGTCGTCCTCGCCCGGGGCGCGGACGTTGAACCGGGCCGTGAAGTTTTTCCTGCTCTTGACGCTGATGATGCAGTCGATGTGCTTATCCGGTTCTGTCCCGTTGCTGCGCGAGATCTTGTACGGCGTCACCACGATGCTCTCCAGATCTTCCCGCGTCAGCCCTTCGACGCCGGTAGCCTCTTCGATGGTGTCCTTATACTCGTCCCATATCTCATCGACGACCTCGTCCCAGTAGTCATCGCCCGGTTTCAGCGACCATGCGTCGCCCGTCGCGCCGCCCGGCCACGATACAACATAGTCTGACACATCTGTCAGGATGTTCCTGCCGTTATCTTCCCATGCCGCGCCGTAGGTCTTCACCTTACCGACCCACTTGCACTCGCTGTTGTCCGGCGCCCACTGGCTGGGGTCATTGCTGCCGGGCCGGCTGGTGGGGGTCTTGAGCAGGAAGACCGCCGCCGATTCCTCCTGAGTCCGATCCCCCCAGCCCGGTGCATCCTCATCCAGTTCGTCCGCGGGCAGGGCATTTTTGTCCCCGTCTACGCTGTCGTCGGCCAAGTCGGCATCCTCCTCAGGGGATCTGCCCTTTTCGGGCTGTTCCGCCTCATCCGGAGGCGTTTTCTCCTCGGCAACGGGCCGTTCTTCCCACAGCTCCGGCAGAACGGCGATGTCCTCCTCCTCGTCTAAAACAGACTCCTCCTGCTGGGCCTCATCGTCGGTGAAACAGGCGTAGAGGCTGCACTCGCCGTCCGCTTCCGGCCAGAGCGGTCCTTCATCCGGCACGAAGCGGACCGCCGTCCCTTCGTCGTCCCGGCTGTACCAGAAGCGGAAGCTCTTTCCCTCCACCTCCGGCTCTTCGGGCATCAGAAGCTCTTCGCCGCTGCCCACGGTCTGTTCCGCGTAGGGCAGGCCGCCGTCGGCCTCGTCCGACTCGCTGAGCCAGAAGAGATAGGTCCTCTCAAACTGCTCGTCCGCTTTGACGGCCCCGCTGTCCGGCGTCGGCGTCTCATCGGGCAGCCCGATGTCATCCAGACCGTCCACCACGGCGGGAATGCCGCCTTCCGCGGGCAGAAGCACCGGCTCGTCTGTCCGGATGTCCTCTTCTTCGTCCCAGGCAGGCTCGTCCTCTATTTCCTCGTCCCATGTCTGGTCCGGCACGCTGTCCGTCCGCTCCGGCCCTTCGGCAAATGCGGGCAGCAGACAGCCGCACAGCAGTACCAGCACGATGCACAGTGCTGCGGCGCGCAGTGTCAGCCGCCTCCGTTCCAGTCGATTCCGCATACAACAGCCCTCCTTCATTCTCGCTCCCGGCGGGGATGCCGCCCTTTGCGTTATCAGGATACCGTTTACCGGACACGAAGGATGTCATTGCGTGCCAGCGCAAAAAAATTTACGCATAAAAAAACCGCCGCCGGGGTCTTTCGACTCCGGCAGCGGTCTGCTGCCTCCGAATCTTCGGTTTTCAGGTGCGGGTGGTGGCTTCCATGCAGTGCTCTGAGGGGGGGTAATATTCCATCAGAGCAATGTAATTCTCGCAGTGGTGGCAGAACGCCGCCCGGATGGCGTCGTCGGGCGCGCTCCTCATCGACACGAACATCAGGATGTACTTTGCAATGAGGCTCACAGCCTCGCTCTCGAGGCCATAGCAGAGGCCCACCGCCAGGATCGGCACGACGATCTGCTGCGCACGGATGGGGATATTCTCCGCATCGACCCGCTTGAGCACGGCACGGCTCATGGTGGATGCCGCCCAGACGGCGCGGGAGATCTTCCAGTA
>ENA-OUNH01000509-OUNH01000509.1-human-gut-metagenome-genome-assembly--contig:-NODE-509-length-10952-cov-2.098568_pt1 | contig 10952 bp, 11 predicted proteins | sample MGYA00242806_ERZ504814 | MGnify/ENA primary metagenome ERZ504814 (study PRJEB26092, sample SAMD00036389) | human gut metagenome | host: Homo sapiens | study: EMG produced TPA metagenomics assembly of...
TATAGTTTGTGACTCTGCCCGTATCTCTTTTGAGCAAAAATATTTAAACACAGTTATGGCCCACAGACCAGGAATATAATATTGTAGTAATACTGGTATATTTTCAAGCATTTGCGAAATTGTTTCCAACTCAATTACCTTCCTGCTCAGTTGTCACTTTGTTAGTAGTGTCAGCAGCCTTTTCCTCTGAAGGCTTTCCCAGCATCCGATTCATATCGAGCGGCTTTGTCGCGTTTGACTGTAAGGAAAAGTCCATTGTTTTAGGCTTTTCATTGCTCGGATTCTTAAAAGTATCTTTTTCAGAGCTCATATGTATTCTCCTTCTTTAGTTATAAAAATATCGACTTGAGTTTAATCATTCATGACTATGCACATATTTATTTTATGGTTCCGTTTAAAACACCTTTTTTCTATAAAATTTTGAAATTCACATAATTCCTCGGCTTTGATATAGTACCCCAGATTTGTCATTATGCTCGTATTTGATTCAACAACTTGCTTCGACGTAGGTATTGTCTTAACGACAATTTCACCTCTTGCATCATATTGTGGACCCGCATAAAGTATTCCAAGTAGCAATATTCTAGATGTTCCAAAATAAGAATTACCACGCTTATCTCTATATCCGCCTTCATTTAAAATGAAAATTGGTGATCCCGACGATCCCGGAAAACACGCCATATCCACAAGGCCAATTCCATCATCATTAAAATCCACAGCCGGATGTGCAGAAGTATACCCTTTTCTGAATATCGGATAATTGTTTCTAGTGTCTGATAGACCAATTGGATATCCAACCATAACAAGTTCTTCGAGAGCCGACAACTCTTGGAGTTTTTCTCTTGTTGCCATGATACTTGCATCATTTGCAATAAAGAAAACATCTTTTCCGTATGCTTTTTTTACACCTTCAAATACTGGATTTACGAATGTAAAACATAAATCTTTTGTCGAGTGAAAATACCAATGCGCGTTCATTTTAATACCAATACTAGTATTTGATTCACCATTTTCTTCCCTTAAATGAAGGTGAAACTTAACATTCTCATCCTGTTTATGATTAACCACATGCTTATTTGTGATAATGGTAGGGTATATATTTTCACCAACCTTGAAGTTATAAAAGAAGCCTGTTCCCATTCCTGATTCTGTTTCTAAGCGAACTGTATTAAACATCAGTTGTTCTGAAATAGATTCTGGTTTCACTTTCACAACCTCCAAATATTATTTTCCTTCACATCCCAGCCAGTCATAAGACCGTTGCCTGCTGCTCACCACGGAGAGGTGTGTGAAGATTTGAGCAGCTACCGTGTGATTAATCACACGGCCTAAATTTTCATTCCAAGGTTCTATATTTAGATGACCTTCTTATTTCTCTCTCAATTCCATCTGTTTCTTCAATTTCTTATCTAACCGTCTTTTTTCGTGCTCATATGTGCCAATTGACATAATATCGTCAATTGGTTTGTTTGCAGATTCGCTAAAATATCTTATCATCATTCCATAATAAGGTTTTTTCATAATGCTTTGTTCAAGAATGTCTATGCTTTCAGCTATTTTTTGACAAGACTCACTTATCACCCAACTCGTAAACGGTATTTCTTCCTGTTCCATTTGCTTGTCCATGATTTCACTTTGCCTTCTGAACATTTCTTCGTCCTCCGGCTCAGAAAAATCAACATCATCATAATCTATATCTTCTGGCTCTACCTCTACCTTTGCTTCTGCCTTGTCCAGTTCATCTTTGTAAGCATCAATTCCCTCTTGCGATATTTCGTAATTTTCCATATACTGTGAAAGCAGTGTAAAATCCGAAAGAATTGCCTCTACATATCGCTCACAGGCTTTTTGGCTTTCCGCGCTAGACAGGGATTTTCTTATCCATGTAGGCATGTTTTTCAGAACATCATTCGGATATATTGATGCCAAATAATTCTCATCTGGATGGTTAAGCGCATCATAATACATTGGAGACATCATAATTCGTCTGTAAATAAAAGACTGTATCTGTTTATATTCTGAAATAACACTTTGCAGTTCATCAATTTCTATATCACTCAGAAATTGTTTTTTGTCATTGAATGTCTGCTTAAAGATAGGCATCATTTTTGGCAGACGTTCCCATGTTATCTGAATAATATCCTTCGGTTGGTCATATTCATCGATTTCTTCTATGCCACCTGCAGCAACAAATTCTTCATGTGCCTTCTTCTCGGCACGCCGGTGCGGAGTCAATTTCATCATGATTTGTTTATGGCTTTCATAATCCATAACAGTCGAATAATACTCTTTTAATTCATACCATGCCAGTTTGTTATGTCTATAATTATTGCTTAGTTCAACAACGAACGATACGAAAAAGGACGCAACCGCACCAGTAGTCAAAGCAAATACAATATTGTAAAATCCTGATCCTTCTGGCGTTAGTGCCATCGCTACACCGAGTATTGTAACAACGATCACCGAAAATATCACACATGCAACTAACGTTGTTTTTGGATAAAACGCAAACGATAAAAAACGCAACGTTTCATTAAATCTGTTCTTAAATCTCATATCTGCTTTCTACCTATTACGATCGACCACTCATTTCCTTGACAGGTCAGAGCATCCTTTAAATATTAACCTCTTTCACATCTCAGCCAGTCATAAGACCGTTGCCTGCTGCTCACCACGGAGAGGTGTGTGAAGATTTGAGCAGCTACCGTGTGAGATTACTCACACGGCCTTTTATTCAATTATACTACCGACTCACACATTTCTCCAGTTATTTATCACCTTTTTCTTTTGCCGACTTTTCCAAACTTTTCATGTATTTTTTAGCATCCTTCATAAAGCTGACAGTAATCATCACAATAACCGCACCGATTGGAAATGCAGCAACGATACTTACAGACTGAAGATTATTCATAGAACTTTCCGCAAACAGCAATGCAATCGGCAGCAGAATCAGAAGAACGCACCACATAAGCTGAATTCCTTTATTCGGTTGTTCACCATCTTCCAACTTGTGATAACTATAGCAAGACGCAGTCAGTGCGATTGAATCAAAAGATGTCGCATAGAAGGCAATCATCGTCAAAAGCACAACCACCATAATGACCGGTGCGCACGGCATTGTTTTTATGATGCTTACAATCATTCCGTAAAGGTCACCATCAGCCATATACTGTGCAATAAAGTCTGCTTTTCCTGTAACCTGCATACCCATTGAGTAGTTTCCAAGCACAACAAAGCTCGTCAGAGTTGAGCCAACACCAAATACATAACCACCAAGAATCGTCTGACGCACTGTTCTGCCACGAGATATATTTCCGATAAAGAACGGAGCTGCCACGCACCATACCATCCAATATGCCCAGTAATAGATTGTCCAGTTCTGTGGGAAGTTAGAAGTTCTAAGCGGATCAGTAAAGGTCGACAAATCAATGAAATTCTGGATCATCTTACCCAAAGATGCAAATCCAGTCTCAACAATATAGCGTGTTTCTCCACCGAATAAAAGGACAAAGGCAATCAGACCAAAGAACATATAAATACAAATGTTAGCCAACTTGCTAATTCCCTTAAATCCATGCAGCAAGGAATAAGTATATACAGCACAAGTAATCAGAAGAATAATAATATTAATCACAGTACGGCTAATTGCAACATGGAACAGTTCACCAATAATTGTCGCCATCAACGGAGTTGCAACACTGAATGTAGTCGCAGTACCAGCAAGAAGTGCAAATACAGCCAAAAGGTCAATAATTCGGCCAGCCCATCCATCTGTATGCTTTCCCAAAATCGGGCGGCAAGCTTCTGAATACTTCTGACGATTTCTTTTTCTTACATGAAGCATAAAGCCAAATGCAACAGCCAGCACAAGATAGAAACCCCAAGGAATAAAACTCCAATGGAAAAGCGGATATACACCTGCCCAATCCTGAATGCTCCCCATTTCCGCAATATGCGGATCAGTTGCGTACAACACCCATTCAGAGAAAGAATAAAAATAAAAATGTCTGCTGCAAGACCGCAGGTGAACATCATAGAGCCCCATGCAAAAAAGGAGTACTTCGGTTTCTCATCCGGCTCGCCGAGAACAATGTTTCCGTACTTCGATCCGGCAATATAAAGTGAAATTCTTTTATTGGGGTCTGTACCCCCGGTTACCTTTCCTTTTTTACTATTTTACTTTGCTTTTTTTGTTTCTTTCTTTGCTTTTAACATTCATCTTGAATACCTCTTGTGTTTTTTAGATTTTACCAACTGGCAGGTCAGTAATAATCTAAATTTACTTGAGGTATTCTTTTTTGGTCAATTCCCTTTACTCTTTAAAGTATACAGGAAGCTCCTATCCAGAGTTGCATCTTCACATCTCAGCCAGTCATAAGACCGTTGCCTGCTGCTCACCACGGAGAGGTGTTGATTCATTCGAGCAGCGTAGGGAGCTACCGCTCCCCTTGTTTTGTTTATAATTTCTTTAGAAATGTTTATTTTTTCTTTATGGGGTCTGACCCCAATGTTCTGCAATTCCTCAATGCTCATGGTGGGATAATGATTTTCCGCCGCGCCCTGTACTTTTTAGCTGAGTAGCGCCACGGCGGGTCAGCGTAAATGATGGGGTACTTTTCGATAGCTATTCTCCTTTCCCGCCCTCGGCCACGGCCAGCCGCGCCTGCTCGATGCGCTGGGCGGCGATGGTATAGATGGATGGGGCATTTTCAAAGCAGATGAAACGGCGGCCTGTGTTCATGGCGGCAACGGCAGTCGTGCCGCTGCCCGCGCAGATGTCCGCCACCACAGCTCCACGGGCTTTTGCGTGGGATGGATGCCGCCCGTCACCGTCGGCACGAACAGCACATTTCCCGGATAACGCCGCCCATCGCTGGACTCTGAGCCTGTCCGTTCAAACTTGCCGTAGTTTGTACTGCATCCGCTGCGGGGATTGGTCTTGCGGTACGGCTCCCCATAGGTGAATTGCGGATGGTACACCGGGGACTTCTGATAGAACACCAGAATGTTCTCGGACTTTTTCAGCGGCGCATTCTTTATGGGGTCTGACCCCACTGTGTGTGGTGTGGTGTGTGGAAACCGGCCGCTGCGCGGGACTCATCCCATCGTCCTCTTTGACTGGCAGCCTTCCCGTCATTCTGACCATCCGCGGGAATTCCTGAAGACATTCTCCGGAACTGTGATCACGGATGGATATCAGGTCTACCATAAGCTTGCAAAAGAACGCCGTGATCTTAAAGTAGCAGGCTGCTGGATCCACGCCACGCAAGAATATTCAGTTAACAGCCTACTATTCTTCCAAAATATCTACAGCATCCACCTTTTAATCTTCGTCTACCCTTTTATATTTTGTTTTGCATTTTTTAAAGATTCCTCATAGCACTCTAATATTCCATTCGCCCCTTCAATGATAGATAAACCAATTGCAAATCCTATAACATATCTTTCTGACCAGGATTTATTAAAAAACTAATCAAATTCACAGCCGCTGAATAAAAATAAAACATCCCTTTAAATCCATAAACTGTTGCTAATTTAGAATGATCCTCTCTTCTTTTTCCCATAATCAAGCTCACAGCAAGAATTATCGGAATAACTAAATATGTCAAAACAAATTCTATATCCATGATTATCTCCTCTAACCCAATCGATAAAACAGTTGAAGATAACTACTCATTTTCCAAACTTACTTGAAATTCAGTTTCCCCCATACTTATCATTGAGTCTTTAGTTAATTTAATAGGCGTCTGTGCTGGTATCTCTTTTCCATCCACATAAGTATGATTTGTACTATTGCAGTCTGTAATAAATACATTTCTATTCTTACAAAATATATTTGCATGATACCGGGAAACTCGTCTATCTTCAATATACACATCTGACAGTTCGTTTCGACCAACAGTTATCAGTTGTTGGTCTTTGAAATTTTCAGTCTTATCGGTTTCTTTTCCGGAAATTTTCAAAAACTTTACCTGTATTTTTTCCCTACCAATGTATGCCCCACCCAAATCAATCATCGCTTCAGTACGCATATTTCTTTCAAAATCTATATCAGATTCGTTTTCCTCTTCCTTTTTCAAATGCGCCAATTTTCTAATTTGGTAAAAAGTACATATAAGAACAACAAGCCAAAATATTCCCGAAAAAGCAATTGCACCATCATTTACATTCTTCAGCATAATAGCCTCCAACAAATTGTGAAATACCAGTTAATATAAAACTTCCACCGCCAAAAGAATATATTAAAAATTTGCACGAAGCCAGTTCTTCATCAGTTAGTACTTCACCTCTAAAATCCTTTATGTATACATACCCATAAAATATACAAAAAAACACAAATACAAATGCCATTGTATATTTTTCAACTTTAACTAATGCGTTTTCATGTATTTCTATTCCTACCTGATGTTCAAATAAAACAGGTGTTGCTATTCCGAAAAAAAGGCTGCAATCTCTGTAAGCCCTCCTCCTGATTTCTGAACACCAAACATTACACATAACATAATATATAACAATAAGGGAAATCCTGACAAAAAACGGTAAATATAAACCATTTTCCTAAATTTTTGAAACCATTTCGAAATGCTTTATATTGTGTCTTTAATTTCTCGCTCATTAATGTGCCTTCTTTAACTTTTTTCTCGCAAAACATGAAATATGAAAAAATACCTCAATTATCTGCTGCTTAAATTTCTATATTGCTCTTTAAAATTAACAATTATTTTTATTATTGTACTACTTTTTATCTACAATTTCACTTCTCTTTTATCGACAAAGTTCGACATGCCAAATACCATTTTTCTCAAATTAACTTTCTAAAGTGCTGTGCTATTTTTTTACTGGCATCTTTCGATGCCAGTTTATAAAAAACGCCCGAGTCAAACTTTATGGAGTAGCCCCCATGCTACGCATAATCTATGCTTCATTACCTTATCGCATACTCCAGTTCTTTTCGCTTTTCCAATTTCAACAAACTCTTCCCTCCCCCTGTTTCTTATATATCCTATCACTCAGCAGAATATCAATAAATCCTTCCGAATAAGATGCAGCTTCATATACATCAAAATAGATATGGACTCCTTCCGGATCCACAAACCATTTTAGTTTCCTGCTGTTATGGTAATATTCCAAAGTAAAATCTTCCATTATATATGGTCTTCTATTCGTATTTTTGCATATAGCCTGTTCTTCTTTCAACCTTCTCGCCGCAAGTTCAAGTATCCTATCCTCTGGTAGATTCATCACGTCCTTCAACCCCAATTGTCGTCCTGTAGACAGATCAAATGTCATAATATTCCATATTGGAAGTCCATGACAGCCGCCTGTATACCGGTATCGGGAAAAACGAATACAGAGAATTGATGCCTGATTTAATAATATTTCAAATCCTATGCCGTCAAAATATGGTTCTTTCTCACCGTCTATCATTTTTTCCAGCTCTTGTTTCCGACCAATCCATTCTTCTTTTACATCTTCATAATAATTACGAATGCAACTGTTGATATACTTCAAAGCACAGGGTTCTTCATCCAGACCAACTGCTTTCACCACAGGTAAGGTCCAGACTGTATTTATCATTACCCGATCGTTATCATAAATTTCCCACTCTTTTTCCTGGACAACGATTTCTACTTCCTCCAATCCGCTTTTCTCAGAAAATTCTATAATATTCTGGCGCACTTCTTCCGCATCATGATAAAATAGTATTTTTTGCCCTGTATTTTCCTCAAAAAAATTGTAAAGCCACTTTTTATTCTCATTACCATGAAAAATCTTATCCTTTGTCACGAAAATATAATCTGCAGGATGCTCTTTCGCATAATCAATCAACGAAAACCAAATTACTGCATCCTTAAATTCTTTATCCGCTTTTCCTTTTACCCCTTCGAATGGAGGCAACTTTTTTATAGAAGTTTCAAGTATATTTTGGAACTGAGCATCCTTACAGACTGGTAATATCTCAATCTTTTCCTCTGCAAGATACTGATCTGCCTGTCTGCGCAACTCAATTTCATATTCATCCGGAGTATACCGAAAATCAAATGAAAAAAGATCTTTTAACTGCATCGCATATTGTTCTACGGTATCATATACCTTTCGATATGCTTCTATCTCATGCTGCAACAATTCGCGGTATACCAATTCTGGAAGCAACACCTCACATTTATCAATACATTTCTTATTTCTTGAGAGATCATACATCTCATAAAAATCTGAATTCAGTTCAAATTTTTCCAGATTCTTATATTTTGAAATATTTAAAAAATTTGTATCCAGTGAAATATAAATCATTTCTTATCCTCTATAACCTCATAGTAATACATATGTACTACCATCAGAAACTTGTGTATTCTATGGCCATTATGATTTTGTTTCAAAAACGTAAGCACCTGCACAGCATTCCGGAAACATTTTATGGATAACAACTGTGCCGAACAGGTAATCCGACCTTTTACCATTGGTCGAAAAAACTTTGTAATGACCGAAGCCTCCAACGGTGCAAAGGCAAGCGCAATATTGATGACCTGATAACTGTTATTTTGTTTCTCTAATTTTCTTTTTTGCGTTTGTACAAATACAGGCGTACCCCTATGTATTCATCTGCTATATTGTCACCTTTCAGCTGTGACTCTAACTTTTCAATTTTCTCCTGCAAATAATCCACTGTCAAAAAGCCTTTTTTGCTCCATCTGTCAAATTGTGAATGAACACTGTCACAGATGCATCTTCTGCCTGCTACTAATTTGGATCTTGTATCCCATTCTATTTTTCCGTTAGAATCTTTTTCACCATTTAGATGTAATACATCATCAATATCCGCCTGCATAGCATTTTGCAATTCACTGCCTAAACCGACATTCGGCCGCACATATATCTCACCGTTTTTATAGTACCCAATTGCCTGCATTTGACGTTGGTTCCATGGACTAATCGTTAATTCTTTGTCTCCTCTTGAAGCGTCACAACATAGACATTGTTTATTCTGTTCTGGAGAATCATGTTCCCCGCCATAACAAACACCAAGATAATTTTGATAGTCTAACGCTCTCTCCTTATCCATTGATAAAGCTTTATAATGCTCTATTTTTGTATCATTCTGCTGTCCAGTTATTCTTCTCATACAATAAGCACATAAACCATGCTGTTCTTTAATCAATTCTGAACGTATTGTAGCTTTGGACATTTGTTCGAACAAAAACCTCAGCTGAGTTGAATCCTTAGGCAGTTCTAATTTTTCATATCCACTTGCAGGATCTTTCTTTATGGCAGTTGCTTTTTCAACTATTATATTCGGAGTTTTCCTCTTTCGAATATAAATCATTCCTATTCCTCCGCTTCAATCTCGTATTCAGATTTCAATGCAATTGATTGTGGATGCTTTTCTCCTAGTATCACGATCAGCTGATCTAAAGCCTTTTTCGCATCATCATATTCTTCCAGGTCCATCCTTTTCTCAAATTCCTCAATAAGATTTTCAACTTTTGCCGGGCGCATATGATAGCCCAACATATCCCGTAATATATCATTCACAGAAAATGCATAACTGTCAGTTATATATCTGACATTCCCGTTTTCGTCAAGATTGATTATATTGGCATCTTTGCAGGAAGATACGATAATGGGCGAATGTGTTGCTGCAATAAACTGAATATTAGGAAAACTCTCTGTTAAAGCATCTACAACACGCCACTGCCATTTGGGATGTAAATTGGAATCTATCTCATCTATGAAAACAATCCCTTCAACTTTAGATATATTTCCCCTTCATCAGGATTTAAAATTGCCATACGGTATGCTAAATCAAGTATTAAATTTAAAAGGGATTGATATCCTGCACTTAAGTCATCGATATCTTTAAATTCCCCATTTTCACTGTAAAGGATCTTTCCTTCATTTGGCTGATAAACCACCTTACTTATTAAACCGTCATTCATAATACTCATAAACTTTGAAACAATTTTTCCAAACTGTTCGTAATTTTCAGAAATACTATTCATTCTGACACTACTCCACTCCATTTGTTCGCACCAATTATTGACAACATTTAAATTGGCAGTTCTGTCTAAGCAGCCCAGATACCCACACCGTCGATTATGAAGCTGTTTTCGCTTCTTTTCATTAGCATCCTTTCTCGCTGAAATCCAATGTCTGGAAGCGCTTTGGTAGCTAATCAGAGGTAGTATCTTACGTTCTGTACTGTTTATAAGATCTCGTGACACTTTTAAAATATCTTTTGGACTAATCATGGTACGAGAACTAATTTTAGTTCTATCCCATGTATAATCAGTTCCTGCATACGAAATTGTACTTTCTATTTCTACAGGATAGCAATATGATCTATCAAAAGTTCCATTATTATTCACTAAGATATTATAATGTATATCATCTTTATAGATATTGCGTGTAGGAATATCTTCCATCCCTGTTATAATCTCGGCACAGAATATATTATTCAGCTCCGGGATTACAACGCCTATGGTCTTTGTCGCATTTGTCTTAAGCCCTCTGGCAACTTCATTGACCTCATAATGAAGTTCCTCAATAGCCTTTTCAATTTTTACTCTGTTTTTTCCCTGACGTTTCCCCCATTAAAATAGGAAGAGATTGTAGCCAGTCCAAGTCCTGTCAGTCTGGCTATATCTTTCATTGTTGCCGCCATTTTATTTCTCTGCCTTGCCGTCACATCCGCAGACTTTCATTCTTGCCATTACCAGTTCCTTCACTGCTGCGATAGCAGTTTTTCCATATGCTTTCGGATCAATGGTGTCTGGTTTTTCTGCAAGAAGCTCTTTGACTGCCTTGGAATATGCTGCACGAAGCTCTGTAGCAAAATTCACTTTACAGATACCACGTTTTACACAGTCCCTGACATCCTCATCACTTAAACCAGATGCACCGTGAAGTACAAGCGGAATATCTACAACCTGCGGATCTCACTGAGACGTTCCTTA
>ENA-OUNH01000511-OUNH01000511.1-human-gut-metagenome-genome-assembly--contig:-NODE-511-length-10937-cov-4.065217_pt1 | contig 10937 bp, 11 predicted proteins | sample MGYA00242806_ERZ504814 | MGnify/ENA primary metagenome ERZ504814 (study PRJEB26092, sample SAMD00036389) | human gut metagenome | host: Homo sapiens | study: EMG produced TPA metagenomics assembly of...
ATGAATTGACATATCCCCCCGCCCGGGTGTATTATAGTAGCATGTGTAAAACTATATAATCAGCCGCACCTCTACGATATGCGGCGGAAGATACAGGGGAACTGTTATGTCTTTTTTTGAAAAACTGTTCGGCTCCTTCTCGGACAAGGAACTCAAGCGCATCAACCCTATCAAGGATAAGGTCCTTGCCCTTGAGCCGGAGATGGCCAAGCTGACCGATGAGCAGCTGCAGGCCAAGACGGCCGAGTTTAAGGAGCGCCTTGCCAAGGGCGAGACCCTTGATGATATCCTGCCGGAGGCATTTGCAGTCTGCCGTGAGGCGGACTGGCGCGTGCTGGGCATGAAGCCCTACCCGTGCAGATCATCGGCGGCATTGTGCTGCACCGCGCCTGCATTGCCGAGATGCAGACCGGTGAAGGTAAGACGCTGGTGGCAACCATGCCCACCTACCTCAACGCCCTGACCGGCGAGGGTGTGCATGTCATCACCGTAAACGACTATCTGGCCCGCCGCGACTCTGAGTGGATGGGCAAGGTCTACCGCTTCCTGGGGCTTACTGTCGGTCTGGTCGTCCATGGCGTGGAATCTGATGACCGCAAAAAGGCCTATGAGGCCGATGTCACCTACGGCACGAACAACGAGTTCGGCTTTGACTACCTGCGCGACAATATGGTCGTCTACAAGGCCAACATGGTCCAGCGCGGCCACGCCTTTGCCATCGTGGACGAGGTGGACTCCATCCTGATCGACGAGGCCCGTACCCCGCTGATCATCAGCGGCAAGGGCGAGGATTCCAGCGTGATGTACAAGCGCGCCGATGACTTTGCCAAGACGCTGAAGAAGAGCGTCATCGTCGAGCTGGACGACAAGGTCGAGGCCGAGGAGCAGGTCGATGGCGACTACGTTGTGGACGAAAAGCGCAAGACTGCCACCCTGACCGAATCCGGCGTCAAGAAGGCCGAGGCATTCTTCCATGTCGATAACCTGGCCGATGCCGACAATATGTCGCTGCGCCACTATGTGGACGGTGCCATCAAAGCGCGCGGCGTCATGCACCGCGACATTGACTATATCGTCAAGGACGGCGAGGTCATCATCGTGGATGAGTTCACCGGCCGCCTGATGTACGGCCGCCGCTTCAATGAGGGCCTGCATCAGGCCATTGAGGCCAAGGAGGGCGTGACCGTTGCCGCCGAGAGCAAGACGCTGGCTACTGTCACCTTCCAGAACTACTTCCGTATGTACAAAAAGCTGGCCGGTATGACCGGTACAGCCTCCACCGAGGCCGATGAGTTCAGCGAAATCTACGGCCTGAACATTGTCAGCATCCCGACCAACAAGCCCCGCGCCCGTCAGGACCTGCCCGACAGCGTTTACAAGACCGTCAACGGCAAGTACAACGCCGTCATTGATCAGGTGGCGGAGTGCCACGCGAAGGGCCAGCCCGTGCTGGTCGGCACGGTCAGCGTTGAAAAGAGCGAGGCGTTGTCCAAGCTGCTGAAAAAGCGCGGCATCGAGCATAATGTCCTGAACGCCAAGCAGCATGAGCGCGAGGCGGAGATCGTTGCGCAGGCCGGCAAGCAGGGCGCTGTGACCATCGCCACCAACATGGCAGGCCGTGGCACCGACATCATGCTGGGTGGTAATGTGACATACATGGCCAAGGCTGCCCTGAAGAAGGAGCTGTCCAAGGCGCTGACCGCCGATCTGGCCCAGCTGAAGGACGAGTACGAGCATGCCAAGGCGCGCGCCAAGGCCAACGGCACCGAGCTGCCCACCCCGCCGGAGGCCGGCATTGACGCGAAGCTGGAGATGCTGATGACCGAGTGCGACGGCCACGCCGAGACCGAGGACGCCGAAATTCTCCACGCCCGCAAGCGCTTTGAGGAGCTGTGCGAGGAGTTTGCCCCCGAAGTCAAGCGCGAGGCCGAAGTCGTCCGCGAGGCGGGCGGTCTGTTCATCATCGGTACCGAGCGCCATGAGAGCCGCCGTATCGACAACCAGCTGCGCGGCCGTGCCGGCCGTCAGGGTGATCCCGGTGCCTCCCGCTTCTTCCTGAGCCTTGAGGATGACCTGATGCGCATCTTCGGCGGCGAGCGCGTCCAGAACCTGATGGATTCGCTGGGTCTGGACGAGGATGTGCCCATCGAGAACAAGCTCATCACCAACACGATCGAGAGCGCCCAGAAAAAGCTGGAGGCCTCCAACTTTGCAATTCGTAAACAGGTGCTGCAGTATGACGATGTCATGAACCAGCAGCGCGAGATCATCTATAAGCAGCGCCAGATGGTGCTGGACGGCGAGGATATCTCCGGCAAGCTGCACGAGATGATGCGCCAGTCCATTGATGATGCCTGCGCGAACTACCTGAACGGCGAAACGGCCGATGATTGGGACTTTGCCGGTCTGCGCCGCCACTTTATGAACTGGCTGTGCCTGCCCACAGACTTCAACTACACCACCGAGCAGCTGGGTGAGCTGACCCGCGAGGGCATTGCCGATGAGCTGTACAAGCGCGGCATGGATATCCTGACCGCGAAGGAGAAGCGCTACGGCGAAAAGACGATGCGCGAACTGGAGCGCATCTGCCTGCTGCGCAATGTTGACTCCAAGTGGATGGAGCATATCGACAATATGGACCAGCTCAAGCAGGGCATGGGTCTGCGCGGCTACGGCCAGCATGACCCCGTGGTCGAGTACCGCATCGAGGGCTTTGCCATGTTCGATGAGATGATCGCCTCGATCCGCGAGGATGCCGTCCACATGCTGCTGACGATCGAGATCCGCCAGCAGAATGCCGAACCGAAGCGTGAGCAGGTGGCCAAGCCCACCGGTGAGGGTGCCCCTGCACAGGCCGGTGCCAAGGGTGCCGCCCCTGTCCGTGTGACGAAGATCGGCCGCAACGATCCCTGCCCCTGCGGCAGCGGTCTGAAGTGGAAAAAGTGCACCTGCAAGGAGTACCACCCCGACCTGTAACCTATAAGGAAGGCGCCGCCCGGAACAAGGCGGCGCCTTTTTGTAGGGGGCGGCGTCCTCGACGCCCCGCAGCTTTCCCGCAACGACCGTTAATGGGGTAGGCCGCGGGCCGGGCATGCCCGGCCCCTACACCATTTCCTGTCGGTTTCTTGGGGCGGATTCCATATCCGCCTGCCCGTTCCCGTAACCACCCCTTCCCTTTCAACGAGGTAAATTTATCCATGAAAGCCCGAATCATCCGTGAACCCCGGTGCGCCCTGCTGTGGCGCATTGATGAAAGCTACCCCAACTACGCCGCCATTGAGCGCGCGGCCAAGCGATATGAGGTGAAGCTGCGCCGTGTGGCAGATGGCGACCTCGGCGGCATCGTGGGTGACCTCTGCGCAGGCAAGCCTGCCCCGGCTGCTGCGCCGCTCATCGCTGTGCCGGACCGCCCGGCCATTATTATCAGCGGTCTGCGCCATGATACCGGTGAGCTGGGCGCGTTCCTTGACCTTGTGCAGGCAGGCGGCGCGTCCATTCCGGTGCGCAGCATGGTCACGCCCACCAGCAAAGGCTGGACGCTGGCGAATCTGCTGCTGGAATTGAACACCGAACACGAAACTGTACAAGGGGCTAAAGCGTGAAGCGCCGCCTTGCTGCGCTGACGCTGGCCGTGCTGCTCTGCCTGCCGCTGACAGCCTGCCAAAAACAGCAAAAATTGTACAGTGCGACTTGGTTTGACCTGTTTGATACCGTGGCTGTGGTGCAGGGCTATGCCGCCAGTCAACAGGATTGGGACCGGCAGGCGGCTGTTCTGTATGACGATCTGGCGCACTATAATCAGCTGTTTGACATTTACAACCATTACGATGAGGTTGTGAACCTGTACGATGTCAACGCGCAGGCTGCCGCCGCACCGGTGCAGGTCGGGGATGAACTATACGCATTTTTGCGCTGGTGCAGGGACACCGCCTACCCTGCGACCGATGGCGCGACAAACATCGCAGCGGGTGCGGTGCTGCGCCTGTGGCACGATGCGCGGGAGAGTGACTCCCCTGCCCCGCCCGCTGCGGATGCCATCGCGGAGGCATTGCAGCACATCAACATCGAAAACTTGATTTTGGACGATGCTGCGCAGACTGTCTGCTTTGCCGACCCGGATATGACGCTGGATGTCGGGGCGGTCGGCAAGGGCTACGCCGTGGAGCAGGCCGCCCGGGCCGCGCAGGCGCGCGGCTTTACGAGTGCTCTGCTGAATGTCGGCGGCAATCTGCGGGCCATCGGCACCAAGCCCGGCGGAAAGCCGTGGACGGCGGGTGTTGAGAACCCGTGGGGCGATGACCCTGCGTATATTCAGGCGGTGGAGTTGGCCGATGGAGACAGCTTGGTCATCAGCGGCGATTATCAGCGCTATTTTGAGTATGAGGGCGTGCGCTATGCCCATTTGATCGACTTGACCACGGGGTACCCCGCCCGCTATGTGAGCAGCGTGGCAGTGCTGGCCCACGCCGAAACCGGCGGCTTGGCCGATGCGCTCTCCACCGGGCTTTTCTGCCTGCCGGAGCAGACCGGCCGCACCCTTGCAGACCGGAACGGCTGGGCCGTCCTGTGGATGCACACCGACAAAGGCACGGCCCAAAGCGCAGACTGGCCGCAATAAAGCAGAAAAAAGAGCCGCCGAACATTCGGCGGCTCTTGCTGTATCAAAGTCGTTACTTCAATGCTGCGGGTTGATGATGGTGCGCCAGTCGAGGTCGCCGTGCTCCAGACCGTGGATCAGGACTTCGGCGGTGGCGATGTTGGTGGCAACAGGAATGTTGTGGACATCGCAGATGCGCAGCAGGTTCATCTCATTGGGCTCATTGGGCTTGGCGCTGATGGGGTCGCGGAAGAAGAGCAGCATGTCCACTTCTTCACAGGCGATGCGCGCTACGATCTGCTCGGCGCCGCCATGGCCGCCGGGGAGAAATTTTGTGACCTTCAGTCCGGCGTTCTCCTCGACCAGACGGCCGGTGGTGCCGGTCGCCAGCAGACGGTGCTGTTCCAGAATATGGCGGTAAGCCATACAGAACTGCACCATCAATTCCTTTTTGGCGTCATGGGCTATCAATGCGATCGTCATAAAAATGCCACCATCCTTCGCAGCAGAATTGTTCATCAAAAGGTCAGGGGTACGCGCTGCCCGCACAGCCGTTTTGCCATTGCCTGTGCGGCAATGACAGCGGGATCCCCGGCGGGCGGTATCGTGCCGTTGGCACCGGCCAGCTGCAGCGTGCGGCTTTCGGGGATGACTGCCAGCAGCTGGGCACCCACGGTGTCGATACATTCATCCAGATCGGCTACCGAGGCGTTTTTCCCGAAGCTCTCCCGCCGGACACGATTCATGACCAGCCGCACAGCACTCTGCGGGCGGGTCCCGGCCAGCAGGCGGTCCGCCACGATCTTGCCGTCACGCAGGGCCACGGCATCGGGGGTCAGTACCAGCAGGGCCTTATCCGCCACGGCGGCGGCCGCTGTAAACGGCGCGCCCATGCCGGCGGCGGTGTCCAGAATTACATAATCAAAATAGGGGCGCATGGCAACGAGGAGCCGCCCCAGAGGTGCGGCCTCCACCGCGCCGCCCTCATAGGGGGCGCTGATGACCGACAGCCCCGGGTAGAGCGGGCTGGGCACCACAGCCTTGGCGCCCTCACACCGGCCGCAGAGGACATCCTCGATGTCGTACACCGTGCGGCCGTAGACGCCTGCGATAATGTCCACGCTGCGCAGACCCGAGTCCAGCTCGATCAGCAGGACCTTACGGCCCAGCCGTGCAAGGCAGGCACCAAGCAGCACAGAAACCGTACTTTTGCCGGTACCGCCCTTGCCGGAGCAGACCATGATACACTGTGCGTTCATGTCGGCTCCTCTCCACAGTTGCATTACACTATCCTACCTTATTTTAACACACTTCCGGCCGGACTGCAACTGGCTTTTTCGTAAAATATAACAGGTCTTTTTTGAAGAAAATCACGATGCGGGACACTTTTTGCTGCGGCTACAGCGGCAGGCCGCCCAACCGGGGCGCAGCGGTACCAAAATCGCGGAAACGATTCAGCCACCAAACACCGCATCCAGCACGGCCCGCAGAATCGGGGCGGCGTTTGCACCGCCGCCCCCGTATTCCAGCACAACGGCCGCCGCAATCTGCGGGGCATCGGCGGGGGCGTAGCCGATCAGCACCGAGTTGACATAGTGCCCGCCGTCGGGGAGCGTGTCTGCCAGCTGGGGACTGCCGGTTTTGGCGGCGCACAGGACAGGAGCCTCCCGCAGGATGCGGGTGGTCTGCGCCATGCGCTTCATGCCATCACGGATCGGGCCGAACACCGCTTCGCCGCCCGGTATCTCGGTAAAGGAGACCGGATACTGCCAAAGAACCTCGCCGGTGGCGGAATTGACGGCCCGGTCGGCAAAATGCAGGGCAGGGCGCTGCCCGCTGTTGGCCAGCGCCGCCGCATAGGCTGCCAACTGCAGCGGGGTCACGGCGGTGTTCCCCTGCCCGATGGCGGCCATCAGGGTCAGGCCGGCCTGATAGTTTTCATCGGTCGTCCATGTCAGGCGGCCGTGCGCCTCGGCAATTTCCACGCCGGTGGGGCGGCCAGCCCCAGCTGCCGGGCCATGGCGGAAAAGCTATCCACCCCCAGCCGCCGCCCAACATCGTAAAAAAAGATGTTGCAGCTGTATTCCAGAGCGGTGCGCAGATCGACCGGGCCGCTGTGGCCGTACTGCAGGCATCCGGGCTGGTAGCCGCTGTAAAAGCCGTAATGGCCGGTGCAGCTGACGGTGGCGGCCGGGTCGATGCCGGCTGTCAGTGCCGCTGCGGCAACCGCCGGCTTGAAGGCGGACCCGGGGGCGTACAGCCCCTGACAGACCCGGTCGAGCAGAGGTGCGGCGGCATCGGCGGAAAGCGCCGTGTAGTCGGCGCGGTAGGCGTTCAGGTCGAACCCCGGCACATTTGCCGCCGCCAAAATGCCGCCGGTGCGCACATCGACTACTACGGCAGCCCCGGCGCGGCATTCCCGTCCGGCTCCGGCGGCCCGGGTCGTGCGCAGGGCGTTGATCTGGCCGAGCAGGGCATTCTGCAGCACTTTTTGCAGTGCGCTGTCTGCGGTCAGTACCAGTGCGGCCCCGGGGCGGGCCTCCCGCAGCCGGACGGTGCGGCGCACCGTGCCGTCAAAGCCGATGTTGACCAGCAGCCGCCCGTCCTGCCCGCGCAGCAGTGTGTCGTAGGCGGCCTCCAGTCCGCTCTGGCCGATGACGGCGTCCATGGCAAGGCCGCGCTGTCTGGCGGCGGGCCACTGCTCGGCAGTCAGCGGGCCGGTAAAGCCCAGCGCGTGGGGCAGCAGCGCACCGTCCGGCCAGCTGCGCACGCCCCGGGCCGCAGGCCGCACGGCACCGCTCTGGACAAGACTGGCCCGGTACAGTGCAGTCAGCAGGGCGCTGTCCGCATTCCGGGCTACCGCCAGTTCCCCCGCCGAGGCGGCAGAACAAAAGGCAGCAAGCTGTGTTTCCACATCCTTGCTGCCTGTCAGTTCCTCTATGGTTTGTACGGTCTTGCGCAGGTCGGTGCCGGGCGGGGCCGGTATGCGCAGGTAGATATCGTATACGGTGGCATCGCGGGCCAGCACGGCACCGCCGGCGTCCAGAATGGGGCCGCGCGCGGCGTGCTGGGTGACGGGTATAGCTGGCCGAGCTGGCTTCGGCGGCCTTGTCGGCGTAATGGTCAGCCTTGACGAACTGCATCCATGCCAGCCGTGCAAAAAAAGCTGCAAATACCGCGCTGCACAGTACCATCAGCACCGCAACGCGGGCGCGGCGGTGTGATTTATTGCGGTTGGCCATGGGATCACCTCATGTTGTGGATTTCAAATACATTTATTATAGCGGAATTTCGACAAAATATCAATCGGTGCGCACAAAATATACGGCAGCGTGCAGATCGGCGGTATCAATCAGTTGGGCGGAGGCCGTCAGTCCGTCTGCATCGGGGACCGGGGCTGCCGCCAGCATACCCAGCCAGTCCCCGCCCGGGGTGGTCACGATCTCCCCGGCGGTCAGCGTGCAGTCGGCGGGCAGGCCGGTCAGCACCCACCTTCCCGGCGTAGCCAGCCCAACGCAGCTGCCGCACAGCCCGGCTGCTGCGGTAAAGGCTGCGGTGCAGCGATTACCGTCCGAGCTGGTCACGGTCCCCGCGTACCGCCCGCCCGCGTCCAACACGGCGGCACCGGGGGCGGCATCTTGGCAGGCCAGCGTAAGCCCGCCCGGCGTCCGGGCCAGCACCCGCGCCGGGGTGACGCAGCCGACGGCGCGCCCGCTGCCAAGGAGGCTGCGCAGGGCCTCATTCTCGGCAAGTGCATCTGCACTGGCTGCAAGACGCTGATGCAGCGCAAAATTTTCCTGCTGCAGGGCATCGAGCCGCGCAGTGTACCGCGCCCCGATGACCCGGTCGGCCCGGGCCGCTGCTGCGGGCAGGGCTGCCGCCAGCCGCGGCAGGCAGAGCCAAAGCACGGCCGGAACCAGCGGCAAAAGCCACCAGCGCCGCCGCCTGCGGGAACGCGATAGATCCAGCTGCACAAACATCACCCCAAGGCAGAATATGCCTTGCGGGACGGGTTAGACTTTGGTATAATAGAATCAACCAAATACTTGCCTCCCTCTGCGAGGGAGGTGGCCAAGGAAAACCAAGAAAGGTCAACTTTTATGCAATACAAACTTCTTTTACTCGATATAGACGGTACCCTGCGCCCCGGCAGCTGCGAGCGCGTGCCGAAGGAAAACGCCGAGGCAGTCTGCGCCGTGCAGAGGGCGGGCGTCAAGGTCGCAATCGCCACCGGGCGCGGGCGCATCGGCGTGGGCAAGGGGCTGCTGCGCAGCATCCGCCCCGATTACTGGGTCTGCGCCGGCGGTGCGCAGCTGGTGGACTACAAGGGCTGCGATCTGGCCCTGCACCGGCTGACGAGCGAGGAAATGTACGCGCTGGTGGATTTTTTTGAGGATCATGAGCTGCCCCTGCGCTTCACCTTCCATGATGCGAACTATGCCTACCTCGGCTATGAGGAATTCGCCCGCCGGGAGCGGGAAAAGAACCTTGCGCTCAACATCGTGGATGGCGAGGATCAGGACCAGCATCTGCAGGAGATGCCGTTCGGCGCGTTCGGCTTTCTTTCGCAGGAGATGGCCGATCGGTTTCAGGAAAAATACGGCTATCTGGGGCTGAATTTCCTGTTCTCCTACCCCGGCAGCGACGGCTGCGATATTTTGCAGCAGGGCGTTGACAAGGGCACGGGTCTGCGAGAGTTGGCAAGGATCGCCGGTCTTGATGCGGCGGAATGCGTGGCCGTGGGCGATGGCGATAACGATGTGGCGATGCTGAAAGCGGCAGGCCTCGGCATTGCCATGGGCAACGGCAGCGCCGCCGCAAAGGCCGCCGCAGACCGCATCGGCCCCGATGCCGAACCGCACGGCATTGCGGAGCTTTGCCGCGCCCTCTGGCCGGAGGCGTTTTAAATGGCTGAGTACACCCATGTGGGGCCGGGCCTGCCGCCGCTGCACGGGGCGCAGGCCAACGCACTGATTTTAGGCAGCTTTCCCAGCCCCAAAAGCCGGGAGCAGGGCTTTTTCTACGGCCACCCGCAGAACCGCTTTTGGCCGATGCTTGCCGCTGTGACCGGCGAGCCGGTGCCCGATTGGGCGGACCTTGAGGCGAAGAAACGCATCATCCTGCGCCACGGTCTGGCCGTTTGGGATACCATCGGCGCCTGCGACATACGCGGGGCGTCAGATGCGTCCATCCGCAACGCAGTGCCGAACGATGTGGCGGCGCTGATCCGGCAGCTGGGGGTGCAGGCGGTTTTTTGCAACGGTGCGGCATCCGGTCGTATCTACGCCAAATATGCAGAGCCTCTGACCCACCTGCCCGCTGTGGTGCTGCCCAGCACCAGCCCCGCCAACGCCGCCTGGTCCCCTGCGCGCCTGCAGGCGGTCTGGGGCGCGGCGCTGGCACCATTTTTGCACGCGGATGGTTGCAAGTGAACGGATTTTGTTCTATAATAAATTTGTGCCAGACTCCCGCAGGGGCGGACAAGGAATCCGCCCCTGCGGAATGAAAATACGGGAGGTGCCTGCATGAGCAAATGGCAGGAAAAACCAAACGCCCGGTGCTGCCCATTTATATGGCGGCGCTGGTGTGGCCGGTCGGGGCGCTGCTGCTGCCGCCGTACCGCCTTTCCAACCTGCTGATTCTTGCGGGGCTGAGCCTGATCGCCTACGCAGTGGGGACAAAACTCTGCCCCACCCGCGTGGTGCGCACGCTGATCCCCTACGCCACCGGCAGTGAGGATGTGGACGCGATGCTCAACGGCATTGCCGCCAATCTGGATGCACTGCACAAGCTGAACGAAGCGATCCCTGACCCGCAGCTTTCCGCTGCGATGGAGCGAATGGAAAAGGCGGGCCGCAGCATTGCCGCTGTGGTCGAAAAAACGCCGGATAAAGCGCGTGCTATCGACCGCTTTGCGCGCTATTACCTGCCGGAGACCGTAAAGCTGATGGCTACCTATGCTGCGCTGGAGCAAAACGGCGTCAAGGGTGAGAATGCCGCCCAGATCGAATCGGAGCTGCGCCGCAATGCCGCGACCACCGCGACCGCCTTTGAAACCAGCTTGACGCGCTGTACAGCGCAGAGGCAATGGATATTTCTACTGATATTGAGGTGCTGGACAGTATCTTAAAGAGCCAGAACCTTGCGAAATAATGGATACGAGAAAGGATGAAACCCAATGGCTGATCTGAACAATGAACTGAATGTCCCCGCCGCCCCTTCCCTGACCCTTGACGCCGCCCCGGCGGCCCCCACGCTGACGCTGGACCCCGCTGCGGATGAAAAGGTCATCGAGGAGAGCAAAAAAGGCGACCCCCATGCAGGTCGAGGATACCCCCCT